>SAMEA3387475__coassemble_1151_pt1 | contig 38597 bp, 27 predicted proteins | sample SAMEA3387475__metabat2_high_PE_008 | metagenome-assembled genome bin SAMEA3387475 (sample SAMEA3387475) | Felis catus | biome: Faeces | place: United Kingdom | collected 2012
ATAATTATCAAGGGTTTATCCCTTTTATTTCTATGCGCTATTTTGCTTAAGCATCCTTTCTATACTTGAAAAGATGCTTTTTCATTATTTCATTTTTTATCGATATTTCCTATTAAATAAAAATACACCTTTCTTTTACATTTTATTTGGTTTTTATTTTTCTGATCTTACTATATTTACTGTAATAATAAGTTTTACCAACCTTTTTATATGATCTAATTTTTACATAATAATGCTTTTTCTTGCTAAGCTTTTTAATGTACTTAGAAGTATACTTATTCTTTGAAAGCTTATATATTTTCCTGCTCTTTTTAAACTTCTTATCCTTAGCAATTACCACTTGATATCCACTTACGTATTTATCCTTAGTCCAATAAACCTTAAAGGCTTTTTTATAGCTCTTTAGCTTTTTTATACTTAAATTTCTAGGAATTACCTTCACAGTAATTTTCTTATAATTTGCCTTGTATTTTGAAGTTTCAGCAGTCTTAATAGTTATAGTTGTTTTACCTATACCTTTTATAGTTACATATCCACTTTTAGAAACTGTTGCCACCTTTTTGTTACTTGAAGAAAATGTTAACTTTCCGCCACTGTTTGATTTTGCATTTAACTTAAATTTCTTGCTACTTCTAGTTTTAGTGTAGCTTGAAGCCTTAATTGTGGCCTTTGTTTTGGAAGGCTTTGGTGGTTCAGGCTTTGGTGCAGGCGGTTGTGGTGGGACTATAATTGGAGGTTTTACTACGACAGTAACCTCGCACTTTGCAATAATACTTCCATTAGCCGCTGTTACTGCAATAGTAGTATTTCCTGCTTTTAATCCTGCAACATTTCCTTGATTATCAACTTTTGCAACCTCTTCATTAAGAGAGCTCCAATTTAAATCCTGATAAGTAGCATCATTTGGTGTTACTACAGCTTCAAGTTTAAACTTTTCGCCTTCGTTTAAAGTAAGGTTTTTATGATTCAACTCTAGATTAGTAATAGGTATAATTTCTAAAAGTCTTAAATTATATCTCTTTGTATCTTTTCCATTTTCAGCAATTACATCAATAGTTATAGTTGCTGATTTTTTAGCATCAGATCTATAAATTGAATAATATTCTCTGCCATTTGCTTTTTCTATTACAGTTCCTGGAGTAAGTTCTTCACCATTTTTATTGGCCTTGATATTTTTACCAGCTTTGACAACTACTGTTGCATTTCCATCTGTAGCCTTTGGCCAAATTCTATAAAAATCACTTTCAGATTGTTTTGTAATATCACAGTCATAATTTGTAGTTTCAGGTGCAAATACTGGTGATAAAGCAATTCCTCCATCAGATGGTTTTGAATTTGATGTATTTACTAATAGTTCATCTAATGTATTAATTGCAAGTGTTTTACCGATTTTTATAGTATAAGTATTTTTATATGAACTTGCTGTAACTTCTATTTTGACTTCTTTTATTCTATCTTTTTCAATTGGTATCTTTACTTTGTTAGTATATTTGTTGCCATCTACTTTTACTGTAGTATCCTTAGGCGCAACAACCTCTAGATTTACATAGTTATCATCACCTTTTACTTTGACTTCATAACCTTTAGTTTGTGGGGTAAATGGTTTATCCCATGTAATCTTATTTGCACTATCTGAAGTGATTTTTACATCCTTTAAAAATGCCATATTAGATTCGATAGCCATTAAATTACATGAATCATTTTTGTAGTAAAGTGTACCTTCTTTATCTGCACAAATAGTACTTATACAATAGTTTTGCATATTTTTTTCAGGAATATATAATTCTTGATTAATATCTGCTGGCTTTATCTGAGTCGGTGTATCATATGTATAATAAATCCCACCTGGATTTGCGTTATACGTAAAGTAAATATACACTCTTCCATCAGCATTTCCATCTTTATCAAAATCTTCATTTTCATGAGCAGTTGACATCAATGCAGCCGCTTGAGGATAGCCCTTAATCGGAATTTGATATACTTCTGAACTTTGATCTAAAGTAGCCTTGCTATTATCTACTACAGAAAAATGATGTCCTCCATCTGGATCAAATTGGCCGCCTTTTCCTCTAACACCTGTATAAATTCTATTTTTATATACCAAAGGAGCTGCAGTAACAGATCCGCCTAAGTCTATATAACTATCTTTTCCTAGCCTTCCTTTGTTATCTACGCTTATCTTATGAAGTTGTCCACCTTTTGTAGAAAAATATAAATATCCGTTGTCATATACTGTAGATGTTCTAATGTCTCCCTTGATTCCCTCAATCTTATCAATTATTTTTCCAGTTTTAGGATCAAGTGTGTAAAAGACAGCATTTGCAGAATTCTCACCTTCAGGAGCTCCATCATCAGATCCAATTGCAATATATTCTGAAGTTGCATAAGCGCCAACCCAATAAAAACCTCTTTTTTTGTCGACTCTATCCTTTAAATCTGGATCACTAGTAAATTTCCAATTAGGCTGGTCTTTACTCTTCTTTTCTCCTGATGGTCTAAAAATCCAAGCAAAATCTTTTACTCCATCTTTGACATCTGTATCGTCTGTAGTTACGCAGTAAAACTCTCCATCGTCGATTTCGCCATTCCATACGCCTGTGTAGATATAGCCGACTCCATCCTTTTTTATGTAGCTTATATTTGACAAGGTCTGTCCACCTATTTTAGGTGTATGCCATAAAGGATTTAAAGTTTCAAAGTCTACAGCCTGTATCATGCCATTACCTACTTGTACAAATAATTTCCCATCTGCATAAGTAATAGGATTCATAGCAAAACCCACATTTGCGACTAATTTACCACTTCTCGCTACTTCTTTACCTGTATTTTTATCAACCTTAATAATCTGATTATTAACTCCTACATATAAATATCCGTCTAATATCAACGGTGGAGTTGGTGCAGCAGCCCAACCTTCACCAAATTTAGATGCCCATTTTAAACTTGCCGTTTTATCATCTATAGGAGTTGGCCTATTTGTAACACCGTTATTTTCTGGGTTATTTCTGAAGTTATACCATTCTAAATCAACAGCCTCCTTTGCCGAAGCAAATGCCGTTGGAACAACTATTGTTGTCATCATTATCGCTACTAAAAATAACGATAATGCCTTGGTAATTTTTTTCCTTTTAAACATCCTTTTCTCCTTTCTTATTACCAAATACCTACTTCTTCTCTCCATCCACCTTTGTTTGTGCTTTGATATTCGTTTCCCATATTAAGAGTAAATCCCCATCTAATTTCATCTCCATCAACTACATCTATATTTGATGTTCCAGTCTCCATGTACTGATCATTAAATATGCACACCCATCCAGAATTTCTATAAAAATCAAACTCACCTAAACTATCGGCTTTATGGCTCTGTTCAGTAGCCCCAATTTCATCTAGTTTATTTTGAAGTTTAGATGGAATTTTAAATCCATCTGTAATATCTTGTTTATATATTCGACTTAAGTATGCTCCCGTATAACCACTGGATTTCATAGTATAGCCTATACCATAATTATCTAAAACTCTCTTAGTAACCTCTGCAATACTCTCATCCTTATAAATATCAACCGTCATGCCAGTCTCAATTATATTTCCCTTGCCGATACTCTTAGCCTCTATAGTAACTCTAACTTTACCAATTACCTCCTTCATACCATCTTTATCAGCATAAATTGTAAAATTTTGAGTTACTTTATTGCCTTCTTTATCCTTAACCGTTATCTGTACCTTATTTTCACCATTAGCAACATCAACCTTATATTTTCGCTCATAATTATTGGCTCCTGAACTGCTAATTTTTTCTCCATTTACTCTAACATCAAAATAAAATGCTTCTATTTTATATCCTCTATAATCCTTTGCTTTTAGACTAAAAGATAATTTAAGTCCAGCTATACGCTCGCCATCTCTTAAGTCTGTTATAATCGTTGGAAGTTTTGACTTATCTGCCTCCTCTTCAGGAACTTGAGGAATGGCCGGTCCGCTATTCTCATCTGGTTCTTGTGGATTTTCAGGATTAATAGTTTCTGGCTTCTCTTGCTCACCATTGGAGTTTTCTCCTTTATCTCCTTTGTCATCTTTAGAAATTTCTTGACCTATACGATCTTGAAATTGATTTTTAGGTTTTTCTCTTTCTTTTTTTTGTATCTGCTTTCTTTGCTTTTCCTGTTGTTTTTTATACTGTTTTTCCTGATTTGTATTTAAAAAATACTTTTCACCAGAAACAAGCACTTGCGATCTATTCTCATTTATATTTGTAATAGGATTTTTGCCAACTGACTCATCAGTGTTTTTTACTACGCCATAACAAATTCCTGAAAAAAGCATTATTAAAGCAAGTACAATAATAGTTGACTTATTTACTTTCATAAAGCTTCTTTCCTTCTTTTAATAATTTCATACTATCTAATGCAAGCAACGCTTTTTCTGTTGCCATTGGATCAATTTCATCATCATCGATTATATGTTTAAACCCATCACTTGTTCTATATACCATAAGACCTTCATAAAGATTATTTCCATCTTTTGTGAATCTCTCGTCGCTCATAGGATTAATTCCTATAGAAGTTAACGCTATAATCGCTTCAACTGTAGATTCTAAGTTTCCATAAGAGCCATCTTTTTCTTGTCTTTTGCTTATACCTTCTACCGCTTTATCAACTGCTTTCTTAACTTCCGCTCTATCCATGTAATAACTCAAAGCCTCTATAGACATAGTCGCATAATCTATAATTTTTTCACTTTTATAACTTTTGTTTGTCATGATATCTTCAAGTAAAATGTCTATATATTTTTCTTCATTTGAAAGTTTATATCCTGCTACATTAGAAGCAATAAGTGAAAATGCTACTGCATTATTACCTTGATTTATAACCTTTTTATAGTTATCAAGTGGCTTTACTATATCATATCCTTCAATATTTTTAGGATCCTTTCCTATGGCACAAACTCCAATTACAACTCTTGCATTAGAAGTATAATAGTTTTCATCAATAATACCTTTTTGGGATTTTACTGTGGCTCTAACATCATCATAATAAGCTTGATAAAACTCATCATCTACCTTTGTTCCACTTTCACAAAAACCTTTCACTACCCAGTCTCCTCCAACTGATCCAACGGTTGCAGTCTCATTTAGCTCCTTAACATTTTTTACAGCTTCTTTTATCTGTCCTTCTAAATCATCCTCACTTGGACTACATCCTACAAATGTCAATGTCATCAAAAGAGCTAAAAATAACGCTATGCTACTTTTTATCCATTTTGAATTTACCGCCATGACTTCTCGTCTCCTTTTTTATCATTTTAAACTGATCATACATTTCTTTTCTTTCTTCTTCAGTTATAGGCTCGTTACTATAAGCTCCTTTGTTTCCAATCATCCTCATGTTATTTGGAACTTCATACCCCTTTTCATCCATATATCCTAAGATTGCTGCAACAGCTATTTTACTATCACCATTTTTAAATAGTCTTTCTCTCTTAAATACAATTAAGCCCTTTTTTACAATCTTACATGCTAGATAAATCAGCAGTAACATCAATAATGCTAAAAATATAAAACTAACAATCAAAGCAATTTGTACTTTTCTAGGGCTCATAACCTTACTCTTTTTGACTGCCTTTTGCTTTTTAATATTATTTTTACTGTGATCAAATTTCTTATTTATAGACTCATTTTCAAGACCTATCTTCATATCTGCTTCTTGCATAATGTTTCTATAATTTGGTGTCACTTCTATAGGAACAAATCCTATCCCATCAATATAAATTTCCGTCCAACTGTGTATATTTTTTTCAGGGATTTTTATAGTTTCCCCAGCTTTAGCATTCTTAACATCTGTAGGTGTTACCAAATATCCTTCCACATATCTTGCCGGAATGCCATAATATCTGAACATCAGCGTTGCTGCTGTCGCATAATGCACATCATACCCTTTATTAGTTTCAAAAAATCTCTCAAGTATATTTACTTTTTTATTATCTTTAACCAATCTTGGATTTTCAGTATATAAAATCTTATCATCAAGGTACTTTCTAACTTTTTTAATAGCTCTCTTATACTCTATATGACCCTTACTCTGATTTCCCTTATCTCCAATATAATTTTTCAAAAGTTTATAGTCATTATTTGATAAATATGTATAGTTATCATATACAAATTCATTGAAATAGCTTTCATTTTTTAAATAAGTTTCATCCTTATCATTTTTCATTTTTGTAAAAAACTTAGCTGAAAGTTCTGTCCATTTCTTTACACTATTAGGCCCTGATATGTAAGTATACTCGTCTAATTTGTCTCTTTTATCACTTGTCAAATAACCGTTATACCAATTAATCTGTCTTTTTTCATATTTCTTAATTTCATAAGGAATATATGCATACTTTTTATACCCTTCTTTTACATTTACAGTTATTTTATTTTCTATAGATTTTGAAGATACAAGCTCATCTATCTGGGTAATTTGACCGATACCATTAAATCCATTTCTTCCTAGCCAGTATATGAGATTTTTTGATTCTCTATACTCACCATAAGGTAAATTCTCCCAGCTATTTCCTTTATAAACTTCTCCTATATATCCTCTTAAATATATAGATTGTGGTTTAGTCATAGTTATTTCTAGGGTCGTCTTATTTTTATCTACACTTCTTTTTTCAATTTCTAAATTGCCTGCTCCAAGTGGTGATTTACCATATTTAATTTCTTCTCTAAACTGCTCTATTTTTTCATCAAGCATCACTAAACTTTGCGGTTTTGAAAAAATTTTAGCACTCATAGGTGATGCCATAGCAACTAAAATAATTAGAATCAAACTACCAACAAAAATACCATTTAACAATGAAACCTTCTTATGGCGTGTCATAAAAACAAAATCCATAATTGCCATTAGTATTAAAAATAAAAAACTATTTACTGATGGTTCAAGAGATGTAAATATAATTATCAATAATGGTGCTAAAAATATTACAAAAAGTAAGTACTTATTTTTGCTTTTAAATATCACTGCTAAAATAATCCAGAATATTAACATAAGCAAAAGCAAAAAAGCTCCACAAGAAGAAGCAGCGCCCGAAAGCCCTTTAAATACCATTCCATCCGATATCAATAATGCTTCTGTTACTTTATTCCAAAAATATTTAAATCCATCTACTATACCACCCGAAAAGATTTCACTCACACTTGTAGCGATATTAAATGTACTAACAATAGTCCAAATCTCAGCTATAGCTGTTAGACCACAAAGAAGCATAAGAACACCTATGCTTTTATTTTTATTTAAATTGCTGCGGTCTATATATATTAACTTCTCCATATGTCATCAATCTTTCTATGCCTACTTCATTATTTGAAACAACTGCAAAATTTGTAAATTGCTTTTCACAATCAGCACTAATAAACTGCTCTTCTATAGGCTCTATGCCATATACAAATGGACTTCTCAAAAGCTCCGGCACCATAGACCAAAAGTCCTCTTGTCCTCTTATAATAAATGTTACAAATTCTTTTTTATTTTCATCATACCAGCCAATATGATGACTCACTCCTTTTAAAATCATAGTATATGCTAAAGAAGCTGCAACTCCTGTTGCATCGCTTCTTAAACTTTCGCCATCAACATCACTTTTGTCTACTAAAATCATAAGTTTATTATCTATTGGAAGTCCAAGTTCTCTTATTACAATATTATCCATCTTGCTAGATAATTTCCAGTGAATGGCTTTTATACTATCTCCTGGCTGATAATTTGATATGCCAAATGTTTCACTGGTATCATTGCCCTTTTGTATAGGTGAATACTTATAACTTTCCATATCGTATTTATTTATTTCTTTATCTGAAATTGCAAGTTTCTCAACATTTGGAAATATATATAAATACTCACAAATATTAAGTTTCTTTTTTATTTTTACAATTCCTAAAACATCTCCTGCTATAACTTCATCTATTTTAATTCTTATGGCTCCACAAAGATTATCTCTTATAACTATATGTAAATTCTTTTCTTTTTTAGGCATTATATCTGCAACTAAATTTGATGCATCTTTTCTTCGCGTTATTATATTTTGTGCTTCTATATTTATCCTTACATTTAGCAAAGGTAATATGCCTTCATTTTCAATATTAATTATCAACTGCTTATCCTGATTTTTTTCAGTCTCATAACTAACTGTACTTACATTTATATTTTTAATAACTATCTTTGCTATTGCTATAGATAATCCAAAGTACATAGCAAAAAAAAGGATCAATGCCATAGTCAGCGGTCCATCCTTTGATATGTATAAGGTTAAAACCATTGCAGTAAAAACTATAAAAGACACTATGCTTCTTAAATTATTCTTTATAAAATTCTTCATTGTTATTTATCGCCCAATTATGTCTAATCAAGTGTTGGAGCTTTAATCTCCTTTAAAATCTCTACTAAAATCATTTCTTTACTCTTATCGGCTAACTGCGCTTTTGGATTAAGAATGATTCTATGTTTACATACATCTACAAATAAATTTGCTACATCCTCTGGTACTACGTAATTTCTGCCTTTTAAATATCCTTCTGCTTTAGCTATAGCACAAAGTGCAAGTGCTCCTCTTGGGCTTACACCTAGCTTTATAAGTTCGTGATTTCTAGTGGCCTCTGTCAGCATAGTTATATATTTATATATTTTTACATCTACAAAGATTTCCTTTACCTGGGCAATCATTTCTTCAAGTTCATTGACTGTAATTGCCTGTCTAATACTTTCTAATGGATCCTCTTTATGGCGATTCCTTAGGATTTCTATCTGCTGTTCAAAGGTTGGATATCCCATAGAAAGTTGAATCATAAATCTATCAAGCTGCGCTTCTGGAAGCATCTGCGTACCAATTGTACCTATTGGATTTTGAGTTGCCATTACAATAAATGGCTCAGGTACTTTGTGTGATATTCCATCCACTGTCACTTTTCCTTCCTGCATAACTTCAAGTAAGGCTGACTGAGTTTTACTTGAAGTTCTGTTGATTTCATCTGCTAAGAAAAAATTGCACATTATAGCACCTGGCTTATATTCAAAGTCACCGGAATTCTTTTCAAACATTGTGAATCCTGTAATATCTGATGGAACAACATCTGGCGTAAACTGAACTCTATTAAACTCAAGCCCCATGCTTTTACTTAAAGCTAGTGCAAGTGTAGTCTTGCCTACACCTGGAATATCTTCTAATAATATATGACCTCCAGCTAAAATTGCCGCCATAACCTTTTCTATAATTTCGTCTTTGCCAGTTACTGCCTTACTTATTTCTTCTTTAATTTTTGCAATTTTTTCGTTCATTTTTCATGCTCCTATTTGTTTTTGATAATAAAAAAAAGGCTATTTGCATTACAAATAGCCCGTATATCTACCTATTACAAATGATACTCGTCATATAACATTTTCAAGCAAGTCTCCTGACTTGTGAATCATCACTTGCTTTTACCTTCCCGATGAAATCAGTGGTATATCAAAAGCTGCTCCTCACTTACAGTGGCGGTACCGTACAGGACTTTAACCTGTTTCCTTTATTAAGTAAAATAACACTTGAAAACTATTAAATTCTATTATATATTTTATGTCTTTAGGTAACAAAAGTCAATATTTATTACCTGAAAGCAAAACCTCCAACATTTCTATGGCTCTATGACTTTCAATGGTTATAGTAGGTTTTACTACACACATTTCATCAATAGTAGAAATAATTTTTAATACATCCATATTTCCATCAAAAATATCATTATGTTCATCTGTTTTTCCATAATTATTGTGAATATGAAGATGAGAAATATATGGCCCTAAAACCTCAATCCATTCCTCTATTTTTATATTTTTTTCAGTCATAGCATTGGCATGACCTATATCAAAACAAACTCTCACTCTTTTATCATCGATATTATCTATGATTTCTTTTAAAGTATAAGGTTCGTCATCAAATACATTTTCTATGTAAATTCCAAAATCTTTTGGTTTATCTTCTAAAAATTTTTGCCAAAATTCTATGGACTTTTCAATGTGCCACTTTTTAAAATACAAAAGTGGTACATAACCTGTATGAACAACCATCCTATTACACTCAACTCTTTTAGCCACTTCATAAGCTTCATTTAATCTTTCAAGACCTAATTTAATAGCTCTAGGATCTATAGATGCAGGTATAATCTCCGTAAATGGCCCATGTACTATGGCTTTTTTTGCTTTTGAATCCATAAAATCTCTTTTCATCTCATATGTTATTTTATCTAAATCATCTAAGCAAGATGAAATACAAGGATGATTATACTCCATATTAATATTATATTTTTTTATTAATTCTATGGCATCCGCAGAAAAAGTAGCCAAATATAATCTATTTTTCATTTAAATCTATATCCTTACCATTATCACAAGTATATACCCAAAGAACCTCATCATTGTCTTTTAGTTTATATTTTGAACATCCATGCTGAGGAAATTGTTTATTTACATAATATTGCCATCCACTAAGCTTACCACCATCAAATTCATAAAGATGATTTATTGCCTCTACATAGTACGAATTATATGCCTTAGTATATGAATATTCCGTCTGTATTTGCTGACTTTCTGTGGCTTTTCGCAAAAGATCAAATACAGTGGCATCTTTTTCTAAAACATATGTGGTTTTTTTCAAAATTACTCCATCCTTTGGTATCCATTTCGCCTTTTCCTTTTTCTTAAGATTTGACATATTATCAGATAAACTATCGCATCTTATCTCTATGGTTGCTGTAATCTTACCTGGACCTACTATTTTTTCATCGATGTTTTTAGCCACATCGCCTTTTGTATAAATTTCCATCTGCCAAAATATACCGACCCCTATTATCACTAAAAGGATTGCAATTGCTACACCTCTAGCTTTTTTTCTCTTAATCTTTTTTTCAAATGTTTTAGTCATTAACCTCACCTATATATTCCAAACTTTATCTTAATTCGCTCAAGCTTTTTAATTATATTATCACCAAATAAAAATACACATATGGCTGCTGTCAGCCCATGAAAAAAATCGTATGGAGCTCCAGAAATGTATATTAATTTAAGTCCGTTTAAACTTATATCTCCTGCTCCAGGCATATTAGTTGAATTTATCACAGTACTGATATTCATAATTCCTCCATATATTATAAAAGTCATAAAAAATGTCATAACCGCCATGGTAAGTCCATCTACAGGAAACTGTTTTTTTTGAACCACCAATCCAATTATAAGACCTATTATTCCAAAGAAATAAAGTCTCCAACCAATAAAGCTATCATATCCATTAGGAAATATAATATAAGAAATATATCCTACTAACAATATAAAGATTATAGACATAATCGGGCCTGCAATAATCTTAAATGACCTTGATTTTATTTCTTCCACATTATCTTTATTAAATATAAGCCCTGCTAAAAATCCCAATAATCCCCAACAAAACATCTGCCATGGTGTCCATGGTCCTTGTCCCATATAAAAATTACATATAAGCCTAGAGAGAGCTCCGATTAAAAATCCTGCTTCAGGCCCTAATGAAATCCCTGAAATTATTACCATAGCCGTTCCTATTTGTATAGGCATAATCACATGAAAAATTGTATGTAAAAATACAGTAATAGCACTCATCATTGCAATTAGCATTATTTCTCTTGCCTTAGGTTTACGTTTTTCAAATATCATAAAAAATGGAGCCATAGTAGCAACTAAAATTATAAGACTTACTAACATATACATATCTTGGCCTAAAAGCTTATAACACAGAAACGAAAGTAATGGTATAACTACAATTATCATAATGTACATAACCTTAATTCGTTTTTTAGATGCTACTTGATATTGGGTTAAATGACCTTTTTCATCCATTCTTCAGCCTCCTTGCAAGTTACTATATCAGGTTCATAACTTCTAAACAGCTTATTTGTTGATGTAGTATAAAAGCTATTTCCTGCAAAAAACTCTTTAGCTTCATCCACCGAAATAATTTCACCATCAAAAAACATACCACAAATTTTGCCATGCTCTGCGCAAAACTCTATATCGTGACTTACCATAAAAATAGTCAATCCATTAGAATTTAATTTATTAAAAATATCCGCTAATGTACCTTTAAAAAATGGATCCAAACCCTTTGTAGGTTCATCTAATAATAAAATATCAGGTTTTGTTAAAAGTACCTTACCTATAGCAAGTCTTTGCTGCTCACCACCTGATAGGTCATATGGATTTGCCTCTCTAAGATGTTCGATTTCCATTAACTTTAACATAATCTCCACCTGTTCAAGTTTATATTTCTCATCAAATGGTAGATGACATATTCCCTCATAAAGTTCTTCTTCTACTGTAATTTCAGTAAATAACGCTTGAGGATTTTGAGGAACCATCGCTATCGACTTGTCCTCTTTTATGGTAATTTTTCCTCTTTGTGGCTTAATATTTCCAGCAATAGCCTTTAAAAGTGTACTCTTGCCTACTCCATTTCCACCTAGCATACAAAACCAACTTCCCTTAGGAATATCTATCTCTGCTCCTCTCAAGACAAAGTCTTCTCCCTTGTTATACTTAAACCACACATCTTTTAAGGTAATAATGCTTTTACCTTTATCTTTTTTTATATGTTTTTTTTCTCTATAAAACAAATTATTTTTTACTTCCTTATTTTTTAATATTTCTTCAAGAAGTAACCTCCCATCTCTAACTGTAAGCGGTGTCTTTTCTATTCCATTAATTCCTTGAAAAATGCGCATAACAGCTGGAAATCCTTCAAACATGGGATGTCTTTTTTCTTTATCCTTATCATATAAAATAGTAGCCACATTTTCTGGTCTTTGATCTGCTATTATCTTTCCTTGATCCATTACCACTATTTTATCAGCCATAGGTATAACTTCTTCTAGTCTATGCTCTGAAATTATTATCGTAGTTCCAAGTTCTTTATTAATTTTATGAAGAGTATTTAAAAACTCTGATGTAGCTATCGGATCTAACTGAGATGTTGGTTCATCTAAAATTAAAATGTCTGGTTGCATCACCATTACAGACGCTAAGTTAAGCAACTGCTTTTGTCCTCCAGAAAGCTGAGTTACATCTTTTCTAAACCATGCTTGAATGCCAAAGTAATTTGCCATTTCTGCTACTCTTCTTTTTATAATTTGATTATTTAAACCTAAATTTTCAAGACCAAAAGCAAGTTCATGCCATACTTTATCTGTTACAAGTTGCAATTCTGGATTTTGTTGTATAAATCCTATCTGACTTACACTTTTTCTGTCATCTGTTTCTTCTATTTCAACATTATCAATTAAAACTTTACCTTTTTTTTCTCCATATGGAATCATTTGCTTTTTCATATGTCTTAAGAGTGTACTCTTACCACAACCCGATTTACCACATATAACTACAAATGATGATTTTTCTACATCTAAATTTATATCCGTAAGAGCCATTTTAGAACTTAACGGATATTTAAATGTCAAATTTTGGACTCTAATTTTTGCCATCTATATTCTCCTAAAATATCTATTAAAATAGGTATTGCTGATATAGCTCCAAAAAATAATACCTCTGCAAATATTGCCATTGAATCTTTAGGAACTACAATAACCGGATAAAAATACATCTTAATATTAAAACCTATATTTACTGCTATAATAGCTATAATCAAAAGGATAAATATTATACCTAAAAAGTAATCTCGACTAGAAGCCTTATACAAAGTAAAGCTACTTCTTCCTTTTAAGCCATAACCTCTTGCCGCCATGGAATCTGCACTTTCAATAGATGACTCCAGTGACCAAGCTATCAAAATCGATGTCTTTTTAGTAATATCCTTTATTCTTCCTATAAATTTACCATCGTACATTTTACCAAGGCATTTTTGCCCCATATTTATCTCATCATATCTTACCTTTAATAAGGGGATATATCTTAAAATCATAGAAATCAATAATCCAAATACTGATGATATCCGAGAAAAAATATACATTATCATCTCACCATTAACAATAAAATTAAATGAGCTAAACCATATTATGACTGTTGCTATTACCATTCCTGAAAATGCTCCGTAACACATAGCCTCAGCTGTAATTCTATTGGCATTTATGTAAAAAAGCACGCTATTGCCATCATGAGTAAATAAAGTATTGAATAATGTAGTAAACATCACACTCCCTAAGGACACTAATACATTAAACTTTATAACTTTGCTTCCCTTTAAAAGCACCGAATAAAAAAATGCAACAGCAAACGATATCCCTATAATCAACGGGTAACTTATGGTCATACTAACTCCTATCACTCCTATAAAATAAGTAAAAATCACTAATGGATGATATGATGCAAATTCATTGTTCTTTCCTATACCATTTTTTAAATCTATCTTCATTTTTTATCCTTTGATATGTCTATCCCAATCTGCCACAATGCATTACTCCATGTTCCACAGCTTTGCTGTAGTCTCTTTTTCATATCTTTTGATACATCTTTCTTATCTACACTTCCACCATTTGCATCTGCAATTTTCTTAAGTTCCTTTAAATCCTTTTTATCTTCTTCTCTAAGATTCAAAACTTTGTAATAACAATTAGTTAAAACTTCACTATGCTTTCCAAGTTCTTTTCTATTCCTATAGTCAATAAAGGTATTTGCAAATGGTCGTATACGTCTTACTGGCTCTAAATCAATTTGAAATAGCACATTTCTCCATGAACCAAATCTATCTAAAAGAATTTTCTTTATTTCTGATTCTAATTCACTTTTAAGAGGCGCTCTTCCTTTTTCGTATGCATTCTTCTTGATTTCATCTAGTATTTCTTGAATTTCAGGCTCTATATTCTTTTCTTTTATAAGGTTGTTACTTTTAAGGTCTAATTTATCTAGTCCTGCTTCTTTTATAATATCACTCCATGAGCTAGAAACTTTTTTAAGTTCTTTGCTTATTTCTGGTACTTCATGTGGATGAGGAATGTATCCCTTTTCCATAGTAAGTTTTCTAAGCTCTACAATCATCTCTTTTCTCTTTTTATTTTCTTTTTCTAACTCTGTAAGATTTTTACTACCACTTCCAGCAGCCTTACTTAAACCTGCTTCTTTTAAAGCATAGGGCCATTTCTTAAATCTAGCCTTAATATATTCCTTAAAAATTAATGGTACTTCCTTCTGAGATGGTGTATGATTTAATGTTTTTGCTTTTAGCCTAAGAATTTGTAAAAGTTCTTTATCACTAAAGCTTTTATAAATTTCATTACCAATGTCCTTTTTTATAGAATATCTCTCAATTAGATTATTTTCTTTTCCTTCATACTCTAATACTAGCTTTTGAAATTGCTTTTTATAAATATCTCTTTCTCTACTGTTTAATATAGCCATATAATATTATCCTCAAAAAAGACTACAACACCTGTTGTAGCCCGTTTTATATAATTTAACAACACAAAGATGATGCCACTTTTTTTAATTAGTGCATCTTAACATAATATGTAGGTCCACTGGCTTAGATATAATTGCAAACCATCATCACAGTGGCGTTACCGCGCAGGACTTACACCTACTTCCCTTAATACTGATATTATCAGAACATATATGCTCATATAAAATTTACTTAATATTAATTTTATCCTTTACATCATACAATGTAAAGTTTTTTTTCTTAGCATAATTATGCAGTCTAGTATAAATATATTTACCTTTATACTTTAGTGTGGTATAATAACTAAGATATTTATAATTTGAAAGGAGGCAGGTTTATTGTTTAAACTTAGACGAAAAAAAATGATTGCTGGTGAGCAGACTCCATCTAATATTCCTAAAATTTATCTTAACGCTATGACAAAAAAGATAGAGCACACCAATCAAATTGATGCTTCTTTGTACAAGAAATACAATGTGAAACGTGGATTAAGAAATGCCAATGGTACAGGAGTAGTTGTTGGTTTAACCAACATCGGTGATATTCAAGGGTACCAAATCGATGAAAACGGAAACAAGGTAGCAGCTGACGGAAAACTTTATTACAGAGGCTACGAAATTCAAGATTTAGTAAAAAACTACATCGAAGAAGATCGCTTCGGTTTTGAGGAAGTTACGTATCTTTTGATCTTCGGTGAGCTTCCAACTAAACGCCAACTTGAAGACTTTAAGGAATACATTTCCAAAAAAAGAGAGCTTCCTGATGGCTTTGCAAGAGACATGATTTTAACAACTCCATCTAAGAGTATCATGAATAAACTTGCACGTTCAGTATTAGCTCTTTATTGCTATGACGAAAATCCAGATGACACTAGTGTAGTTAATGTATTAAGACAATCTATAGACTTAATAGGATATTTCCCTGCACTACTTGCTTACGCATATCAGGCGAAATGTTCATTTTTCGACAATAAGACGCTTCACTTGAGATATCCATCTCCAGAATTAAGCACAGCTGAAAACATACTTCGTATGTCTAGGCCTCACGCTAAGTATACTGATTTTGAAGCAAAATGTCTTGATATTTGCTTAATTTTGCATGCAGAGCACGGTGGCGGTAATAACTCAGCCTTCACTACTCATTTAGTTTCATCTTCAGGAACAGATACATATTCTGCAATTTCTGCTGCTATCGGAGCCTTAAAAGGACCTAAACATGGTGGTGCAAATATTGCAGTTATACGCATGATCGAAGATTTAAAAGCAAATGTTAGAGATATCAATAACAGAAAAGAAGTAGATAACTATCTTCTTAAAGTTCTTCGTAAACAAGCAAACGATAAAACTGGTTTAGTTTACGGTATGGGTCATGCCATATACACTAAGTCAGATCCTCGTGCTGTTTTACTTAAAGATATGGCAAAAAAACTTGCTACAACTACTGATAGCATGGATGACTATTTACTATGTGACTATATTGAAAAACGTACACCTGAACTTTATGAACAGGTTCACGGTGTAAAAAAGACAATGTGTGCTAACTTAGATTTATATTCAGGATTTGTTTATTCTGCACTTAATATCCCTAACGATATTGCAACTCCTCTATTTGCTTTAGCTAGACTCTCTGGCTGGGCTGCTCATAGAGTTGAAGAGCTAACTGCAGGGAAAAAACTTATAAGACCAGCTTATATCAATGTTCAGCCACATAAGGAATTTGTTCCTATTAGTAAGAGAAGATAAACAATATAAAAACGTTTATTAATTTTAAATTTAATAAACGTTTTTTTATATTATCTTATTAAACGCCTAAAATATTTATTTATTTTCAATTACATCACAAACATCTACCCAGTCCAAAGCTTTAGAAAATTCAAATAGTTGCTCTGGTGTAAATTCAATAGCACTATTACTACTGCCACATGCTGGAAAAACTGTATCAAATCTCTTAATAGTATTATCAACATAAACTTCAACATCGTCTCTTTGAATACCAAAAGCGCAAACACCACCAATTTCATGGCCTGTATATAAGACTACATCATCTGGACTGAGCATCTTAGGTTTAAAACCAAAGAGTCTTTTAAACTTGCCATTTTTAATCTTAGTATCACCTGCCGTTTGTATTAGTATACAACCTCCTTCAGGCTTACCAAAAGACAGTGTTTTACAAATTCTAGCAGGCTCTGTATCAACTGCTTTAGCTGCTAATTCAACTGTTGCACTTGATACATCAAACTCTTTAATCTGATCTTCTACACCAAGTGTTTTAAAATACTCTCTAACTTTTTCAATTGCCATTTATTTCAATCCACCTTTCACTATAAATAATTTCCTAACAATAATTATATCAGTTTGGTATATTATTTGCACTCTTAATTGAATTTTACTTTTAATTATTTGTTTTTTATGCACATTTTTAACTATTTATAATCTAAAACAAATTGTTCGATCGTTTTTTGTTGACAATTAACTATTTTTTTGTTATATTTAGATTGTAGCTTAGAATATTTGAGTCATTTGTATTAGTTAATTGGATAACGACGTACATCTTTTCAAATCAAATCAAGAAAGATAGCAAGTTGATTAAACCTGCTATCTTTCTTTTTTGTAATTCAAATAATAAAAAAACCTCTTCATAAAAGAGGTCAAAAAAACCAAAAAGCTGATCGAGTAAATCCCTCTCAGCTCTTAGGTATATGAAATGTGAATAAGAAAGAAAGCTATGTTACTTATTAAGCCGAATGCTTATTCATCTTGTTTTTCTCAACTTATCATGTTAATAAAATTATAACATTATCGTAACAAAATGTCAACCACATACCAAATGGTATGTGGTTGACTTGTTAAGTAAATATGTCTACAGAATTAACTATTTATCTGCCAATTTTTTATACTTTTCATATCTTTCCATAGCTTCTTTTTCAAGCTTTTCAAACAATGCTTCAGCTGCATCTGGGAATTCTTTTACAAGTGAATTAAATCTTACTTGGCCTAAGATAAAGTCTCTAAATTCACCATTTGGTTCCTTAGAATCAAGTGTAAATGGATTCTTACCATCAGCTTCTAATGCTGGGTTATATCTATATAACTGCCAGTATCCACACTTAACAGCATCTGCAGTATTTTCCTGAGTTTTGCCCATGCCCTTTTTGATACCATGGTTGATACAAGGAGCATAACAAATTACTAATGATGGACCTGGATAGCTTTCAGCTTCTGTAATAGCCTTCATGAACTGATTCTTATCTGCACCCATTCCTACCTGAGCAACATAAACATATCCATAGCTCATAGCCATCATACCTAAGTCTTTTTTCTTAGTTTTCTTACCTGAAGCTGCAAACTTAGCAATAGCAGACGTTGGAGTAGCCTTAGAAGCCTGTCCACCTGTATTTGAGTAAACTTCTGTGTCAAATACTAATACGTTAATATCTTCTCCTGAAGCTAGTACGTGGTCTAATCCGCCGTAACCGATGTCATATGACCATCCGTCACCACCAACGCACCAAATTGACTTCTTAACTAGGAAATCTTTTTTATCTAAAATTGCTTTAGCTAGTTCTGCTTCTTCGCCAGCAAGTGAAGCCTTTTCTAAAGCTGCTACTACAGCATCGCTATACGCTCTTGATTCTGCTCCGTTATCTTTATTTTCTAACCAAGCTTCACAAGCCGCCTTAATGTCAGCATCTGAAGTCTTAGCAATCAATGCCTCCATAGCATCTACAATCTTGTTTCTCATCTGAACAACACCAGAAGCCATTCCTAGACCGTATTCAGCGTTGTCTTCAAATAATGAGTTAGCCCATGATGGACCTCTGCCATTAGCATCTTTAGTGTATGGCATTGATGGAGCTGATGCACCCCAAATTGATGAACATCCAGTTGCATTTGCAATCATCATACGATCACCAAATAACTGAGTAACAACCTTCATATATGGAGTTTCACCACATCCTGCACAAGCACCTGAGAATTCGAAGTATGGCTTAGCAAACTGAGAACCCTTAACTGAATCCTTAGCCATTAGTGTATCTCTGATTGGTAATTCCATAGCATAATCCCAATATGGAGCTTCATGTTCCTGAGTTCCTAACGGTTTCATAACTAATGCCTTACCTGGAGCTGGACAAATATCAGCACAGTTTCCGCATCCTAGACAATCTAAAGGAGAAACCTGCATCTTGTACTGATATCCTTCTAAACCCTTACCCTTAGCAGGGATAGTTTCAAATCCTGCTGGTGCATTAGCCTTTTCTTCATCTGTTAGTAGCACTGGTCTAATTGCTGCATGTGGACATACAAATGAACACTGGTTACACTGGATACATTTTGATGCATCCCACTCAGGTACATCTACAGCTACGCCTCTCTTTTCAAATGCAGCTGTTCCTGATGGGAATGTACCATCTGCTCTATCCTTAAATGCGCTTACTGGTAGATCATCACCTTCCTGTCTGTTCATAGGTACTAATACCTTTTCAATGAATTCTGGAAGTTCTTTCTTTTCCTTAACTTCATCAACTGCATCTTTCCAAGCTGCTGGAACTTCTACTGCATGTAAGCTATTGATACCTCTATCTACAGCTTCGTGATTCATCTTAACGATGTTTTCACCCTTCTTACCATATGACTTAACAATAGAATCCTTTAGATATCCTGTTGCTTCTTCTACAGGAATTACATTTGCTAGTTTAAAGAATGCAGACTGCATAATCATGTTGATTCTGTTGCCTAGTCCGATTTCCTGTCCGATAGCTGTTGCGTTGATTGTATAGAATTTAATATCGTTTTCGGCGATATATCTTTTCATTGATGCTGGTAGATGTTTATCAAGTTCCGCATCATCCCATACGCAGTTTAATACAAATGTACCACCCTTCTTTAGACCCTTTAGCAAGTCATACTGATGAACATATGCCTGGTTATGACAAGCTACAAAGTCAGCTTCTGTAATTAAGTAAGTTGACTGAATCTTATTTTTACCAAATCTTAAATGAGATACTGTAATGCCACCAGACTTTTTAGAGTCATATGAGAAGTAACCCTGAGCGTACATATCAGTGTTATCACCGATAATCTTAATAGCCTGCTTATTAGCACCTACTGTACCATCTGAACCTAGACCCCAGAACTTACATCTTACTGTTCCTTCTGGTTCTGTTGCAATATTAACAGTTTCTAATGAGCTTCCGTTTAAGTCGTCTACAATACCAATTGTAAACTGGTTTTTAGGATTTTCTTCTTTTAGGTTATTGTATACTGCAACTACCTGTCCTGGAGTAGTATCCTTTGAACCTAAACCATAAACTCCGCCAACGATTTCAGGAGCGTCTTCTTCATCAAAGTACATAGTTTTAACGTCCATGTAAAGTGGTGAACCCATTGCACCTGGTTCTTCTGATCTGTCAAGAACAGCAATCTTCTTAACTGTTTTAGGCATAACTTTCTTTAAGTATTCAGGTGCCCAAGGTCTATATAATCTAACTTTAATTAAACCTAACTTTTCGCCTTTAGCTAAAAGTACGTTTAAAGTTTCTTCAATTGTTTCACAGATAGAACCCATAGCTATGATTACATGTTCTGCATCAGGAACACCTACATAATCAAATAGTTTGTACTCTCTGCCTGTAATCTTACCAATTTCGTTCATGTATTCTTCTACTACTGCTGGTAGTGCTTCATAATATGGTTTTGAAGCCTGCTTAGCTTGGAAGAAAATATCAGGGTTCTGTGCTGTACCTCTAATTACTGGATGTTCAGGATTTAAAGCATGATCTCTAAATTCCTTTACTGCATCCATATCTATTAATTTTGCAAAATCTGCATAGTCGATAACTTCAATCTTCTGAATTTCATGTGAAGTTCTAAATCCATCGAAGAAATGTAAAAATGGCACTTTACCCTTAATAGCAGATAAATGTGCAACACCTGCTAAGTCCATACACTCTTGTACTGATGAAGAACACAATAGTGCAAAACCTGTCTGTCTTGTTGCCATAACATCGCCGTGGTCACCAAAGATACATAATGCATGTGTTGCAAGAGTTCTTGCAGTTACATGAAATACACCTGGTAATAGCTCTCCAGCAATCTTATACATATTAGGAATCATTAGCAATAATCCCTGTGATGCAGTATAAGTTGTTGTTAAAGCGCCAGATGCTAATGATCCGTGAACAGCACCTGCAGCACCTGCTTCAGACTGCATTTCTACTACTTTTACTTCCTGTCCAAATAGATTCTTTTCGCCGTGTGCAGCCATATCATCAACGACTTCTGCCATTGGTGAAGATGGAGTGATCGGATAAATAGCAGCTACATCTGTAAATGCATATGAAACATAAGCAGCAGCTGAATTTCCGTCCATTGTTTTAAATTTTTTCTCTGACATATTGCCCTCCAAATTCTGTAAAAATATTCTTCGAGATATATTTCTATTATTTTGTCTATTTATAATTTATACTACCTCATATTTTTTGTCAATATTACGAAATCATGTTTTAAATTAAGTGCAAAATACAATTTGTATAAATATACAAATTTGTAATTTTCAACGATTGATAATATTTTAACATGAAATTGTATTTTTTAAGAGCAATCTTATGCAAAAAAATTGGCATGCTATTAGCATACCAATTCTCCTACTAAACTAAATGTATTACTATCAGTTATTTTAACTTTTACAATACTGCCTATTAAATCTTTTGATCCCTCAAAATTTACAATTTTATTTTGTGAGCTTCTTCCTGTTAAATGCTTTTCGTCAGTCTTACTTGTACCTTCAACTAAAACCTCTGCAATCTCTCCTACAAATTTTGCATTTTGAATAGCAGAGCCTCTGTTTACCTCTTCAACTAGTCTGTTAAATCTCTCATGTTTAATTTCTTCTGGAATCTGATCACCATATTTTTCAGCAGGTGTTCCTTTTCTTATAGAATATAAAAATGTGAAAGCACTATCATAACAAACTTCCTTAACTAATGATAATGTATCTTCAAATTCCTCTTCACTTTCTCCAGGGAATCCCACTATAATATCTGTTGAAATAGCAATATCTTTTCTAGCCTCACGAAGCTTTTTAATAAGTAAAAGATAATCTTCTCTAGTATATCTTCTATTCATACGCTTTAAAATATTATTATTTCCTGACTGAACAGGTAAGTGAAAATAACTGCAAAGCTTGTCACAATCTTTATATGCACCAATAAGCTTATCTGATAAATCCTTTGGATGAGATGTCATAAATCTAATTCTTTCAAGTCCATCAACATCGTTTAGCATATAAATAAGATCTGCAAAGTCGACATCACCTTCTCCTTTATATGAGTTTACATTTTGTCCTAGCAAAGTAACTTCCTTAACACCATCAGCAACAAGAAGTTTAACTTCATTTAAGATATCTTCAGGTTTTCTACTTCTTTCTCTTCCTCTAGTATATGGGACTATGCAGTAAGTACAAAAGTTATTGCAGCCATACATAATATTTACAAAAGACTTATACTTATATAATCTCTTAGATGGAAGTCCTTCAACAATTTCACCACCATCTTCCCACACTTCAATCTGTCTTCTCTTTTCTGAAATTACATTTTTAAGAAGTTCTGGAAATTTGTGAATATTATGTGTACCAAATATAACATCTACCCAAGGGAACTTCTGCTTTACAGTATCAATAACATGTTGCTGCTGCATCATACATCCGCAAATACATACAATAAACTCAGGATTTGTTTCCTTTTTCTTTTTAAACTGACCAAGCATACCATAAAATCTCTTATCAGCATTTTCTCTTACACTGCATGTATTTATGATAGCAATATCAGCATCTTTTTTATCTTCGCACTCTTCATAGCCCATCTGAACTAACATACCTGCAAGAGTTTCACTATCTCTTTCGTTCATTTGGCATCCCAGTGTTTGAATATTATACTTTTTCATTTTTTCTTTCTCTTCCCATCAAAATTTCTACGGCATCTGCCGCCTTAAGTTCTCCATTTATAACTTCATATATTTTTTCAGTAATAGGCATTTCTACTCCTACTTTTTTTGCTAAGCCATAAGCAGCCTTAGTAGTAAACATACTCTCTACCACCATTCCTATTTTTTCTGTAGCCTCCACAGGTGACAATCCCTCACCAATCATTATGCCACATCTTCTGTTTCTACTATGCATAGAAGTACAAGTAACAATTAAATCTCCCATTCCTGTTAATCCCGCAAAGGTTTCTTGCTTTGCACCTAATGCTATACCTAGGCGTGATATTTCTGTCAATCCACGAGTCATAAGAGCTGCTTTTGCATTATCTCCAAAGCCCATTCCATCTGAAATACCAGCTCCTAATGCTATAATATTTTTAAGAGCACCACCTAGCTCTACACCTACTACATCATCATTTACATAAGTTCTAAATCTATCTGTAAAAAATAAATCCTGAACGTATTTTGCAATTTCTGTATCTTCTGAAGCAATAGCTACTGTAGTTGGAAGTTTTCTACCTACTTCTTCAGCATGACTTGGCCCTGAAAGCACCGCATATTTAACATCTTTTCTTAGCTCATATGCTACCTCAGACAATCTCTTAAGTGTATTTTGTTCAATACCTTTAGCAACATTTATAATTACTTTATCATTATCTAAAAATGGCAATGCACTTTCAAATGTCTTTCTAAACGCCTGAGTTGGTACTGAGAACAAAACTGCATCTGCACCGCTAATTGATTCTTCAATAGTTTCACAGATAGTAATATTATCATCAAACTTAATTTCTGGTAAATATTTTACATTTTCTTTATGCTTTCGCATAGATCCTCTTTGTTCATCACTACGTGTCCACATAAAAACATCATGCCCTTTACCGCTTACCACTGTAGCAAGAGCTGTACCCCAGCTGCCTGCACCAATTATCGCAATTTTACTCATAGTTAGGCCTCCTTTTTCTTTTCACCAATTTTTGGTTCTTCTCCGTGAATTAATCTAACTATATTAGCTCTATGTTTCATTATTATCAATATAGCAAGCACGCTGCCCATAATTAAAAAATCTGGATTAAAGTAATATGCAACTATCGGGAATGTTGCCGCGCCTAAAATAGATCCTACAGACATCCTCCTTGATAAAATAACACCAATAGCTACTATTAAAAGAGCAGTTAGTCCCATAGCCGGATTTAGTCCCATAAGTGCGCCAAAAGCAGTTGCAACACCTTTACCACCTTTAAACCCAAATACAGCCGGCCATACATGTCCTGCAAAAACTGCTGCTACACACAATGAAGCGATCGCCTCTCCAAATAAAACTCCGCCTAAAACTACAGCAATAGTTCCTTTTAAAATATCAATTATTAGTGTAGCTATTGCAGCCTTTTTACCTAATACCCTAAGAACATTTGTAGTACCTGCATTGCCGCTTCCCTCTTTTTTGATATCTATACCTTTGGCTCTACCAATCAAAATAGCTGGTGAAATATTACCTATAAAATAAGCTACAATCACCATAATAATACATCCAATAAGAGCATTACTAGAATTGCCTAAAATACCTGTAACATTATACATCGTCTTTTTCACCCTTCTCTCTAAAAACAAACTTTATTGAAGTACCTTCAAAACCGAAGGATTCTCTAATCTTATTTTCAAGGTATCTAGCATATGAAAAATGCATAAGAGGTCTTGAGTTGATTTTAAAAGAGAATAATGGTGGTTTAACTCCAACTTGTGTTGCATAGTAAATCTTAAGTCTCTTACCCTTATCTGATGGTGGCTGTTTCATTAGGATAGCATCTGAAATCAGCGAGTTTAGCTGTCCTGTTGGCACTCTCATAGCTCTATTTTCAGCAACAGCTTTAGCCATAGCAATAACATTTTTAACTCTCAACTTATCCTTAACAGAAATAAACACACTCGGCGCATAAGACATAAATGTTAATTCTCTATCGATTTCCTTTTGGAAATTTTTCATAGTATGAGTGTCTTTTTCAATTAAATCCCACTTGTTTACAACAACTACAAGGCCTTTACCTGCTTCATGAGCAACACCAGCAATTTTTTTATCCTGTTCTGTAATTCCTTCTGTCGCATCTATCATAAGAAGACACACATCACAACGTTCAATAGCAGCAACAGCTCTAATTACACTGTACTTTTCTATATCTTCGTTAACCTTACTTTTTCTTCTAATACCAGCTGTATCGATAAGAGTATATTTTTCACCATCAATTTCAAGAGGAGTATCAATTGAATCTCTAGTTGTACCCGCAATAGGTGAAACAATAACTCTATTTTCTCCTGTTAGTTCATTTATAATAGAAGACTTACCAACATTTGGTTTGCCAATAACAGCTATGCCGATACTATCATCTTCTTCTGTATCTGCACCTTCCGGGAATGACTCTACGATTTTATCTAGGACTTCACCAAAGCCAAGCATATTGGCCGCTGAAATTGCCATAGGCTCTCCAATACCAAGTTCATAAAAATCATAAAAATCATCTGGAAGGTTTGGTGTATCAACCTTGTTTACAACTAAAATTACAGGTTTTCCTGTTCTTCTTAACATAGTTGCAACTTCTCTATCATCGGATGTAAGTCCTGATTTACCATCTACCATAAACAGAATTACATCTGAAGTATCCATTGCAATCTGAGCTTGCTCTCTCATCTGAGCTGGTATAATTTCTTCACTAGCTGGCTCAATACCACCTGTATCAATAAGCGCAAAATGAACATTACACCATTCGGCTTCTGCATAAATTCTGTCTCTTGTTACCCCTGGGGTATCCTCAACTATGGCAATTCTTTTGCCTACAACCCTGTTAAAAAAAGTTGATTTCCCAACGTTAGGTCTGCCTACTACTGCTACTAATGGTTTACTCATCGAAAATACCTCCTATAAAGTCTTGTGCATCAAAAGGCTTTAGATCATCAATACCTTCGCCCACACCAACAAATTTAATTGGAAGGTCGAATTCATCAGCGATTGTAATAGCTATACCACCTTTAGCAGTACCATCTAGCTTAGTTAAAACAACTCCTGTTAATTCTGCCACCTCTCCAAATTCCTTAGCCTGAGAAACTGCATTTTTACCTGTTGTCGCATCTAAAACAAGAAGCGTTTCTCTTGCTGCTTCAGGAAATTCTTTATTTAAAATCTTATTCATCTTTTCTAATTCATTCATAAGATTTTTCTTATTCTGAAGTCTTCCTGCTGTATCGCAGATAAGTACATCTGTACCTTTTGCTTTAGCTGACTGTGCTGCATCAAATAAAACAGCTGAAGGGTCAGCTCCCTCTTGGTGCTTAATTACATTTACACCAACTCTGTCTCCCCAAATCTGTAATTGTTCTGCTGCTGCAGCTCTAAATGTATCAGCTGCTGCAAGTGTTACAGTCTTACCCTCATTTTTATACATATTAGCTATCTTACCAATAGAGGTAGTCTTACCACCACCGTTAATGCCAATCATCATAATTACTAAAGGATATTCTTCTTTAATTTTTTGTCTATCGCCTTTATCTACTACCTTAATCATAATTTCCTTTAGTCTATCTTTTACCTTTGCAGGATCGGTTATATATTCATTTTTAACTCTATCTCTTAACTCATCGATAATTGTCATAGTCGTTTCCATGCCAATATCACTTGTAATAAGAGCCTCTTCAAGTTCATCAAATAATTCTTCATCTATAGAAGCTCTACCCAGTAAAACGTCTCCAATCTTTTCGGATAATCTTCCAAAAAAACCTTTTTTCTCTCTTAAAGCCATATTATTTTCCTTTCTTTATACTGGTAATTCATCGCCCATCTTAAGGGAGAATACTTTTGAAATACCTCTCTCTGGCATAGTTACACCATACATCACATCAGCATGTTCCATCGTAGTCTTCTGATGAGTAATAAGTGTAAACTGAATATTATCAAACTTTTTCAAGTAGTTTGCAAATACATGTATATTATGATCATCTAACGCGGCCTCTACCTCATCTAATATGCAACAAGGTGTAGGCTTAGTTTTTAAAACAGCAAACATAAGAGCTATTGCTGTCATAGTCTTTTCGCCACCTGACATAAGATTGATATTCTTAAGTTGTTTTCCTGGCGGCTGAGCTGTAATCTCAATAGTCGTATTTAAAGGATCATCTTCATTATCTAGGCTAATCTTAGCATGCCCTCCTCCGAAAAATTCTACAAATGTGCTTTCAAAGTGGTAAACAACCTGATCAAAACTTGTCTTGAATTTTTCTTTTATAACCTTATCCATATCTGAGATAATTTTGTTAAGTTCATCTGTAGATTTTTGAATATCATCTCTCTGCTCTGTTAAAAATTCGTATCTTTCCTTTACCTGTGCATATTCTTTAATAGCTCCAATATTAACTTCTCCAAGTTCTTTGATTCTATTTTTAATCTGTCTGTTTTCTCTTACAGCAGCGGACATAGCAAATTCTTCTGATTTCATAGATAATGCCTGAGCATATGAAACCTCAAAATCCTCCCACAATTTATTTTTCAAATTATCAAGCTGGCTTTCTTGTCTTGCAAGCTTAATATCAATATCATATTTTTGATTTTGCAAACTTGTAGTCTGTCGATTTAATTCTTCTCTGTTTATGCTACTTTCAGAATATATTTTATTATATTTGTTCTTATCATATGTGAGCTGCTCTAATTTCTTTTCAAGTTTTTCTTTTTCAATTATAAGCTCTGCTACCTTATCTTCTCTTAGAGTTAAACCTTCATTTATAGCCTTTCTATCAAGCTTAATATTTTCTAACTGTCGTAGTTTTTCTTCTTTTTCTTGGCTATATGATTTGATATTTTCCTTTAATAACTCATATAGATTGTCTATATTTTCTTTTTCACCTTGGCAAGCTGTTGCTTCAATTCTTGCAGCAGTTATAGCTTCTCCTGCAGCTTCAAGTTCTCCTTGCATATTTCCAAGTTTAGCTGCGTACTCTTCGATAAAGTTTTCTATATCAAGTATTTCATTATCAGCATCAGTAATTCTCTTATCTAAATTATCAATTTCATCAGCTGCACCTTTTTTTTCTTCAACTATATTATTTAAAGTAGCTTCCCATCTTAATACTTCATCTTCATGACTTGAAATTTCTTTTGATACATTTTCTTGTCTATTAGTAATACTTAAAAGCTCAACTTCTTCACTTCTTATATCTCTAACTATCTCTTCTAAAGATGATGTTAAATTATCGATTTTTTTAGCATTTGTGCTTTTAGTTTCTTCAGCCTCTGTTTTAGCTCTTTCGCCTTCCTCAATAAACTTTTCTAAGCTTAAGATTTCTCCTCTTCTTTCAAGTATATTAGCTGATTTATTTTTATATTTACCACCTGTAACAGCACCTGCAGTATTTATTATTTCACCTTCAAGAGTTACATATTTAATGGCTTTATTTCCCTTTTTTGAAATTTTGATAGCATTATCCATGTTATCGATTATTGCAACATTTCCTAAAAGATATTCAAAAATATTCTTATATCTATCATCAAAAGAAATACATTCTACACCATATCCAATAAATCCTTCTTCAGATTCAATAGTAGCTTCCTTTAAAATATTCCTAGACTTAATAGATTCTACTGGAAGAAGAGTTACTCTTCCAGCTTTTTTTTCTTTAAGAAGATTTACAGCTTTCTTTGCAGTTTTATCATCTCTACAAACTATATTTTGCATAGTAGCTCCCAAAGCTGTTTCCATCGCAAGTTCAAATCCTGTTGGTACGTCAATAAGCTCTGCAACTACTCCTTCAATACCATCAATGGATGATTTCATAACAAATCTAACACCGCTGTTATATCCTTCATAATTGCTTTCCATTTCTTCAATAGTCTTTTTTCTAGCTATATTTTGCCCGATTGCTAAACCTAGCTCCTGGATTTTTTTCTGTAAATCTACATTTTCATTTTTTAGTAAATCTCTATCAATATCTAATGTCGCCTGTTTACTTTTAAGTTCTTTGATATTCTTATCAATTTCAACTTTTCTCGTATTTATATTTTCTATTTCTTCTAAAAGGACCTCATATTTTTCACTACCTCTTTCTTTATCCAAAAGAAGCTGCTCTTCACTTTCTTTTAAATTTTCAGCAAGTCTTTGTAAACTATTTTTTTCAGCAATCCAACCACTCTTTTTATTTGAAATAGAAAACATGTCATTTTTCTTTTGATCTATAAGAGTAGTCAGTTTTGCTTTTTTATCTATAGCTTCACTATGACCTTTTATTTCATCTGAAAGCTTCGCTTCAAGTGCTTGATGTTTTTTATCTACTTCCTGCTTTTTGGCAATCAGTTCTTTACTATTTTCTTCTTCAGAAGCTATTTTTTCATCTATTTCTTTGATTTCATTATTAATACGAAGAGTATCTTTTTCCATTCCATGAAGTCTTTCGCGATTAATATTTTTTTCGCTAACTAAACTATTAATAGTTTCTGATTTTTCTTTTAAATCACTTGAAATTTCATCTATTGACACTTCAAAACTATCAATCTTTGATCTAGCTTCATCAATCTTAACATCATATTCGCTCCTTTTAGATGCAAATTTATTTAGTTCTTCTGTTAAGACTCTTAAGTCTTCTGCTAATATATTAGCCTTAGCTGCTATATCTTCTATGTTATTTACAGTTATATTAATTTCAAGTTCCTTATGTCTATCCCTTAAGTTTATATATTCTGTCGCCTTTTCACTATCTTCTCTTAAATTATCTATTCTTCCTTCAATTTCCAAAATAATGTCATTTACTCTATCCATATTCAAATTTGAAGAAGCTAGTTTTCTTTCGGCTTCAGCCTTTTTACTACGATAGCTTACTATACCTGCAGTTTCCTCAAAGATTTCTCTTATGCTCTCACTTTTATTAGATATAATATCTGAGATTTTACCCTGTCCTATAAGAGAATAACCATCAACACCTATCCCTGTATCCATAAGAAGCTCTCTAATATCCTTCATACGACACTGATTATTGTTTATAGCATACTCACTTTCACCAGAACGATACATTCTTCGTGTTATAGCAACTTCTTGATATTCAATTGGTAATATACCTGTCGAATTATCAATTACTAAAGTAACCTCAGCCATACCTCTAGACTTACGACTTGCAGTTCCTGCAAAGATGACATCCTCCATCTTGCCACCTCTAAGCATCTTAGGACTCTGCTCTCCAAGCACCCATCTTATGGCATCGCTGATATTACTTTTACCACTACCATTTGGACCTACAACACAAGTAATGCCCTTGTCAAATTCTATTGTTACAGGTTCAGCAAAGGACTTAAACCCGTGCATTTCAATTCTTTTAAAATACATTATCTCTCCTATTTATAACTCTTTTTTCATGCACGAAACCGCTTCTTTAGCAGCTTCATTTTCTGCGATTTTTTTACTTCTACCGCTACCGCTACCAACTACCTTCTCATCTAACTTAAGATTTACATAAAAAGTTTTTTCGTGACTTTTGCCTTCTTCTCTTATTACCTCATATTTTATCTTATGTACTCCAGTACTTTGAACTAACTCTTGAAACTCACTTTTAAAATCATTTGCTAGCTTACCCAATAATCCCTTTACTATCTGATCCTCAAATAAAGCTAAAATTACTTTTTTGGCATTTTCAAATCCACCATCTACATAAACTGCTGCTATGACAGATTCCATGGCGTTAGCTAAAATACTCTCCTTGTTTTCACCGCCAACTAGTTCCTCTCCATGACCTAAGATCAAATATTCACCCAGGCCTATACTTCTTGCTACTGTGGCAAGAGAAGGAGTTCGCACTATATTAGATTTTATCTTAGTCATCATACCTTCTTGCGCATTAGGCACTCTAAAGTAAAGCTGCTCACAAATAACAGTTTCTAAAACCGCATCACCTAAAAATTCAAGTCTTTCATTGCACTTTTCTCTAGGTATTAAATGTTCCTTAGTATATGAACTATGAGTTAATGCTGTCTCTAACAAATTTATATCTTTAAATTTATAATGTAACTTATTTTCTAACTTTTGCATGCTATTTTTCCTTCTTAATATAATATCATTATATTATATAATTTTTAAACCATAAAGTAAAGAAGCCCAAGGCCTTTATTGCCTTAGACTTCCTTAACATTATCCTATTTATTCTTCTTCAAGCTCATCGGCCATAATAATTTCTTCGATTTCAAATACAGCCTCTGAAATTGTTCCAACTACATTTTCCTTAGCAAATGGAATACCCTTTAAAATAGTATTCTTTACAGCATTGGCATTTGATGAACCATGCATCTTAACTACAGGCCCTTTAACTCCTAAAATAGGTGCTCCGCCATATTCTGTATAATCAAATTCACTTTTAATTTCCTTAAATTTGTCCATTAAGAAAATTGAACCTAACTTAGCCTTCATGCCTGCCGTAAATTTATTCTTAAGAAGTTTCATGATATTTAAAGCCAATCCTTCAGTTAGCTTTAAAATAACATTTCCTACAAATCCATCACAAACGATTACATCACAAGCTCCACGAGGAACTTCTCTAGCTTCAACATTTCCTACAAAATTCATATGGCTTTTATCTAATAACTCATATGTAGCTTTTGTAAGTGTTGATCCTTTATTTTCTTCTACGCCTAAATTAACTAAACCAATTCTAGGATTTGTTCTTCCAATAACCTTATCCATATAAATACTACCCATCATAGCAAATTCAAGAAGATTATTAGGCTTACATTCGGAGTTTGCACCAGCGTCAACTAAAAGTGCCGGTTCTGATCCTAAAATAGGATATACAGATCCAAGCGCTGGTCTATCAATTCCCTGAATTCTTCCAAGATTGAAAAGTGAACCAGCCATAAGAGCTCCCGTATTACCTGCTGAAATAAACAAGTCTCCTTCGCCGTTTTTGATCATATTAATTCCTACTACCATAGATGAATCTTTTTTCCTTCTAACTGCTCTTACAGGTGTGTCTTCATTTTCAATAACCTGTGAAGCATGTACTATAGAGATCTTCTGATCATCATAGCTATATTTTTTTAATTCCTCTAAAATTAGCTCCTCTTGTCCAACGATAATAATCTCATCTGAAATCAGTTTTGATGCTTCTACAGCTCCCTTTACGATTTCCTCAGGTGCATTATCTCCACCCATACCATCTAAAACGATTCTCATAATTATACCTCCAGTGACATTATTTCCGGAAAACAATCCACTTTAAACTGTGGACATCCTGCACATTCATAAAACAAAGGTGCCTCTTTTTCAGAAACAATTTTAAATCCTTGAGTTTTAAAAAATCCAGGTGCTCTAGCAACCAAATAGATTTTTTCACCTTCAAGTTCTTTAACTTGTTTTATCGCTAAGCTTAAAAGCTTTTCGCCTAATCTTTTTCCTCTCATAGATGCATCTACAGCTATACCGTCAATAATATATTCGCCTTCTCTATAAGCCAAACATATACCACCAACTAGTTTATTATACTGATCATCAACTCTCCAAGCCTTTACGACATTAGTTTCAATAGGCTCTGCGTCGCTTATTTCTAAATCATTTGCTTCAAAAAAATCATTTAGAGTATCCATATCTTCAGTTACTGTAATCTTCAAATTTTCCATTTGCTGCTCCTTTATTCAGTAAAAATCTTAAGTCTCTTATTTAGTACACTGAAATGAAGCGGTAATTTTTCACCGTGTTCTCCATCTACATCCGTTGATATTTCAACATCAGATTCGATAGTTAATTCTGATGTTTCAAAAGTTAAAACATGCTTACTTTCAACGTGATTACCTGAGATAACTCCAAATAATAACGGTACAAAATCCAAAATTGGCATTTTTCTAAATAATACTACATTTAATTTACCATCTTGAATATCTGACTCAGGTGATAATCTTTTAAATCCTCCAGCTGAAATACCATTCATAACTACCATAAAGAACATGTCTTCTTCATATATAGCCTCAGGTGTTGTTAGTTTAACAGGTAATACCTTTAAATTTACAACTTCTGAAGCTCCTTTTAAATAGTATGCTAAAACTCCCAAAGTGTTTTTTAAATTTGGGTCTGTCTTTTGACTTACATCTACCAAATTGCCTAAAGCTGCAACATTAATAAAATATCTATCATTACACTGGCCAACATCTGCATAAGTGTATTTATCACCCATTGCAACATCAACCATGCCTTCAATATCCTTTGGCAAATTAAAGTAGCTTGCAAAATCATTTGCAGTTCCAGCTGGAAAAATAGCAAGCGGTAAATCTATTTTGTTTTTAATCATAGCATTTACACAAATGTTAATAGTTCCATCTCCACCTGCCACAATAATCTGACGATACATGCTCTGATCCATTTCAGCTAAGGCCTGCTCTATAGCTGGACCTTTAGCGGCTCTAACTGGTACCACTTGAAAATTAGATGCCTGAAATCGCTCAATAATTGTATCCAAATTATTTTTAAACATACCATTCCCTGAGTTAGGGTTGTAAAACAGCAATACTTTTTCTCTTTTTTTAACCGACATTAAGTAACCTCCTAATCTCGCCAATTAGATATAGTGAACCTACAAATAAAATAGCTTTATATCCTTCCTCATTTGCTAAAGCGTATTTTACTGCATCTTCTGGACTTAGCTTACATATAACATTAAGTCCCTTTTCCCTCATTTTAGTTGCCATATCTTCCTTTTGCAATTTTCGCGGGTCGCTCGGTTCTGTTGCAATAAAGTCTGCCTCTAATTCGCTTAAATTATTTAGCATAGTAGCTACGTCCTTATCCTTAAGAGCGCCAAAAACTACTAAAATCCTTCTATTTTTTAAGTCATCTTTAACAGTATTGACAAAGCTTCTCACTCCATCATCATTGTGAGCTCCATCTAAAACTATAATCGGATCTTTTGAAATCACTTCAAATCTTCCTGGATTATTAGTATTAGAAAATGCCCTTCTTATTTCTTCTGAGTTTATGGTAATTATATCACATTTCCTTAATTCTTCAAGGGCTCCAAGTGCTACCATAGCATTGCGTACCTGATGTTTACCTATCATAGATATCTCAAAATCTTCGTATTTTTCACCTAAAATCTCACAATCTACGACTGTTCCTGTAAGATTCTCTGACTTTATACTTACTTTAAAATCTCTTGAATCTATAAAAGGTGCATTAAGCTCATCTGCTTTATCTTTGATAACTTTTACAGCATCATCATCTAAAACTCCCGAAAGAACTTTTATTCCTTCCTTAATAATCCCTGCTTTTTCTGCGGCAATTTCTTCAATAGTATTCCCAAGTCTATCCATATGATCCATAGAAATAGATGAAATGGCCGTAATCAGCGGATTTTCAATTACATTTGTGCTGTCTGCCTTGCCACCAAGACCGACCTCAAGTACTACAAAATCAGCTTTAACTTCTGCAAAATACATAAAAGCTATACATGTTACCACATCAAACTCCGTTGGAGTTAGTTTGCCTTCATTGCATATTTCAGTAGCAACCTTAGACACTTTTTCTGTATATCTTTGCAAAGCACTATCGGGAATATATTTTCCATCTACCTCGATTCTTTCATTAAAAACCTCAAGGTATGGTGAAGAGTAAATTCCTACACTGTAGCCTGCTTCTCTTAATGCGTTATAAATAAATCTACAGACAGATCCTTTTCCATTAGTTCCTGCTACATGAATTATTTTTAAATCCTTTTGAGGATTGCCTAAGCGTCTAAGTAGCTCCCGGACCCTTTCAAGGCCCAGGCTGCTACCGAATTTATTAAATTTTTCTATCTTATTCACGGCATTAATCATATTTTTTTCTCCACCATAGCTAATCTATCAATTACTTTAGCTAACATATCTTTGTAATTTGCAAGCTTTTCTTTTTCTTCATTGATCTTAGCTTCCGGCGCTTTATTTACAAAACCAGTGTTTGAAAGCATCTTTTCGCCACGCTTAACTTCGCCTTCTAGTTTTTTCTTTTCCTTTGAAAGTCTTTCAAATTCAACAGCAAAATCAACTAGTTCATCTAATGGTATATTAATTTCAGCTCCATTAATTACTGCTGACATAACTTCTGCAGGTACTTTGCTCTTATCTTCAGTAAATAAAATTTCTGAGATATTAGCCATCTTCTTAATATATCTTTCACCTAGTTTAATCTTTTCTAGCTCATCTCCTGAAGCAACTATAACTGCTGTAAGTACCTTGCTTGGTGCTGCTTCTGCTTCGGCTCTAATATTTCTAATAGCCTTAATAGCTTCCATTGCAGTTTCAAGCTCACTAACTTCCTCTTCAAAAGTAAGATTTTCATCAAATTCAGGGAATCTTTCAACCATAATGAAGCCTTCTTTTTCCTTAGGTAAATAGCTGTAAATTTCTTCAGTGATAAATGGCATAAATGGATGTAATAATTTTAGAAGATCTGTTAAAGTTCTTACAAGTACATATCTTGCAGTCTTCTTGTCTTCTTCATCATCGCCATATAGTCTGCCCTTAACGATTTCAATGTACCAGTCGCAGTATTCATTCCAGATGCAATCGTAAACTCTCTGAGCTGCTAATGATAAATCAAACTTATCCATAACTTCTTCAACATATTTTGCAGCATCGTTTACTCTAGCAATCATCCACTTGTCTTCATCCTGCCATAAATTAGCATCTGATTCCATAGGCAAGAAGTCGCCATTCTCGTCCTGAAGGTTCATAATTACAAATCTTGAAGCATTCCATAGCTTATTAGCAAAGTTTCTTGCAGCTTCTAACTTCTTAGGAATGTATCTTGTATCGTTTCCAGGTGTAATGCCGGAAATAAGCATAAATCTTAATGCATCAGCTCCCATTTGCTCAATAACTTCTAGTGGGTCAATACCATTACCAAGAGATTTACTCATCTTGCGACCTTGCTCATCTCTTACTAAGCCATGAACATATACATGTTTAAATGGAGATTCATCAGTCATTGCTAACGCAGAAAATACCATTCTCACAACCCAGAAGAAAATAATATCATAACCTGTTACTAACACATCTGTAGGATAAAAATAATCTAACTCTGGAGTCTTTTCTGGCCAACCTAAAACTGAAAATGGCCATAATGCTGATGAGAACCATGTGTCGAGTACATCTTCTTCTTGCTTAATATTTGTACTACCACATTTAGAGCACTTAGTTACAGCTTCTCGAGCTACCATTAACTCGCCACAATCCTGACAATAATACGCTGGAATTCTGTGTCCCCACCATAGCTGTCTTGAAATGCACCAGTCCTTGATATTTTCTAGCCAGTGTAAGTAGATTTTTTCAAATCTTTCAGGTACGTGGTTTACCTTGCCTTCTTTAGCAGCTTCAATAGCTGGTTTTGCAAGTTCTTCCATAGCTACAAACCACTGGTCTGAAAGCATTGGTTCTACTGCGTTGTGACATCTGTAACAAGTTCCCACAGGAATGACGATATCTTCTGTCTTAACTAGGTATCCTGCCTCGTCAAGATCTTTTACCCAAGCCTTACGACATTCGTATCTGTCCATACCTTCATATTTACCTGCAAGGCTGTTCATCTTCGCTTCAAAATCCATGCAAGCTGGCATATCTAGATTATGTCTCTGACCTACTTCAAAATCGTTAGGGTCTGCTGCTGGTGTAATTTTAACTGCACCTGTTCCCTTTTCTGGATCTGGATGCTCGTCTGCAATTACAGGAATTTCTTTATTGATTAAAGGTACCATAACCTTTTTACCAATCATATCTTTATATCTTTCATCTGTAGGATTTACTGCAATAGCAACATCTGCAAACATTGTTTCAGGTCTTGATGTTGCAACTACAATACCTTCTCCTCCATCTACTGCTGGATATCTAAAATACCAATACTTGCCATTTTTATCTTCGTGCTCAACTTCTGCATCTGATAGTGATGTTCCGCAAACTGGACACCAGTTAATAAGTCTGTTGCCTTTGTAGATTAGACCTTTTTCATATAATCTTACAAAAAATTCATTTACAGCCTTATTGCAGCCTTCATCCATAGTAAATCTTTCTCTTTCCCAGTCACAAGAATCTCCAAGTTTTCTGCACTGCTGAGTGATTTTACCACCAAATTCTTCTTTCCAATCCCAAACTCTCTTTAAAAATTCTTCTCTTCCTAAATCTTCCTTTTCTAGACCTTCTTCTTTTCTCAACCTTTCAACTACTTTTACTTCAGTTGCAATAGAAGCATGGTCTGAGCCTGGAACCCAAAGAGCGCTGTATCCTTGCATTCTCTTATATCTAATAAGCACATCCTGTAATGTTTGGTCAAGTGCATGGCCCATATGTAACTGCCCTGTAATATTTGGTGGCGGCATTACAATTGTAAATGGTTTTTTATCCTTATCTATTTCAGCACGAAATGCTCCTTTTGTTTCCCACTGATTGTATATACGATCTTCAAATTCATGGGGGTTATAAGTTTTAGCTAAATTCTTTTCCATCTTTACCTCCTAAAAATATCTAATAAAAAAATCCGCCCTACTTAAAGGACGGATATATTTCCGCGGTACCACCTTTATTCCGAAACCACTTATCGTCTATTTGCATTTGACTCTAATCTTGTAATTTCAGCACTTTAGCAATAATAAGCTCCAAAGCAACCTTCAAAAAACGCTTATCCCAGAAATCTCTCAGCCACGAATTTCTGTCTCTGTAGGGGCTATTTTCCTACTCCTCTTTTTCATCGCTTTATAAAATTGTAATAACTAATTATATCTTTTTTATTAGATTAGGTCAATAGATTAAAGATTATTTCTATCTACTAAAGCCTCCTTTTCTTTTATTTTAACTACTACTTCACCACACTTAGTTAAGTATAAATCATCTACTAAAATTTCACTTCTTCAATTTTCGCCATATGTTTTTATTTTATCCCGTTATACTACTTTGAAGGTAATAAAAATGAACTTCTCATTTCATTTTTATATTCTATTATAAAAAAACTATTGAAAGTTTTCTAAATATATGTTACATTAGTAAAGCTAAATCAATTAGATATTAAACATATTGTTGGGGTATCGCCAAGCGGTAAGGCAACGGATTCTGATTCCGTCATGCGCAGGTTCGAATCCTGCTACCCTAGCCAAATATGGCGACATAGCCAAGTGGTAAGGCAGAAGTCTGCAAAACTTTTATTCCCCAGTTCAAATCTGGGTGTCGCCTCCATA
>SAMEA3387475__coassemble_1153_pt1 | contig 38363 bp, 34 predicted proteins | sample SAMEA3387475__metabat2_high_PE_008 | metagenome-assembled genome bin SAMEA3387475 (sample SAMEA3387475) | Felis catus | biome: Faeces | place: United Kingdom | collected 2012
GTGGTGTTTAAAATGAATTTTATTAGACAGATTAAGTCAGCAGGCTTATTATTTGGAGTTATATCACTTATTTTAGGCTTAATTTTATCGTTTAGGCCAGTTCAAACAGAGGTGTTTTTAAATACTATTGTTGGTATATGTCTTTTGGTAATGGCAGTTAGTAAATTAGTACAATACTTTTTTTTGAGAAAAGATATTAATCAAGTAACAGGATCTGTTATAGTACCTGTTCTTATAGCAATTTTAGGTATATTTATATTAATGAATCCACAAGTGACAATGTTTACAGTAGGAATAATAATTGCGATATTTGCATTAACACTAGCTATAGATAGATTTATGATAGCATATCACAGAAAAAAATTAGGTGTAGATTATGGCACTACGATAATTTTCGGAGTAGTTCAGTTAATATTTTCTATTGTGATGTTTTGGAATTCCTTTGAAACTATGACAGCTATTGTAGTTATGACAGGAATATATTTAGTTACAAATGGCATTATGATTGTTGCATCAAGTTTGTTTTTAAAAGATTTAAAATAGGAGGGGCAGCTTAAGATGATACCTTTATCCACCAAGATGAGACCTACTAATTTAGATGAATTTGTTGGGCAAGAACACTTTTTATATAAGGGATCCTTACTTTATAATGCAGTTAAAAATAAGACCTTTGACAACGGGATTTTCTTTGGACCTTCTGGTACAGGCAAGACAACTCTTGCTAGAATAGTGGCAAAAGAAATGGATGCTAATTTTATTGAGATTAATGCTTCTACTACTGGCACAAAGGAACTTAAGGAAATAATAGAAAATGCAAAGGATAAATTTTATGGCTTGCAGCAAGAATCCACTTATGTTTATGTGGATGAATTTCATAGATGGAATAAATTGCAGCAAGATTCTCTTTTAAAGGCTTTAGAAGATGGCGTTATACGCTTTATAGGAAGTACTACTGAAAATCCTTATTTTTCAATTAACAATGCTATTTTAAGCAGAGTTAGAAACATATATGAATTTAAGTCTCATACTTCAGATAATATTTTTAAGATTTTGAAAAAGACCTTAGATGACTGTGAAAAGGGATTTGGTAATTTAAAAATTAAGTATGATGATGATGCATTGATGACTTTGGCAAAGATGAGCTCTGGAGATGCTAGAGTGGCTCTTGATACACTTGGATTTATAATCGATAATGTAGATCCTAAGGTTGGAATTAATGATAATATAATTGCAGAGGCTATGCAACAAAAAACACATTTTTATAATAAGGAAGAGGATAAATACAATTTATTATCGGCTCTTCAAAAATCAATAAGAGGTTCAGATCCAGATGCATCTATACATTACCTTGCTAGATTATTTAAAGGTGGAGCAGATATTCAAATGATCGGTAGAAGGCTTCTTGTTATTGCTAGCGAAGATGTATCTATGGCATATCCACAAGCCATTAACATAGTAACTTCATGTGTTCAGGCGGCATTGATGGTAGGTTATCCTGAGGCGGAAATCAATTTAGCTCAAGCAGTTATAACCTTAGCTTGTGCACCTAAATCAAATAGATCGTATGAAGCTTTATTAAAAGCAAAGGCAGATATTAACAATAGAGAAATAGATGATATACCTGCTCACTTAAAAGATGCCCATTATAAAGGGGCTTTTAAAAGAGGTTTTGGGTTAGAATATAAATATCCTCACGATTACGGCGGATATGTAAAACAACAGTACTTACCAGACGATTTATATAAAGAAAATGTTAAGTACTATGAACCGACAAATAATGGAACAGAATCATCATTTAAAAGATATTTAGAAGAGACTAAAAGGAGATAAAAGTGGAAATTATAAGAGCACCATATAGTGGATTTTGTTTTGGAGTTAAGCAAGCTATTGAAACAGCCGAAAAAGAAGCTGATAAGTCAAATGAAAAAATATATAGCTTTGGGCCTTTGATTCATAACAAAGGAGTTACCGATGAACTTGAGGAAAAAGGAGTATTTATTATTGATACTTTAGAAAATCTTCCTGAACGTAGTAAAGTAATAGTTAGATCTCATGGAATAGGAAAATGGTTTTATGATGAAGCAGCATCTAAAAATATAGAGGTAATAGATGCAACTTGTCCATATGTTAAACGTATTCATCAACTAGTTCATAATGCTTATGAAGAGGGAAAACAAGTGGTGATTGTAGGAGATGCAAATCATCCAGAAGTACAAGGTATAAATGGTTGGTGTGAAAATACTGCAATTATTTTAAATGAGCCAACAGAAATTATTAAAGATAATTTATTTGTAGTTGCACAGACTACTATTAGAAAAGATCTATTCGATAGTGTTGTTTATCTTTTAAAAAAGATAAACAAAGCTGTTGAAGTAAATAATACTATCTGTAGTGCAACATCTAAAAGGCAAGAAGGATGTAAAGAAACTGCTTTAAAAGTTGATGCAATGTTAGTTGTTGGTGATAAAAAAAGCTCTAACACTAAAAAACTATATGAAATTGCAAAAAAATATTGTAAAAATGCTTATTTTATTGATGATATTAAAAATTTACCATTGAAAGAAGTTGAAAAATATAATAAAATAGGATTAGCGGCAGGTGCATCGACGCCTGAAAACGCAATTAAGGAGGTTACTGCAAACATGAGTGAGAAAATCACTAGAGAAGAGTCCATGCTAGATTTCATGGAAGAGATTGAAAAATCATTAAGACTGCCAAGAAGTGGCGAATTAGTAAATGGTAAAGTTCACCAGGTTACAGACAAGGAAATCATCGTAAACCTTGGATGTAAAAAAGACGGTATTATTCCGTTAAACGAAATTACATTGGAAGGAGACCAGAAGTTAACAGACTTATTTAGTGAAGGCGATGAAATAAGCGCTAAAGTACTAAAGACTGATGATGGTGATGGTACAATTCTACTATCTAAGAAGAAGTTGGAAGCTAGCGAGCATTGGGAAGAAATTAACAAGGCTTTTGAAGATAAAACTTTAATCGATGTTAACGTTGTAAGACAGGTAAATGGTGGTGTTATTGCTACTTACAAAGAAGTTCAGGGCTTTATTCCACTATCTCAGCTGTCAGATAAATTTGTTGAAAATCCAGCTGAATTCGTTGGACAGACTCTATCTGTAAAGGTATCAAGAGTTGATTCAAGAAGAGGCAAAGCTGTATTCTCACACAAAGCTAAGTTATTAGAAGAAAGACAGAAAGCTCTAGAAGAAATTTGGAACAGCATCAATGTTGGAGATATCGTAGAAGGTAAAGTAATGAGATTTACTGATTACGGCGCATTTGTAGATATCGGTGGAGTAGATGGTCTACTACACATTTCAGAAATTTCATGGGGTAAATTAAAGCATCCACAGGAAGTTCTTGAAATTGGACAGACAATTAATGTTAAGATCCTATCAATGAACACTGAAAAGGGTAAAGTATCTTTAGGTCTAAAACAGACAATGCCAGAACCTTGGACTGTAATTGATGAAAATTACCAGGTTGGACAGGTTGTTAAAGGCAAGGTAGTTCAGATTAAGGAATATGGTTGCTTCGTAGAACTAGAACCAGGTCTAGATGGACTAGTGCATATTTCAGAAGTTAGCCACAAGAGAGTTACAAACATCAACGATGAACTATCAGTTGGTGATGTAGTAGAAGCTAAGATTCTTGAAATTGACAAAGATAGAAAGAGAATTAGCTTAAGCATCAAAGAAACTTTAGATGCTCCTGAAACTACTGAAGAAGAAGCTTAATTTATTAATAAGTCTATAAAGAGATAGCATTTGCTATCTCTTTTTTTATTAAGAAGTGTGAACATATATTCCTATTTATCTTGAAAAAAGATATAAAAAATGTGATAATATTTAAATATAAGATGGGGTGATTAAAGTGAATATATATTTTAACGATTATTATAAGTCACATGAAAGCAAGAACTTATTGCTCAGAGCTCTAAATAGCTATTGTATTGAAAAGAATTTAGATATAGATATATCAAAAGTGCAAATTGAAAAGGGGGATAAGGGTAAGCCTTATTTTCTAAATTTAGATTTAGAGTTTAATATAAGTCACAGTGGTGAATTTTGGGCATGTGCAATTTCAAAGTATCCTGTAGGTATAGATATTCAAAAAGCAAATAAGGATACATATGAAAAAATAAGCGAAAGATATTACTCTAAAGAAGAAGATCATTTTGTTGAACTTTGGGGAAAAGAAGGTTTTTTTAGTATTTGGGTTCGAAAAGAAGCTTATGCGAAGCTTTATGGTAATAGTATTTTTGAGACTATAAATAAAGTTAATATGGTTAAAGATGGGGAATTAATACTAAAAATCGGTGATGATAAATTAACAGAGATAGAAATAGCAGATGATATTAAGTGTGCTGTAGCATCAAAAGAGGATGATATATGTATAAGAATGATAGGTTAAAGCCTTATACTGCAGCGATTATATTTACATTGCTGACAGGATTTTCATTTTTAGGCATAAAAGCTTGTCAGCCATATGCAAATCAATTAGAAATATTAACCTATAGATATAATTTTGCATTTTTAGCTGTAGTAATAGTTTGGTTTACAAATGTGTTTAAAAGTAATATAAAAAATGGAAAAACTAAGGGAAAATCTAAAAAGATGGTATTATTGGCAGCATCTTCTTATATTTTGTTTATGATATTACAAGTTATCGGTATATTTTATACTACATCTGTAGTGGGTTCCATTTTGTTTTCTATAATTCCAATAATTGTACAAATTATAGCAGCTATAGTACTAAAGGAAAAGAGTACAACTAAACAGATTTTTTTTGTAGTAATTACTGTTGTCTCATTGATATATATGATTATTGCTGGATCAGATGAATTAGAGTTTAATATTTTAGGTGTTATATGTCTTTTATTAGCTAGTATATTTATGGCAGTATCAAATATTAGTATGCGATATTTACGAGACGATTATAAACCTATAGATATTACTCTTTATATTTGTATTATTGGCTTTATATTATTTAACACGCTTTCAATTGTGATGGGTGTTAAAAATGGTAATTTAGATGAGTATTTTCTTCCATTGAAAAACTCAACTTTCATTTTTGGAACAGCATATTTAGGTATAGGATGTATTTTATTTACTTCCCAGTTGATATCTTATATGTTATCAAAATTACCAGCAGTAAATGCTACGATATTTGGTAATGTATCAACAGCAATATCAATTGTCGCAGGTATAGTATTATTAAATGAACCTTTTTATTCATATCATTTTATTTGCACAGGGTTGATTATAATAGGTGTAATAGGAGTAAGTAAATATGGATATAAATGATGTAGCCGTTAAATATCTTGCATATAGAGCAAGAACTGCTAAAGAGATGAAAGATTATCTCTTAAAAAAAGGATTTGATGAAGACAAAATAGAAAAGACTATAGAAAATTTGAAAGAGAGAAAATATATTAATGATATCTCTTATGTAAATCAATATTTAAGGTATGGCTTTTCTAAACATAAAGCTTTGTACCGCATAAAATATGAGCTTCGTCAAAAGGGAATTAATGATTTTGACCTGGAAGATGGTATATTTTTATTTGAAGATGAAAGTGATAAAACTATAGATGAAATTGAGAAAAAAAATGCTATTTATGAAGCAGAAAGGATATTATTCTCTAAAGATGAGATAGATCAAAAAGCATTGGATAGAGTAGGCAGAAGGCTTAATTCTTTAGGATACAGTCCGGGTCTTATCTATGGAGTAATAAATAGTTATAGGTGAATGGTAAACTTATGAATGATAGATTTGAAAGAACTGTAAGAGTTATCGGCGATGATAAGTTCAATAAACTGAACCATGCTAATATATTAGTTTTTGGAATAGGTGGTGTAGGTGGACATTGTGTTGAAGCTCTTGCGAGAATGGGTGTAGGTCATATTACAGTTGTGGATGGTGATGTAGTTGATAGAAGTAATATAAATCGACAGTTAATAGCTACAGAAAAGAATATTGGATTAGATAAAGTAAAAGTTATAAAGTCTAGACTTTTAGATATAAATCCTGATATAGATATAAAAGATATAAAGATGATGTATATTCCTGAAAATAGGAATGAAATATCGTTTGATGGATATGACTACATAGTAGATGCAATAGATAATGTAACAGCTAAGCTAGATATAATATGTAGGGCAAAAGAAAAAGACATTCCTGTGATATCTTCTATGGGAACTGGCAATAAACTTGAGCCTACCATGCTTGAAGTTAGTGATATAAGTAAGACTTCTGTTTGCCCTCTTGCAAAGGTTATAAGAAAAGAGCTTAGAAAAAGAGGTGTAAAGGAAGTTAAGGTGGTATATTCTAAGGAAGAACCGATTATTAAGAGTAGTCCTCCTGGCAGTGTGTCATTTGTACCGCCAGTAGCAGGTATGATAATAGCAGGTGAAGTTATAAAAGATATTATTCAAATATACAAATAAAGGAGCAAAATGATGAATATTTTAAAGAGAGAAAAGAAAACTATTTTAATTACTGGTGGCCCAACAAATGAATATATTGATGAGGTTATGAAGATAACTAACATGTCAACTGGTAGCTTTTCTTTAGCCCTTGCAAAAGAATTTCATAAAAAAGGATATGATGTAACTTTAATTTTAAATAGAAGTGTAAATACAGATAAGCTTTCAAAAGATATTGATATTATTTCTGTTGAAACAACTGATGATATGCTTTATGAAATAGAACAGGCAGCAAAGAATAATAGTTATGATGTAGCTATTCATGCAGCGGCAGTAGGTGATTATAAAGCGGACTTTTCATTTTTAATGGAGGATTTAGCAGAAGAGTTATTTGAGGATAAGGATAACTTTAATTCTCCACAGGAAATCTATGATATTTTAATGAATCCTAAGTGCAAGTTAGATAGTAGCTCTAAAATTAGTAGTTATCAAGCAGACTTAACAGTTAAGTTGACTTTAACTCCTAAAATTATAGGTAAACTTCGTCAGTGGATGCCTAATACATTGTTACTAGGTTGTAAGCTTCTTGAAAATGTACCTAAAGATGAATTATATAAAGTGGCGCAAAAGCTATGTAAGAAAAATAATATGGATTTTATTATGGCAAATGACTTAGCTGATTTGCGTAGAGGAGAAAAATCAAGATATCTAATTACAGAAAGTGGATTTACAGGCATTACACTTGATAGTGCTTCTGATGTATTTGAATTAGTTGAAAAAAATCTTAAATAGATTTGTAAAAATAGGAAGGAAAATAATAAAGTATGGAAACAATGTTACTCTTTGTGTTGGCATTGATAATTGTTGTGCTTGTAATAGTTATAATAAATCTTATTAATACATCAGGTCTTAGAAGAGATACTGTAAGTTCTGTCAATGGAAGTATAGACACTATGTCTAAAATGATTTTTGAAAATCAAAAAACAGCAGCCCTTATTCAAGATCAGAGGCTTGAAGAACTTACGAAAAAGGTAGATCGTTTGACCGTTGAAAATAGTAAACAACTTGAAAATATTCGTATAACAGTTGATGAGAAATTGCAGGAAACTTTAGAAAACCGCATTAGCAAATCGTTTAGACTTGTATCAGAACGGTTAGAGCAAGTCTACAGAGGTCTTGGTGAAATGCAAAATCTTGCAACAGGAGTAGGTGACTTAAAACGAGTTTTGTCAAATGTTAAAACTAGAGGCATTTTAGGTGAGATACAGCTAGGAGCTATTTTAGAGGAGATTTTAGCACCTGAGCAGTATGAAGAAAATATAAGAACTAAATCAAGTGGTAATGAAAGGGTTGAGTATGCTGTAAAAATGCCAGGTGGATATGGCCATAGTGTATATTTACCAATTGATGCAAAGTTTCCGGCAGACGCATACAATAATTTGCTAGAGGCTTACGATGAAGGCGATAAAACTTTAATTGATCAAAAAATTAAGGCTCTTGATAATGCAATAAAAAAAGCTGCGAAAGATATACAAGATAAATATATACAACCACCTTTTACTACTGATTTTGCCATAATGTTTTTACCTTTTGAAGGTCTTTATGCAGAAACTGTTCGAAGTGGCGTTTTAGAATATATTCAAAGAGAGTATAAAATAGTTATAGCAGGTCCAACTACTATGGCAGCCCTTTTAAATAGTTTACAGATGGGATTTAAGACTTTGGCTATTCAAAAAAGAAGTAGTGAGGTTTGGGATATTTTAGCAGCTGCTAAAGTTGAATTTGCTAAGTTTGAAGATGTTATAGTTAAAACACAGCAACGAATTAATCAAGCAAATGAAGAATTAGATAAATTAGTTGGTGTTAGAACTAGAAGTATAAACAAAACGCTAAATAGTATTTCAGATATTGGAGAGGAAAAATAATATATGAGCATATTTGCAATTGGGGATTTGCATTTATCAATGGATCCCACAATAGATAAACCTATGGACATATATGGTGGAGCATGGGTAAACCATGTTGAAAATTTAAAAAATAATTGGCTTAAAAATATTACGGATGAGGATACGGTAATTATTGCAGGAGATACTTCATGGGCTATGAAATTAGATGAAGCTATGGCCGATTTACAATGGATTAGTAATTTGCCAGGAAAAAAGGTTTTTATCAAAGGAAATCATGATATGTGGTGGACAGGCATAGGCCGATTAAATAATTTGTATGATAATATGTATTTTATACAAAATCATATGTATAAAGTTGGAAATACAGCTATTTGTGGCACACGAGGATGGGTTTGTCCAGGTAGTGAAGGTTTTGAGCTTAGTGATGAAAAAATCTATAAGAGGGAGCTACTTAGGTTGGAAGCTTCATTAAAAGAAGCCAAGAATGAAGATATCAAAGATATTATCGGTGTACTTCATTATCCGCCAACTAACGATAAAAAACAGATGTCTGGTTTTACAGAACTTTTTGAAAAATATGGAGTAAAAAAGGTTGTTTATGGGCATCTACATGGCAATGATGCTAAAAAGAATAAAGCTGCTGTAAATTATAATGGTGTTTCATATAAACTAGTTTCGCTAGATGGTTTAGAAGGATGTCCTATAAAGATAAAATAGGAGGTGGCAAGTGTGAATAAGAGAGTAATTTTAATAGTTTTAGATAGTTTAGGTGTTGGATATGCTGAGGATGCTCATCTTTTTGGAGATGAAAACTCTAATACTTTGGGTCATATTTTAGAAAAATGCCCAGATTTAAAGATTCCTAATTTGTCAAAATTTGGGATTTTAAACTTACCGGGAATGTCTAAGTATCATAGCAAAAATATTGAATATATTAAGGGAAGTTATGGTCGCATGAAAGAGATTTCAGTTGGTAAAGATACGACTACTGGACACTGGGAAATAGCAGGATTAGAAACAAAAGAACCATTTCAAACTTATCCTGATGGATTTCCAAAGGAATTTATAGAAGCATTTGAAAAGAAAATAGGTCGTAAAACTGTTGGAAACATATCTATTTCAGGAACTGAGATAATAGAAAAACTTGGAGAACATCATGAAAAAACAGGAGATATTATAGTGTATACTTCTGATGATAGTGTTTTTCAGATTGCTGCTAATGTTGATGTTATTCCCTTAGATGAACTTTATAAAATATGTAAAATAGCAAGAGAAATGCTAATTGGAAAGTGGGCTTGCGCAAGAGTAATAGCTCGTCCTTATAAAATAATAGATAATGCTCGCATAAGAACTTCGGATAGACATGATTATTCTGTAGATCCACATGGAAAAACTATGTTAAATTATATTTCTCAAGGTGGAAAAGAAGTTTACAGCATAGGAAAAATAAGAGATATTTTTAATGGTTGTGGTATCACGAAAAGTGTTTCAACAAAGGATAATTTAGATGGAATTGTGAAGACTATAGAAGCGATAAAGACTGATTTTGAAGGTTTGATATTTACTAACTTGGTAGACTTTGACTCTAAATATGGTCATAGAAGAAATCCGGAGGGATATGGTGTGGCTATAGAGGAGTTTGATCGATATTTACCTGAAATAATTAAAAATATGAAATCTGAAGATATTCTTATTCTTACTGCAGATCATGGCAATGATCCAACTTTTAAGGGCTTTAATCATACTAGAGAATATGTTCCTTTGTTAGTGATAGGTGATTTAATAAAAGAAAATAATAAACTTGGCACACTTAACACTTTTGCAGATATATCAGCTACTATATGTGATTATCTAGATGTGGAAAATACAGGGTTAGGAACAAGCTTTTTAAAGAAGGTATTAAAATGAATATGGTAGATATAATTTTAAAAAAGAGAAGAGGAGAAGAGCTTACTGAAAATGAGATAAGATCAGTTATAAAAGGCTATGTTGATGGTAGTGTGGCAGATTATCAAATGTCAGCTCTTCTTATGGCTATATATTTTCAAGGTTTGACAGATAAAGAAATATTTGTATTGACAGATGCTATGAAAAATAGCGGAAGTATTTTAGATTTATCAGATATTAAAGGCATCAAAGTCGATAAACATAGTTCTGGTGGTGTAGGAGATAAGATTACACTTATAATAGGTCCTATTGTTGCTGCAGCCGGTGTTAAAGTTGCAAAAATGAGCGGAAGAGGACTTGGCTTTACTGGAGGTACTATAGATAAATTGGCAGCCATTCCTGGATTTACAACTGATTTATCTATAGATAAGTTTAAAAGAATAGTAAAAGATGTTGGATTGTGTGTTGCAGGTCAAACTGAAAATATAGCTAAAGCAGATAAGCTTATATATGCATTACGAGATGTGACTGGAACTGTTGACATAAAAGGGTTGATAGCATCTAGTATTATGAGCAAAAAGCTTGCGATGGGAAGCGATGCAATTTTGCTAGATGTTAAATATGGTATGGGTGCCTTAATGAAAACTAAGCAAGAAGCTAAAGAGTTAGCTGAGCTTATGAAAAGAATAGGTAACATGGCTAGTAAAAATGTTGAATATATTTTGTCTGATATGAATCAGCCTCTTGGAAACATGGTAGGTAATGCTAATGAAGTTATGGAAGCTATAGATGTCTTAAAGGGGAAAGGGCCTGATGATTTAATGAATCTTGCAATTGAAATCTCTGGAAAAATGTTAGTTTTAGGAGAACTTGCCAAAGATAAAGAAGAAGGTGCTAAGATAGCTAAATCTATGGTAGATAATAAAAAAGCTCTTCTAAAGTGTAAGGAATTCATAGAAGCTCAAGGTGGAAATCCTTCTGTTGTGGAAGATTATAGCTTGCTTCCAAAGCCAAAATACGAAGTGAATGTAAAAATTGCTCAGAGTGGCATTTTGAGTCGTCTTGAAGCTAATAAAGTTGGAGAAGCTTCTCTTATATGTGGTGCAGGTCGTGAAAAAAAAGAAGATGACATAGATTTGTCAGCTGGAATTACTTTATTTAAAAAAGTAGGAGATGAGATTTTAGAAGATGAGGTTGTTGCAAAAGTCTATGGCAATGATAAAGATAAATTAGTCAAAGCAGTAGATATACTTATAGAAGCATACACGATAGCAAAGTAGTTGCATATACAACTAATATATAGTATAATTAATTGGTTTCAAAAAAGAAACCAATTATTTTTTTTACTTGAAAAAATGTAGAATATGAAAGGAGTTTGTGATGAATAGTTTTATTGAACAGATTTTAGAAGACAATAAAAAGTTTGTTAACGAAAAGAAATACGAAGAATTTATCACTACAAAATATCCAGATAAAAAGCTTGCTATTATCTCATGTATGGATACAAGATTGACAGCTTTGCTTCCTGCAGCATTAAATATTAAAAATGGAGATGTTAAAATAATTAAAAATGCAGGAGGAGTAATTTCTCATCCATTTGGATCAGTTATGAGAAGTCTAATGGTTGCAATCTATGAGCTTGGTGTAAATGATATCTTAGTAATAGGTCATACAGATTGTGGTATGAAAGGTATTGAACCTGCCAAAATCGAAAATGAAATGATAAAAAGAGGAATTAAAGAAGAAACTCTTAATATGATTAGAAACTGTGGTATTGAGCTTGAAAGCTGGCTACATGGGTTTGATGATATGAAGCAATCTGTAGTTTCTGCAGTTAACACAATAAGAAATCATCCATTAGTACCTGAAGATGTTAATGTTTATGGTTATATTATGGATAGTGTAACTGGAGAAGTAAATGAAGTGAAATAAATGATTGTTGAATGAGGAGGAGATATTTTTATGGATGGACAAGAAAATAAAATGGGTACAATGCCCATAGGAAAGTTGCTTTTGACAATGTCAGGACCGGCTATATTTTCTATGCTTATAAATTCACTTTATAATATAGTAGATAGTATATTTGTTGCACAGATAGGTGAAAATGCTTTGACTGCTGTATCAATAGTATTTCCTATTCAGATGCTTATGATAGCGATGGGAGTAGGTACAGGGGTTGGTATTAATTCACTAATATCTAGAAGACTTGGAGCTAAAAGGTTTGAAGATGCTAATAATGCGGCTTCAAGCGGTATTAAATTAGCAGTGGTAAATTGGCTTATATTTGCTATATTTGGTATTTTTGCTTCAAGAGGATTTATGGAAATCTTTAGTAATAATAAGGAAATAATTGACTTTGGAGTTGATTATTTAACTATTGTAACAGTTTGTAGTATTTTTGTAATGACTAATTTATTAATAGAAAAAATATTTCAGTCAACAGGAAATATGATTTACCCTATGATTACAATTATAACTGGTGCAGTAGTGAATATAATAGCTGATCCAATATTAATCTTTGGATGGTTTGGACTTCCTAAAATGGGAGTTGCTGGAGCTGCTATTGCTACAGTATTTTCTCAGTTTGTAGGTTGTGCAATAGGATTATTTTTACTTTTAACTAAAGACCATGCTGTTGAAATTAAAGTATTTAGTTTTGATATTCATTGGAGTACGATAAAGGAAATATATGCAGTAGGGGCACCTTCAATTATTATGCAGGCATTAGGATCTGTAATGCTATTTGGAATGAATGCTATTTTAGCGGGATTTTCATCTACTGCTGTGGCAGTGCTAGGTGTTTATGGCAAATTGCAGTCATTTGTATTTATGCCTTCATTTGGTGTAAACCAAGGTGCACTTCCTATTATGGGTTATAATTATGGGGCTCGAAATAAAAAAAGACTTTTGGATACTTTTAAGGTTGCCACAATGGCAGCTATAATAATTATGACTATGGGATTAATAATATTCCAAACAATTCCAGATCTTTTACTCAAACTGTTTAATGCATCACCAGATATGTTAGCTATAGGCAATGATGCTTTGAAATCTATAAGTTTATGTTTTATACCAGCTGGTTTTGGTATTATTTCTGCAGGCTTATTCCAGGCTACTGGTCATGGTGTTATGAGTATGTGGGGGTCAATATTAAGACAGTTTGCAGGTATTTTGCCATTGGCATTTATTTTTGGAAAAGTATTTGGATTAAGAGCTGTATGGCTTTCATTTCCACTTGCAGAAATAATAGGTGTTGTTTATTATGTAATTATGTTAAGATATTTATATAATAATACATTTAAGAAATTGGGGTGTGAAAATAATGAATAATACAAAAATAATAACTATAAGTAGAGAATATGGTAGTGGTGGTAGACAAATAGGTGAAAGAATTGCTAAAGCGCTAGATATTCCATTTTATGATAAGGTGCTTATAGATATGATTGCCCAAGATTGCGGAATGGCTGCAGGATATGTTGAAGAAGCATCAGAGAAGATGACTATGGCTCAGGCATTTAATATTGCAACTTTAGGATATTATTCAGTAAGTCCAGTTGTTGAAAATGTGCAGGTAATAGGTGAAGATATTTTTGTAGCACAAAGTAGAATTATTAAGGACTTGGCAGAAAAAGGACCTTGTGTAATTGTAGGAAGATGTGCAGATTATATTTTAAGAGATAGGGATGATGTATTGAATGTATTTATTCACTCAGATTATAATCAGCGTGTTAAGAGAGCTGTAGAAGAGTATGGTATTGAAGAAAAAAATGTTGCTTCTGTTATAAAAAAGAGTGATAAAGCTAGAGCAAAACATTACTCATTTTACTGTGAAAAAAAATGGGGTAACTTAGATAATTATGATTTGATTTTAAACAGTGGTAAATTTGGACTAGAAAAATCGGTAGAAATTATTTTAGATGCTGTAAAATAATTGGATAAGACTAAAAGCACATTCGATGGTATTGTACCAATTGAATGTGCTTTTTTTTATTCGTCTTTTATTTCATCTATAATTTGACTGTCAAACTTAACCATGTCATAAATAAGAGGATCTTTTATTAGTCTCTTCCAAACTGTGTAATTAGCCTTATAAAATCTATCATTTAGTTTGATTCTTTTTGTTATTAATGGACAGCTATATGGAGTTTCAACAGGTGATAAAATCAATGAAAGATTATCATTTTTATCTAAATAGGGTGTTAATGGATAAAATCTGCATTGAAGAGGTCTATGTTCTCTTGGACAAATCGGCGGAGTTGTGCATCTGACAAAATACACATTGCCATGCCATGAGTCTGGAAATTCATAGTCTTCTGCTTGTTCAACTGACCATTTTAGCCAAGGTTCATCCATAGTATATAATTTTTCTTCTCCTGGTAAAAGGTATATGCCCATTTCAAAATCGCAAGCCCCATCTTCTGTTTCATCTCCTTCCTGGGTGCAGCAAGCAGCATTGCACAATTTACCACAATCCTCATCTAAAGGTGATACTCTATCAAGTAACCTATATATAGCTTTCCATGTTGATTTTCTAATAGTACTTTTCATGTAGTTAATTATAACAGATTGTCTTTCCTTAAACAACTGAAAAAAACATGTATTATCCCTTAAAAATCAATGGGTATATGGATATTAATAATTACAAATATATCACATTTCTTTCATATTATTATTTTTTGAATTTTTATATTTTATTATAGAAAATTAGTGGTATAATATATTGTTATTAAAATAGGTGAGGAAAGAAAAATGAGATTAGGAATTGATATTGGATCTACTACAGTTAAGTTAGTAGTGTTAGATAATAATGATGAAATAATTTATAAACGATATGAGAGACATATGTCAAATGTTATGGAAAAAGTAACACAGCTTATGTCAGATTTATATGAAAAATACAAAGATGAAAGTGTAAAAGCTGTAATTACAGGATCTGGAGGCCTTGCTCTATCTCAACTAATGGGAGTATATTTTGAGCAAGAAGTTGTTTCTTGTAGCAAAGCAGTAGAAGCATTGATTCCACGTACAGATGTGGCAATTGAGCTTGGAGGTGAAGATGCAAAGATAACTTTTTATGGCAATACAATAGAACAACAGATGAATGGTACTTGTGCTGGTGGTACAGGCGCTTTTATAGATCAGATGGCTGTTTTATTAAATACGGATGCTGCTGGGTTAAATGAGGCAGCAAAAAATCATAAGATAATATATCCTATTGCAGCTAGGTGTGGAGTGTTTGCTAAGACTGATATTCAGCCTTTAATTAACGAAGGTGCTGCAATTGAGGATTTGGCGGCTTCTATTTTTCAGGCGGTTGTAAATCAAACTATTAGTGGTCTTGCTTGTGGTAGACAGATTAAAGGAAACATAGCATTTTTAGGTGGACCTTTATCATTTTTGTCAGAGCTTAGAAAGAGATTTATTGAGACATTAAAACTTACAGATGAACAAGTTATTTTTCCTGAGGATAGTAAGTATTTTGTAGCTATTGGAGCGGCTATGCTAGCTGATAAACAGGAGGAAAGAACAGTAGCTGATTTATATTCTGTAATTAAAAATGTGGATCCAACTCAGTTATCAGATACTAAGCATATGTCACCATTATTTAAAGATCAAGCAGATTATGATGAGTTTATAAATAGACACAATAAAGATAAAATAAAGCGCAAAGATATTTCTAAGGCAAAGGGCAATGTTTTCTTAGGTATTGATGCAGGTTCAACTACTACTAAAGCTGCTCTTATCGATGAAGATAAAAATTTGCTTTATGATTTTTATAAGAGCAATGAAGGAAATCCAATAGAAGCTGTTATCGAAATGCTAAAGGATTTATATGGTAAGTTACCTAAAGAAGCAACTATTGCAAAATCAACTGTAACAGGTTATGGCGAAGGGTTGATAAAGACAGCTTTTAAGGTTGATTTAGGTGAGATTGAAACTATGGCTCATTATAAGGGAGCTGAAGAGTTTTTACCTGGTGTTGAATTTATATTAGATATAGGTGGCCAGGATATGAAATGCATGAAAATTAAGGATAACGCAATTTACAATATCATGTTAAATGAAGCATGTTCATCAGGTTGTGGTTCGTTTATTGAAACTTATGCTAAATCCGTAGAAATGAACACTGTTGAGTTTGCTAAAGAAGCTTTAAAATCTCAATCTCCTGTAGATTTAGGTACAAGATGTACTGTATTTATGAATTCAAAGGTTAAACAGGCTCAAAAGGAAGGAGCTTCAATCGGAGATATTTCAGCAGGACTTTCATATTCTGTTATTAAAAATGCATTATATAAAGTTATTAAACTACGAAATGCTGAAGAAGCTGGTGAAAAAATAGTTGTACAAGGTGGTACATTTTTGAATAATGCTGTATTAAGAAGTATGGAACTTATTGTAGGTAAAAATGTAGTACGTCCTGATATAGCTGGTATTATGGGTGCTTATGGCGCAGCGATTATTGCTATAGAGCATTATAAAGAAGGAGATGTAAGTACAATTATTAAAGAAGATCAACTTGATGAGTTTAATGTAGAGCATACTAACACAAGATGTGGAGGATGTGAAAATAATTGTTTACTTACAATTAATAGATTTAGCAATGGTGCAAAATTTATAACTGGTAATCGTTGTGAAAAGGGTGAAGGCAAAAATATTGATAACAACGACATTCCTGATTTATATGAGTATAAATATAAAAGATTGTTTGGTTATGAACCTTTAAATGAAAAGATGGCATATAGAGGTATTATCGGTATTCCTAGAGTTTTAAATATGTATGAGAATTATCCGTTTTGGTTTACCTTATTTACAGAATTAGGATATAGAGTAGTTTTATCTCCGCCATCAAGTAAAGAAATGTATGAAAATGGCATGGATACTATTGCATCGGATACTGCATGTTATCCTGCTAAGTTAGTCCATGGTCATATAAAATGGTTAGTTGAGCATGGAATTAAAAATATTTTCTATCCTAGTATAAACTATGAACAGATAGAAGATAGTACTGCTCCAAACCATTATAATTGCCCAATTGTTGCAACTTATCCAGAACTTATTGCCAATAACATGGATGATGTATTTGCACAAAATGATGTTAGATTTATACATCCATTTTTGCCTTATGATGATGATAAGCGACTAATTGAAGAGTTAGTTAAGCAGATGGAAAATAAATGCGTGAGCAAACAAGAGATGAAAGATGCAGTTGATGAGGCTAGAAAAGAGTATCGTGCATTTAGAAAAGATATTAAGAAAAAGGGAGAAGAAGCTTTAAAATATGCTAGAAAGCATAATAAAAAGGCTGTAGTTTTAGCTGGAAGACCATATCATTTGGATCCTGAAATCAATCATGGTATGAATAAAGTTATCACATCGTATGATATAGTTGTATTGACAGAAGATTCAGTGGCACATATGGGTAGACTTGAAAGACCTGTAAGAGTTTTAGATCAGTGGATGTATCATTCTAGACTATATAGGGCAGCTGAATTTGTTGGCAATACAGATGATGTTGAGCTTATTCAATTAAACTCTTTTGGTTGTGGTCTTGATGCTGTTACTACAGATGAGGTCCAGGAAATATCAGCTCAGCATAATAAACTTTATACTGTTTTAAAAATTGATGAAGGAAATAACTTAGGTGCCGCTAAGATTAGAATAAGATCTCTTAAGGCTGCCATGGAAGAAAGAGAAAAGAATAATGTTAAGCATAAGATGGGTTCAGGAAAGTTTAATCGTGTGATTTTTGAAAAAGAGATGAAGGATGATTATACTATTTTGATACCTCAGATGGCACCTATACATTTTCAGTTTTTTGAGGCGGCATTAGCCAGTGAAGGATATAAGGCGAAGATGTTACCTCCAGTTAATACTCATGCTGTAGAAGAAGGATTGAAATATATAAATAATGATGCTTGTTATCCAACCATAGTTTCTTTAGGACAGGTTATTGCGCAACTTAAGTCAGGCGAATTAGATCTTGATAAAACCGCTATTTTTATGTCACAAACAGGCGGAGGGTGTAGAGCAAGCAATTATGTAGCATTATTAAGAAAAGCTCTAAAAGATTTAAAAATGGAGCAAATACCAGTTGTTTCTGTTAATGCTGTAGGTTTAGAAAAAAATCCTGGATTTAAAATTACTCCTAAGCTTGCATTGAGAATGATATTAAGCGTTATGTATGGTGATGTTTTAATGCAGGTTTTATATAGAACAAGACCGTATGAAAAGGTAAAGGGTTCAGCTGATGAATTGTTTAAGAAATGGTCTAAAATTGCAAATAAGAACATTATAGATTGCAAATATAAGTATTTTAAAAGAAATATTGAAGGGATTGTTAAGGATTTTGATGAATTACCTATCTATGAAGATATGGTTAAACCAAGAGTTGGTGTTGTTGGTGAAATATTAGTTAAATATCATCCAACTGCAAATAATGATATCGTGGGAGTCATAGAATCCGAAGGTGGAGAAGCAGTAGTTTTAGATTTGATGGATTTCTTCTTATATTGCTTATATAATTCGGACTTCAATTATAAACACTTGGCTGGTTCATTTAAGTCTATGGCTATAAATAATACAGGAATTAAGCTTCTTGAAGTAATGCGTAAGCCTGTTGCCAAAGCTTTGAAAGAAAGTAAGCGATTTAGAGAACCTTCACATATTAGACAGACAGCTCAAAAGGCACAAGATATAATTTCTCTTGGTAATCAATGCGGTGAAGGATGGTTATTGACAGGTGAAATGGTAGAGCTTTTAGACATTGGAGTTGAAAATATAGTATGCTTACAGCCTTTTGCATGTTTACCTAATCATGTAACTGGTAAAGGTATGATAAAAGCTTTAAAAAAGAGAAATCCATATGCAAATATTGCGGCTATAGATTATGATCCTGGTGCAAGTACTGTTAATCAGCTTAATAGAATTAAGCTAATGATGGCTACTGCATATAAAAATCTTGAAAATAGACGCTAGCAGGAGTATAATTAAATGTGATTTTGATTAAATAATTTAGAATGGAGGCTTCGCAAGTGGGTAGACACGGAACGATTGCAGGAAGAAAAGAAAAACAGGACTCAAAAAGAGCTGCTATGTTTACAAAATACGCGAGAGCTATTACTGTAGCGGCAAAAAATGGTGGAGATCCTGAATATAACGTTGCTCTTAAACATGCTATCGATAAGGCAAAAGGAATTAATATGCCAAATGATAATATTAAAAGAGCTATTAAAAAGGGAACTGGTGAGCTGGCAGGTGAAAATTATGAAACTGGTAGCTTCGAAGGATATGGTGCAGCTGGTGTTGCTGTTATCGTAGATGTTTTAACTGATAATAAAAATAGAACTACAGCATCAATTAAGCATGCTTTTGATAAATATGGTGGAAACTTAGGTACACCTGGCTGTGTATCATATATGTTTTCTAGAAAAGGAGTTATCGTAATCGAAAAGACAGATGATATTGATGAGGATGCTCTAATGGAAGCTGCTTTAGAAGCTGGTATGGAAGATATGGTTGCATATGATGATAGCTTTGAAATTCTTACTTCTCCAGAAGATTTTGACAGTGTAAGTGAAGGTCTAAAGGCTGCAGGATATGAATTTGTAGAAGCAGATATTGAATATTTACCATCAATGGAATCAGAACCAAAAGAAGAAGATGATATTAAAAATCTAAAGAAGATGATTGAACTTCTTGAGGATAATGATGATGTTCAAAAAGTTTATCATAATTGTGCTATTGACTTAGAGCAATAAAAGGTATAACATCTAATTATAGAATAATTAATAATTAATAAATTTCCTGGGGTGTTTGTTTTGGGAGTATAATTCAACCTACAGAATTCATACGGGACTTGGAGTTCTTAGTGGATGTCATGCCTCCGTTTATGCAGTGGAAGACAGTAAGCTTTGATGAGAGACCCACCTTACAGTAAGTAAGGGCGTGAATTAACTTTCAGACGGCATTCTGGGTTTTTTATTTCATTAGAATATTTAACATATCATTAGAAAAGGAGCTTGACCTAGAATTTTTTCTGGGTTGAGCTCCTTTTATTGATCTTCTTGCTATTTTAGTTCTTTTCTATGATAGTTAGGATTATTTTTATCATTTTGAGATTTATGGCTAGCATATTGATCTTTATGAGATATTTTATAACTGCTATAGCCTTTTATTTTTTTACTCTTTCTCTTTTTTCTTGATTTAAAGTATATTCTCAACACAATTAATAATACTAATCCTATTATTATTGCATAAAGTAAAATTTTAAGTATTAATGATAGATAAAACATAAATGAAGTCATATCATCTTTTGCTATAAGAGTTACATTTCCGACAACTTCATTTTCGTATATAGCATTTATATGTCCAGTTATATCTCCCTTTTCAATAGGGAATGCAAGTTTTTTGTTATCTAATTTAAACTTTATTTTATTTAAGTCAGCGTTTTTTGGAACTGTAACAGTTATTTTATCTGAAATAGCTTTCGAATGTCTAATCTGATAATCGCTATTATCTATAATGTCTTTTATAGTTTTATTTCGTTTATCCTTACTTAAAGTTTCATGCTTATATTTTTTGAAAGAATTTTCAAAAAGCGCCTCTGTGTCGTCACATATATCATATATGGAGTTATTAGTAGCTACATAACAAATTAACGTCATATCGCCTTTTTTAGCCACTGTAGATAGGTTACATTTTGATTCCCTTAAAAATCCAGTTTTGCCTGCTACAGCATATTTATAATATTTGCTTTTTCCGGGACTCATTCTATGAGTTGTATAAATATCTAGTAGCTCTTTACGTTTGTTTGTTTTAGCCATTACATATTTATTAGTTGAATATAGTTTTCTAAACTCTTCATTTTTATAGGCATACTGTATAATCTTAGCCATATCATATGCAGTGGTATAATGATTATTATGGAATAATCCATTTGGTGTAACAAAGTTACTATCTTTAAGATCTAATTCTTTTACTTTTGCATTTAGTAATTTTGAAAAGTTTTCTTCGCTTCCGCTTATGCCCTCGGCTATAGCAATTGCTGAATCGTTAGCTGACTCTAGCATCATAGAGTATAGAGCATCTTTCATAGTAATTTTTTCACCTTTTTTTAAACCAACATGTGTTCCATTGTCTTCTTGACCTTTTAATGCATTTTCAGAAACTGTAAGCACATCGGTCATCTTTGAATTTTCTATTGCGACTATAGCAGTCAAAACTTTTGTAGTACTTGCTGGGTAAATCTTTTTATGTGGATTTTTTTCGTATAAAATAGCACCTGTTTCGTAATCCATGACGATGCCCGATTTACATTTGATTTTGACATCTTTAGGACCCATTGCTGCATTTACTAAATCTGCATTAAAAAAAGAAAAACACATGCAGATAATTAAAGTCAATGCGATTAGTATTAATCTGATATTCTTTGTTTTCAAATTTTTAAACCTCTTCTTCCTTTAACGAATCAATCAAACATTCACAAGCAAGTTTATGAGCATAACTTGATATAGCTAATTTTAAGGCTAAATCAGCTATTGATTTTTTGCTTGTAGTAGTCCTAATTAAATTATCTACATTAATAAGTTCTTCGTCAAGGATTTGAGTATATTTTTCATAAAATCTACGTATTTCCGAATCTTTAATTTGGTAGTCTAAAAGAGTTTTTGTATCAGAGACAGATACTACTTGTTTCAATAAACATATGGCAGTCAAATATGCTATATGTTCTCTATTGTATCTTTTACCTTTTGCTCGTGGCATTAGTCCTTGTTTTGTATAATTATTTACCATAGATGATGTAAGATTTTCGTTTACTTCAAGACCAAGATGCTGTCTTGTCATATAGCTTAATATTTGATCCATATATAAATCTATATCAGGAATATTGTTCCAAGGTTCAGGTCTGTTTTCTTTAAACATTTTTATATATTTGTCTAGTTTATTATCCATTTTAACACCTCCAGTATATATTTATTATACAATATTGTATATTTACTGTAAACCTATTGACAAATATTAAACTATATAATATAGTAATGGAAACCATATAAATAAATTATAAAACTATATTATATAGTTTTGATATAAATAACTGAAAGAAGGTATATTAAATGTCAATTTGTGTTTTTGGAGACAGTGTTGCTAAGGGTGTAGTTTATGATGAGGTAAAAAAGAAATATAGATTTCTTAAAGAAAGCTTTGTAAATTTATTTTCAAAAGAAGAAAATATAGAGATTAAAAATTATGCAAAATTTGGTTGCACAGTCATTAAAGGTGAACAAATACTAAATAAAAATTTAGGAGCATTAAAAAACTATGAATATGTAATTTTAGAATTTGGTGGAAATGACTGTAATTTTAATTGGGATGCAGTATCAAAAAATCCCAACATAGATCATCAGCCTCAAGTTCCAATAGAAATATTTAAAGAAGAATATAAAAAAGTCATAAGGACAGTAAAAGCTCAAGGATGCAAACCTATTTTACTATCATTGCCACCATTAAGTGCAAATAGGTTTTTTAATTGGATAAGTAAAGGATTATCAAAAGAAAACATTATGAAGTTTTTAGGTAATAAAGAATATATTTATAGATGGCATGAAATGTATAATAGTACAATATTTGATTTGGCTCAGGAAGAAAAAGTTGAAATTTTAGATATAAGAAAAGTATTTTTACCTTATAGAAACTATGAACAGTTTTTATGCATAGATGGGATGCACCCAAATGAAAAAGGTCATCAGTTAATAAATGACGCTTTACTTGACTATAATCTTGTTCCCGTTTTATAATAATACTAATAAGCATCTTGCTAGGAGGTATTAGTATGGCTGGGTATGTATCATTTGATAATGTATGTAAATATTACAAAATGGGAGAGCAAAAAATAGCCGCTTTAGATCATATTAAATTTGATATTCAGCAAGGAGAATTTTGCATTATTGTAGGTCCAAGTGGGGCTGGCAAAACGACATTGTTAAATATTCTTGGTGGTATGGATAGCTGTGACAGTGGCACAGTTTCTTTAGATGGAAAAATAATAAGTAATTATAATGATAAAGAACTCACATCGTATCGTAGGTATGATGTGGGTTTTGTTTTTCAATTTTATAATTTAGTTCAAAACTTAACAGCTTTTGAAAATGTCGAACTAGCATCAGAAATATGCAATGATCCTTTAGATGCATCAGAAGTTTTGGAAAACGTGGGTCTAAAGCATCGTATGAATAATTTTCCAGCTCAGCTAAGTGGTGGTGAACAACAGAGAGTATCTATTGCAAGAGCCCTTGCCAAAAACCCTAAAATCCTTTTATGTGATGAACCCACAGGAGCTTTGGATTATAATACAGGTAAAAATATTTTAAAGCTTTTACATGATACATGTAGAAAAACAGGCAAAACGGTAATAGTAATAACTCATAACCAGGCTATAGTTCCTATGGCAGATAGAGTAATACAAGTTAAAAATGGTATGGTAGTTGGTTATAAAATCAATGAAAATCCAACTTCAATAGATGAGATTGAATGGTAGATATTATGAAAAATACTTTTAAGAAAATGTCAAGACGAGGCATAAAAAGTAGCTTATCAAGATTTTTATCAATCGTTAGTATAGTCGCGCTAGGAGTTGGCTTTTTAGCGGGACTATTAGCAACAACGCCTGATATGAAAAACACAGCAAATGAATATTTTATAGATAAAAATTTATATGACTTATACGCACAAAGCACTTTGGGATTTAGTAATAATGATATAGAAGCTATAAAAAAATTAGATTATATATCACAAGTAATGGCTATTAAACAAGAGGATATGATAATGCGTGATAGGCAAGATGAGTCATTGGAGGCTAGAGTTTTTTATGTGGATTTTGACGACAATAGAAGATTAAATAAATTTGAATTAATTGAGGGTAGATTACCTCAAAAAAATGATGAATGTGTAATAGAAATACCAAATCAGTATAGCTATAATACAAAAGTAAATAGTATCTTCAGAGATGACAATGGTAAGAAGATTAAAGCAGTAGGTATCGTAAAATCACCAATGTTTCTTTCTTCAAAAGGAGAGGCGACTAAAATTGGTAAGGGCAGTATTGCTTTAGGAATATATGTCCGAGAACCAGAGAAGATAGACACTTATACTGCTGTTTATGCTAAAGCTAAAATAAATGAAGATGACACTTTTAATGTAAATTATGAAAAAGAATTAAATGAAATTAAAAAGAAATTTAAAGCTTTTGGAAAAGAGCAGAGCAAAAAACGTTATGAAGAGTTAAAAAAAGAAGCTCAAGATAAACTAGGTGAAAATAAAGAAAGTTTTAATAAGAAAAAGAGTGAGGCTTTAGCTTTACTTGCAAAAAATGAAAATAAACTAAAGGCAAATGAAAAAGAAATAAGAGATGGCCTTTTAAAAATATATGATGGTAAAAAACAGATAGCAAATGGTCTTTATACTGTCGAAGCAAAGAAAAAGAAATTGATAAATCAAACTAGTCAACTTAAAGATAGAGTAAATGAAATAAATATAGCTATTGCTAAGATAGAGTCTAGTATAAAAATTATCGATGAAAATATAGACAAGATAAATGCTATTTTACCTAAAATAAAAGATGGATATAATTATCAATTAGGACAACTAAACGAAAAACTTACAGCTTTAAAAGTACAAAGACAAAAATTGGTTGTTCAACTTAGTCAGTTAAGAGCACAAAACTCTAAGCTTATTGGTAGCCAAAAAGAGATCAGTGCCGGAATTGTGTCATTGAATAAAACTAAAAATGACTTAAATTCACAGTATAACTTAATTGATAAGCAGGAAAAAAAACTAAATGAAGCTAAATCAAAACTAAATGAGGGATGGGAAAAGTATAATAAGAGTAAAAAAGAAGTTATAATAGAACTTGATAAAGCTGAGGAGAAAATAGATAAGGCCAAAGAGAAAATAAATGATATGCCCAAATGTCAATGGTATACTTTTACAAGACTTGATAATCAAGGCATAAGTGGATTTAAGGGTGATGTGGATAAGGTAGGAGCTATCGCAAAAATCTTTCCAGTCTTCTTTTTCTTAGTGGCTGCATTGGTAGTTTTAACTACTATGACTCGTATGATAGAAGAAGAAAGAATTCAAGTTGGAACTTTAAAATCTCTTGGTTATTCGAATAGTATAATTTTAAATCATTACATAAAGTATGGGCTTACTGCTACTGTAATAGGATCAGTTTTAGGTCTAAGTGTTGGATTTAACCTATTTCCAACTGTTATTTCAAATGCTTATAGCATGATGTATAACATCCCGCCAGTAAATACAAGATTCATGTGGAATATAGCTATTTGGATTGTTTTAGCAACTATATCTTGTGTTATGTTAACTATCATTTTGGTAGTTAGAAAAGAACTTAAAGAAAAGCCTGCAATGTTGATGCAACCTAAAGCTCCAGTGGCAGGAAAAAGAATTTTACTAGAAAAAGCGACATTTTTATGGAAACGCTTAAAGTTTTCACAAAAGGTTACACTTAGAAATCTATTTAGATATAAAAAGAGATTTTTAATGACCATAATTGGTGTTGCAGGATGTTTTGCATTGCTTTTAACTGGTTTTGGCGTTAGAAATGCTATAGGTGATATAGTAGCATTGCAATATGGTGAAATATTTAAATATGATATGACTGTATCTGTAGATGAGGAAAATTGGAAGAAGGATTCCAAAAATTTTGCTAGTGAAGGATTTTTCTTTGAAGATACGGCTAAGATTTCATCTCAAGTTGGTCAAGAAGAAGTTACTATAGATGTTCCGAAAAGTGATAAAACATTACTTGAATTTGTTGATTTAAGAAATAGAATAGATCATAGAAAAATTGAACTAACAGATGAAGGTGTAGTCTTATCAGAAAAGGCAGCTGAAATTTTAGAACTCAAAGTAGGTGATGATGTAACTGTTAGCTATGAAGATCATGACAAAATCTTCAAAGTGAGTGGTATATGTGAAAATTATGTACAAAACAAGCTATTTATGACTGAAAATAGTTTTTACAGAGCATATGGCAAGCATCCGAATTTTAATACTCTTTTTACAAAGCTTAATAGTGAGGATGCTGATCAGGTAGTTAAAGATACTATGAAAAAGGATGGTGTTGAATATGTTCTTGCTACTGAAACTATAAAGGATAATTTTAGTGACAGTGTTAAAAATATTGACTATATAGTGCTTGTTTTGATATTTTCAGCTGGAGCATTGTCTATGATAGTTTTATATAATTTGACTAATATAAATATATGTGAACGTAAAAAAGAACTTGCTACTATTAAGGTTTTAGGTTTTTATGATAAAGAAGTTTCATCATATATTTTTAGAGAGATTAATATATTGACTATAATAGGTATTGTTGTGGGTATTCCTATGGGTATTGCTTTAAATACCTTTGTTATAAAAACTGCTGAGGTTGGTGGTATGATGTTTGGAAGAGAAATCTATTTTAGCAGTTATGTGATTTCAATAATTATAACAATATTGTTTACAGTAGTTGTTAATTTAATAATGAGACGAAGTATTAAAAAGATAGATATGGTTGAATCAATGAAGGCAAATGATTAGAAAGGGAAAACAATGAAGAAAGATAATATTATACTTATAGGTATGCCTGGATGTGGTAAAAGTACTATTGGTGTAGTTTTAGCTAAGGCTATGGGTTATGATTTTTTAGATTCTGATATTGTAATTCAAAAGGAAAAAAGTGCAACTTTAGAAGAATTGATTGATGAATATGGTACGGGTGGTTTTAACGATATAGAAAATGAAATCAATAGCAAAATAGATATTTATAAAACTGTACTAGCTACTGGAGGAAGTGTAGTTTACGGCAAAGAAGCAATGGAACATCTTAAGAGTATTGGTATAGTTGTATATATTAAACTTAGCTGTGATGCTATTGAAAGAAGACTTGGAAATTTTAAAGAAAGAGGAATATCAATTAAAGAGGATCAAACATTGGAAGATTTATTTGAGGAAAGAAAACCCCTTTATGAAAAGTATGCAGATATGATAATAGATACTAGTGGTCTTCAAATCAGAGAGGCTATGGCCGAAATTAAAAGAAGAGTATTGGAGGTAATGTAATAAATGTCATATAAGCAGGCAATTTTAACAAGACAATCTAGACGTTCTTTTACAAAAGAGTTGCCAACTATAGACCAAATCAAACGTTTAAGAGAATGTATCGAGAAAACTAATGATGAAAATGGTTTAAATATACAGCTTATGATCGACGAGGAAGCAGGATTTAGTAGTTTTAAATCTTGTTATGGTGTTTTAACAGGGGTTAAAAACTATATTGCTTTAGTAGGTCCTAAAGAAGATGAAAACATTCATGAGAAACTGGGGTATTTTGGTGAAAAGCTTCTTTTAGAATGTGAAAATTTAGGAATGGGTACCTGTTGGGTAGGAGGAACTTTTGATAGAGAACAGTGCAGATGTAAGGTCGAAGAAGATGAGGCATTTCATTGTGTTATTGCCTTTGGTAACGTTAAGAAAAATCAAACACCTAAGGAAAAAATAATGAGAAATGTATTTCATACTTTAAATAAGACTAAAAAAATAGAGAACTTATTTTATAGCGAAAATGACACTGTACCTAATTGGTTTATTGAAGGAATGCGTATGGTGCAAAGAGCACCTTCTGCCATAAATCGCATGCCTGTAATGTTTTATTATTCATATGGCAATGTTTATGCAAAAGTAAAAGAGCCTAAGGTTGTAGAACTTTATGATCTTGGCATAGCTAAAGCACACTTTGAAATAGGTGCACAGTGTGGTACATGGGAATTTGGAAATGGCGGAGTATTTATAAAGGATGATGAAAAATGAAAAATATAATCATTGGCATATTAGCTCATGTAGACGCTGGCAAGACCACTTTAACTGAAGCTATGCTTTACACAAGTGGAGCTATTCGAAAACTAGGTCGTGTGGATCATCAAGATGCATTTTTGGACAACTATATTCAAGAAAGGCAAAGAGGTATTACCATATTTTCAAAATTAGCACAAATGGAGTTTAAAGATATAAAAATAACTATAGTAGATACTCCAGGTCATGTGGATTTTGCAGCTGAAATGGAAAGAACTTTGCAAGTATTAGACTATGCTATCTTAGTGGTAAATGGAAGAGAAGGAGTTCAGGGACATACTCATACTTTAGGAAAACTACTGAAGAAATATAATATTCCAACTTTTGTATTTGTAAATAAAATGGATATAGAAGGCAGTAATAAGGAATATGTATTAAATCAGCTTAAAAAGTATATAGGAGAAATGTGCATAGATTTTACAGAGCAAGCTTTTGAGGAATTTGCTTATTGTGATGACAAATTATTGGATGAATATATAAGCAAAGGAATTATAAGTGATGATTTAATAAGAGAGCATATAGAAAAGAGAAATATAATACCATGTTATTTTGGATCGGCTCTCAAATTAACCAATGTTACAGAATTTTTAGAAGGAATTTCAAAATATACAAGAAGAAAAGAATATCCTGATGAGTTTAAGGCACGAGTTTATAAAATATCAAGGGACAATCAAAATAACAGACTTACATATTTAAAACTTACAGGTGGCAGTCTAAAAGTTAAAGACAGCATTTTAATTGGCGAAAATGAAGAAAAGGTAAATCAAATTAGAATATATTCTGGTGCGAAATTTAAAACTGTAAACGAAATAGGTGCTGGAGAAATATGCGCTGTGACAGGACTTGAAGATACATTCCCAGGACAGCCACTAGGAAAAGAAAATGACTATATAGTTCCTATCTTAGAGCCTGTTTTAACATATAAAGTAATATTTAATCAAACGGTAAATATCTTTGATTGTTATGAAAAAATAAAGATAATTGGTGAAGAAGAACCTGAGTTAAATGTTTTATGGGATGAGGAATTAAAGGAAATAAAGCTTCAACTTATGGGGCAAGTTCAGCTAGAAGTTATAACTGAGATAGTAAAAGAAAGATTTAATCTTGATATTTCGTTTGATCAAGGAGAAATTTTATATAAAGAGATTTTAAGGGGTAAAGCTATTGGAATTGGTCATTTTGAACCACTTAGACATTATGCAGAAGTTCAGCTTCTTTTGGAAGAAGGTAAAAGAGGTAGTGGAGTTGTGGTTGATGCCGCTTGTAGCGAAGATCTTTTAGATAAAAATTGGCAGAGATTAATTGTATCTCATATTAATGAAAAGGCTCATACAGGCATTTTGACTAATAGTCCTATTACCGATATCAAAATAACTTTAATTGGCGGCAGAGCGCATTTAAAGCATACTGAGGGCGGTGATTTTAGACAAGCTACATATAGAGCTATCAGAAATGGCCTTTTAAATGGACATATGGAGCTTTTAGAACCGTGGTATTCTTTTACTTTAGAGATACCCCAAGAGTCAACTGGTAAAGCTATGTCTGATATAACTTTGATGTCTGGTAAATTTAATCAACCTGAGGTAAAAGATGAAATAGCTATTATTCAAGGAAGAGCTCCAGTAAGCGAAATGACTAATTATAGTTCTAAAGTTGCATCCTATACTGGTGGCAGAGGGTCTTTGACATTGATGGTAGATGGTTATGATACTTGTCATAATCAAGAGGAGGTTATAGCCTCTAGAGGATATGACTCTATGAGTGATGTAAATAATACAGGGGATTCAGTATTTTGTAAAAATGGTACAGGTTTTATTGTTCCTTGGAATAAGGTAAAGGATTATGCTCATGTGGAAATTAAGTTAGAAGTTGGTGAAAATGAAAAGAAAGATTCTATTTTTTTAGGCTCTAAAAAGTTTGATAGTAGCGATGATGAATTAATGGCAATTTTTGAAAAAACATATGGAAAGCCTAAAGATAAAACTTATATTCATCAGCAAGTTATAAGGCCTACATCAAACAAGGTTGAAATTGTACCAACAGATATTAAAGAAGAATATCTCCTAGTAGATGGATATAATATAATTTATGCTTGGAAAGAGTTAAAAGAGTTGGCAAAAGTAAGCTTTGATGCTGCAAGACAGGCTTTAATAGAAATATTGACAAACTATCAAGGATATAAAAATATTCATGTGATAGTAGTGTTTGATGCATACAAGGTAAAAGGTGGAGTAAGAAAAGTTGAAAAGTATGATAATATCGATGTGGTATATACTAAAGAAGCTGAAACTGCAGATTCATATATAGAAAAATTTACTTATGAAAAAGCGGATAAGTTCCTTGTAAGAGTTGCAACATCAGACAACTTAGAACAGCTTATTATTGTAGGAAATGGCGGTTTTAAGGTGTCTGCAGATGAGTTTTATCTTGAAGTGAAAGAAGCAGAAAATCAGATAAGTGAGATAATAAAAAAATTTAATAGAGAAAGTTACTTAAATAGCAAGGTAACTATCGGAGACAAGTTAAAATAATTAAAATCCCTCCTTACTATCAACAAAGTTTGTAAGGAGGGATAATTTGTATATAAATATATAAGGGCTGTTAATTTTTTAAGCTTTGAAGTGGAGCGGGAATACGTCCTCCGCGATTAATCATCTTTGCAGGAGACTTGTCCCTAATCTTCATAACAGGGCCATAGCCTAGTAGACCCCCAAAGTTTAATTCTTCGCCTTCTTTTAAGCCAATTGCAGGTATAACTCTAACTGCAGTAGTTTTAGAGTTTACCATACCTATAGCAGCTTCATCTGCAATAATAGCTGAGATAACCTCTGGTGTGGTATCTCCAGGAATAACAATCATATCAAGGCCTACTGAACATACAGCAGTCATAGCTTCTAACTTTTCAATTGAAAGAGTACCTTGGCGGGCAGCGGCAATCATACCAGCATCTTCACTTACAGGAATAAAAGCGCCTGAAAGTCCGCCGACAGATGATGAAGCCATTACACCACCTTTTTTAACTGCATCATTAAGCATTGCAAGGGCAGCAGTTGTTCCATGAGCACCACACTGTTCAAGTCCAATTTCTTCAAGAATATAAGCAACTGAATCTCCAATAGCAGGTGTAGGAGCAAGTGAAAGGTCTACGATACCAAACTGTACACCTAACATTTCGGCAGCTTCAGAGCCTACAAGCTGTCCTACTCGTGTAATCTTAAATGCAGTTTTCTTAATTGTTTCAGCGACAACATTTAAAGGTGCATCATCTGGCATCTTTGATAAAACAGATCTTACTACACCAGGACCTGAGACGCCAACGCTAATTACACAGTCAGCTTCTCCAACACCATGGAAAGCACCTGCCATAAATGGATTATCTTCTACGGCATTACAAAAAACTACAAGTTTAGCAGCACCTATACACTGCTTATCTTTTGTTAGTTTTGAAGCTTGGTAAACTTGTTGGCCCATAATTTTTACTGCATCCATGTTTATACCAGCTTTTGTTGAACCAATGTTGACAGATGAACAAACTATATCAGTCTCACAAAGAGCTCTTGGTATAGATTCAATAAGCTCTTTGTCTCCAGCACTAAATCCTTTTTGAACTAGAGCAGAGTAACCGCCTATAAAGTTGACACCTACATCCTTTGCTGCTTTATCCAAAGTTTTAGCATATTTTACAGGATCTCCACCAGAAACTCCTACAAGCATAGCTATAGGTGTAACTGAAATTCTTTTATTTACAATTGGAATACCATATTTCTTTTCTAGAAATTCACCTGTTGAAACAAGATCTTTTGCAAGTCGTGTAATTTTTTCATAGACCTTATGACAGGATTTATCTATATCTGCATCAGCACAATCTAGTAGAGAAATACCCATTGTAATTGTTCTTATGTCTAGGTTTTCATCTTGAATCATTTTGACTGTTTCAAGAATATCAGTCATGTTTAACATATAATATTCCTCCTTTGGTGTATATTAGATTCTGTGCATTGAATTGAAAATATCTTCATGCATTACGTGAATATTCATACTTTTAACGTTTTCTTTTAATCTTTCTCTTAATTCTTCAATTGAGATGCTCATCTGTGTAATATCGATTAACATAATCATAGCAAAGAAATCTTCTAGTACTGACTGAGTAACTTCTATTACATTAGCATTTGCTTTAGCAACTTCTGCACTTGTAGCAGCTAAAATACCAACTTTATCTTTACCGATGACTGTAACTACAGCTTTCATAATATACCTCCATAAAACGTGATTTTTTTTGATAAAATATTTTATCATATTAAAGTTTATATATCAATAAATGTATAAAATTAGCTATTTAGAAAAATATCTAAATAGCTATTGACATACTTTTAACTAACGAGTATAATCTATTTAGATAAAAGTCTAAATAGATTTCAGTTTGTATGTATTATCTGAGAAAGGAAAAAAATATGGGATTATCAGAAACTCTTAAGGCTATTTCTGATCCGGTAAGAAGAGATATTATAACCATGCTAAAGGATGGTAAAAAATCAGCTGGTGAAATTGCAGAGCATTTTAATCTAACTAATGCAACTGTTTCATATCACTTAAAAAAGCTAAAGGCAGCTGAGCTAGTAGTGGAAACGAAATATAAAAACTATATTTATTACGACCTTAATATATCCGTATTTGAAGAAATATTAGTATGGATAAATCAGTTTGGAGGTAAAAAAGATGTCAAATAAAATAAATAAAAGAACACTTATTATCACAGTCTTATTATGTTTGTTACCTATTTTATATGGGATTATTAATTACGATAAGATGCCTGAAAGAGTAGCGATACATTTTGATTCGTATAATCAACCTGATGGATGGGCACCTAAATCACTAGCTGTATTATTACCTTTGCCATTGGCACTTTTACAGGGATTTTTATGTATTGTAAGCGATAGAAAAATGGAAAACTCGAAGGCTAATAGAAAAATAATGAATATTTCAAAGTTTATAGTACCGGTAGTAACCATTTTTGTATATATAAGCACTATAAATATAGCTTTAGGTCAAAATATTGATATACGAAAGAACGCCTGTATATTAATAGGATTTATATTTGTTATAATAGGAAATTACTTACCTAAAACTAAACAAAATATTATTGTTGGAGTTAAAACTTGCCAAACTATTAGAGATGAAAAAAAGTGGGCTAAGATGAATAAGCTTATGGGGATAGTCTTTATTGTTTCAGGTTTTTTAATTTGTATCAGCGGATTTATGGAGCCATTAATTTCAATTATATTTATAGGATTATTTATCACAATTACTATAGGAATTACGATTTATGCAAGTCTATATTAAAAAAAGAAGTAGCTGTTAATTAATAGCTACTTCTTTTTATATAAACCGGCTTTTAGATTGTTGTCTATAATATATGAGATTTTCTTGTCAGGAAATTTTTCTTCAAAATATTTTTTATTTATACCTTTATGGCCTATCATGTTGGAAAATGATTTGCTGTTTGAAGCAAAAGTAATTTCCTTTTGGGCTGTCTTCAAAAGTTCATTTTCTATGATTTCTCTAGCGATTTTACCTTCTACTAACTGCCTAAATGCAGGGTGGTAATTGCCGCCCAAATCGCTTTGATTAGTTACAAGATCAGTGGATTTAAGACCTACTCTCATAACGTTAACATCAGCAGCTGTAAGGATTTTATACATTGCAGCGCAGGTATTTACAGCTTCATCTTCCCTAAGACCTTTGTAAGTGCCATTCCTGTACATATCTGCAAGCTCGGTGTCCTCTAAGACTACAGTCGGGTAGAGACGAGCCAGGGCAGGTTTAATGGCCGCTGCTTTTTCTGCGCTTTTTATGGATTTTTCCATGGTGTCTCCCGGCAGGCCGATCATCAGCTGTATGCCGAGTGTGAAGCCGTAGTCCTTAATTAACTGGCAAGCGTCGTAGACTTGCTCTATGGTGTGGCCTCGCTTTGAGAGCCTTAAAACTTCCTCGTCAAAGGACTGGACTCCTAGCTCGATTACATCTACCTGAAATCTCTTTAGGTTATCGAGAATGTCTCTGTTGATGTAGTCAGGTCTTGTGGACATGTGCAGCTTATCTACTAAGCCGGCTTTTTTGTATTTGTGGGCAACCTCTAAATATTCATTTTGCTGGATCATAGGTATACCTGTAAAGCTGCCGCCGAAAAATGCGATTTCTATGGTTTCAAGATTTCTATCAGTTAAGGTTGATAGATGGGATTTTATAATATCCTCTACATGGTCTACAGTAACTGGCTGGCTTCTTGCGGTAATTATTTTTTGATTGCAAAATACGCAGTCGTTAGGACAACCTTCATGAGGTATGAATATTGGAATAATAGCGTGTTTTTTCATAATTAAATATCAATCCTTAGTATTTCTTTTGCAGGTCTATCATACATAGCTGGTGTAATATTAAAATTAGCAACTTTTTCCATGCGAGTAGGATTAATGTGACAATATCCATTAGGATTTTTTAAAAGATATTCTTGATGATAGTCCTCTGCAATATGGAAATTTTTTAGCGGTTCAACTTCAACTACAAACTGTTTTACGGCAGTTTTTTCGATTTTTACGATTTTTTCTATTATGCGCTCGCTAGTATCGTCGGTGTAGTAGATACCTGTTTGGTACTGGGTGCCTTTATCAAAACCTTGCCTGTTAGGAATAGTAGGATCAATTACCTGAAAATAGGCAAATAAAAGAGCTTCAAGAGAAGTAGACTCGTTATCGTATCTGACTCTTATAGCTTCTTTGTAGCCTGTTTTACCATTGCATACTTTTTCATAATTGGGAATGATATCGTCTTTGCCATTGGCATATCCGCTTATAACTTGTATTACGCCTGGTAGCATTGAGAATAGTTTCTCCATTCCCCAAAAGCAACCACCTGCTAAATATATTTCTTGTAACATTTTTTCCTCCTAGTTTTCTACTATTATTGAGCCTATATCTGTGAGCTCATATTCTATAAACCATTTGGCTTTGTAGCCTTTACTTTCTATAAATTTTAGTATTTTGGTATAATCAGGATGTTTTGCTAAATTACCATTAAAAATAATCGTATCATTAATCATACCGCTGCATCCACCGATAAAACCATAGTTTACTCCAGGTAAGAGTATGTTTCCATTTGATATGGTTAATACATCTAAATAGGGAGAACAGGCTTTAGCTATGCCAATATCTGATGTAATAAGGCTATTATTACCTACAGGTACGACATTGCATTTTGTATATCCTTGCTTTACATTTATTATTTTATAGCTGTTTTTTTCTATTTCGGCAAGTAAAAGCTTATCGGTATATTTGGTATTGTGAATAAAATAATCTCCTATACACACTCCGTTATAGATGATATCGTCAGGATATTTGTATCCTATTTTATTTAAATCACCCATAAAAACTTCATTGTCAATTTGACACATCCGTATATCAGGATGATTATCTATAGCAGGGTAGGTACCGTTTTTTGAAATATAGACTATATCTTTTGTAAATGTCATTAAGTAGTCTATTAATATTTTATTTGCATCTTTTGAAATATAAATTCTCATAACATATATTGTACACTGAATTTGATGATTTTAAAATAGTATAATATGTATTATAATCAAAATATCAATGAGAGGAGAGTAGTTTAATATGGTAAATTTGGGAAACGATTGGGATGAGATTCTTAAAGGAGAATTTGATAAGGAATATTATTTAAAGTTGAGAGAATTTCTAAAGAAAGAATATAAAACTAAAGAAATCTACCCGAATATGCATGATATTTTTAATGCATTAAAATTGACACAATACAAAGATGTTAAAGCTGTGATATTAGGTCAAGATCCATATCATGAGCCAGGTCAGGCTCACGGATTAGCTTTTTCTGTAAAAAAAGGGGTGCCTATACCACCTTCGTTAGTAAATATATATAAGGAGCTTCATGATGATATTGGATTTAAAATACCGAACCATGGTTATTTGGTTGAATGGGCACAAGAGGGTGTACTTTTATTGAATACAGTTTTAACTGTGAGAAGAGCTCAAGCAAATAGTCATAAAGATAAAGGATGGGAAATCTTTACTGACAATGTAATAAAGAAGCTTAATCAAAGAGAGGAGCCTATAGTCTTTATCCTTTGGGGTGCAAATGCTAGAAGTAAAAAGAAATACATAACTAATCCAAACCATCATATATTAGAAAGTCCGCATCCAAGTCCATTATCTGCATATCGAGGTTTTTTTGGAGGTAAGTTCTTCTCAAGGACAAACAGTCTCCTAGAAAAACCTATTAACTGGCAGATTAGTGAATGATCTTTTGTGAGAGTATAAAAAGATGCGAAAAGAGACCCGCATGTGCGAGTCTCTTTTTTTTAGAGTGTTAGTTATAATAAGAATTTTAAATCAAAATAAGTTTAATTATACTAATTCACCAGCAAGTGCTTTTTCCTGTTCTTCTGGAGTCATCTTTGTGCAAGTGATTCCTAGGAATGCAAATACGATAGTTACTACAGGCATTAGATAGTTAAATACTGCCCATGGTGCGTATGTTCCTGCTGTGATACCTAGTGTAGCTGCGATGTACATTCCGCAAGTGTTCCAAGGAATTAGTGGAGATGTAACTGTACCAGCTGATTCTAAAGCATTTGATAATGATTTAGGATGGATACCAGCTTTCTTATATGCATCTGCATACATTCTACCAGGAACTAGGATTGAGATGTACTGTTCTGGCATTGTGATGTTAGAAGCTACACAAGTAAGTTCTGTTGCGATGATTAGTCCAGGACCACTCTTAATAACCTTAGTAATCTTGTCTACGATTACTTCAAGCTGATGAGTAAATTCCATGATACCACCAAACATCATAGCAATAACTGTCATTAAGATTGATGAAGCCATGTTCATTAGACCACCTGTTGATAATAGGCTATTTAGGGCATCTATATCTGTGTTACATACGAATCCGTTTCTAGCAACATATAGAATATCTCCAAAGTTTGCTCCGTTATGCTGGAATACTGGACCATTATCGTCATAGAATACTGCTAAATCGCCCTGGAAGATTGGTACTAAGATAGCACCTACAATAGCACCTAGTGCGATACCAGGTAGAGCAGGAATCTTAAGAGCGATAGCTAAGATTACAACTACTGGAGGTAGTAGTAATACTGGGTTGATGTTAAAAGTATCCTGTAAACCGTTCATTAGGACAGTAACCTGAGAAGTGTCAACATCTCCACTAGCTGAGTGCTTAAATCCATAAATGCCGAAGAATACTAGCGCGATAACGTATGCTGTAATTGTTGCTTTCAACATGTATTTTACGTGAGTAAATACGTCAGTACCAGCCATAGCAGGAGCTAGGTTAGTAGTATCTGATAGTGGAGAAAGCTTATCACCAAAGTATGCACCAGCTAAGATTGCACCAGCTGTAGGTCCGATTGGCATGCCCATACCTTGAGCAATACCCATTAGAGCTAGACCCATAGTACCCATAGTACCCCATGAGCTTCCTGTTGCTAGTGATGTTACAGAACATACTAAAACTGCAGCAATTAGGAAGATAGAAGGTGATAATAATTTTAGACCGTAGTAAATCATTGTTGGGATAGTACCTGATAGTAACCAAATACCAACCATCATACCTACGATAGCAAGGATTAATATCGCCTGCATAGCTCTTGAAATACCTGTGATCATCATTTCTTCAATAGCTGACCATTTATAACCGATTTTTAGAGCCATAAGTGCTGCTACAATTACTCCTAAAAACATAGGAATATGTGGGTCAACTTTGAATACTGCGATACCAATTGCCATGATAACAATCAAGGCGCCGAACGAAAATAGTGCTTCCCATAAATAAGGTTTGCGAGGTTCTTTAACATTAGTATTTTCCATAGTGTTCTCCTCTCAAAATAAGTAATAAGTTCATAAATGATTCTAGTTAAATAACACAAAACACTCGTTAGATTTATTGTAGCATAGAAACAAAAAAAATCAATTAATAGTTGTGCGAAAATTCACGTTTTTTTAAATTTTTTTTTACATAAAAACAAATATTGTTGAAATTTCAACCCTTGTGACGATTATGTAATAATTGAAATATTTATAAAAAATTTTTTGTTTTTATTAAATTATTTAAAAAATTAATATATTTTTTGTTCATATGGGGCTGTCGCACTAAGTAATTAGTGCGCAGC
>SAMEA3387475__coassemble_1158_pt1 | contig 36964 bp, 44 predicted proteins | sample SAMEA3387475__metabat2_high_PE_008 | metagenome-assembled genome bin SAMEA3387475 (sample SAMEA3387475) | Felis catus | biome: Faeces | place: United Kingdom | collected 2012
TGCTGATTGTTTCGTTTCTTGACTTAATTTCCTCACTATGTATTTTTCAAGGTTCTTGCCGCCGTTTTCGACGGTCTATTCAGTATACCAATCATTCTCAAAGTTGTCAATACTTTTTTTGAATTAATTTGATTTCTTTTTTTCAAACTTGGTTGATATCTTTGCCTCTTCAAGAGACAACTTATTTAGTATACTAATGATCTATATATTTGTCAACACTTTTTTTGAAATTTTATTATTACTGTCGATCCATAGCGTCTTTTGAGTTACGAACAAACTCCTCTAGCTGTTCAAATGCCCAGTTTCTATCTATTGTATAACTTTCATCTTCGTCTGTTTTTAGCAATTTAGCTATTTTCATGTGCTCTGTATACAATTCTTCTGATATTTCAACTGCATAAACAGGCTTACCGCCATTGATAAACACAATTGCTTTTCCTTTGTTAAAATCATTTACGTAAACTATATCATCGTATTCAATATCTGTATTTGCTTCTACTAAATTTAATTCAGATAAAACTTTTATTAATTCTATCGCTTTATCATCATACTTATCTTCAAGTATATCAATTTTTTCCAAAAGATCTTTAACACTTGTTACGATTCTAATTCGATAATCAATTTCACTTAAGACATTTACTTCATCTATTTTTAAATCCTTGCTTTTATTAATTATCTTTGCAGTATCTTCTACCGAATCCTCACCTACAAGATAAATCATAGTCTGCGATTCCATCATATGATATAAAAATGGATATGCAACTATCGTTTCTTCACCACAATTTGGACATGTAAATTTAAATATATCCCCATTACAAACCTTTTCTTTTAATTCTGGATTTATCATTGTATTGATACTCTTGTAAAATTCAAATTCGCTTTCATGACCACACTGCGGACATTTTATATTTTGTTTATTACTTAAAGTCATTTCGCACCTCTTTTATTAATACTATTTTATTATTATATTACATTATATTAATAACTACCAACAGTTTCTTTAATTATATTTTATGTTACAATATTCTATATTTTTATTATTAAGAAAGGACTTATGAAATGAAGAAATTCAATAAGAAAGAAATTTTCACCATTCCTAACATTATGGGATACTGTCGCATTTTATTAATACCAGTTTTCTGCTATCTATATATTTTTGAAAACAATTACACTTTAGCTACTATTATAGTGTTAATTTCAAGTTTATCTGACTTATTTGATGGCTATATAGCTAGACGATTTAATCAAGTTACAGAATTAGGCAAAGCTCTTGATCCTGTTGCTGACAAACTTACCCATGGCGCCCTGGCCCTTTGCCTCGCTGCTCGCTACCCTCTAATGTGGGCGCTAATTGGCCTTATGATTATCAAGGAAGGCTACATGGGCATTATGGGAATATATTTTTTAAGGAATGGCAAGATGTTAGACGGAGCTCATTGGTTTGGCAAAATCTGTACTGCTACTTTGTTTATAGTGTTGTTTGCACTATTCCTTTTCCCAAATTTACCATTGTCGCTTGTTAACACTTTAATAGTAATAACTATGATAGTTATGGCTTTTACTCTATTTATGTATATTCCTGTTTTTCGTAAAATGAAGTATTAATAATAAAACCTTGAAAACGCTAAGATTTTCAAGGTTTTTTGTTAAGTTAAACTAAAATAATATATTCCGTCTTTTTCTTTTCGTTTTATTTTACCCTCAAAATAAAGATACTGTAAATGAGCTATAGCCTCTCCTGTAGCAAACCACTTCTGCGGCAAAGGAAAGTCATTCCAACTTTTACAACTTATAGACCAACTCATATCTTGTGCAACAATATAAGCATTCTTTTCTTCGTTGCCAAGAATCTTAAAAACTTCTGATAATCTTTCATTATGATGCTTGTACAGTTCTTCAATTCTATCGTACATATTGTTAACCATTTTTCTGTGAGCTGTTAAAAGTAACTTTACATCTAGCTTTCTTACATTTTCAAGACTATTAAAATATGACTTTAATGGATTATCCGCATTAACTTCTATGCAAATATTCGGTGTAATGTCACCAAGAATATGGTCACCACAAAATAGGATTTTTCCCTCTTCATCGTACAGGGAAATATGTCCAGCTGTATGGCCAGGTGTTTCTATAACTTTTAACTTATATCCGCCATACTCTAAAACATCACCTTCTTTTACATAAGTAAAGTCGATTTCTTCTTCGTTACAATATTTTCTACCCGGATGATGATCAGTGTTTTTCCCCTCACTAGCTTTTGGAAAACCATATTTTATGAATATATCCTCAATGTCATTCCAGTATTTTTCACCTAACACGCCATTGATAATGCGTGCATCTGTTTTACTTGCATATATTTTACTTCCAGCATCTTGGAATCTAGATGCTAACCCGCAATGATCTGCATGAAGATGGGTGATCAACAAATCTGCTTTTTCTATTCCCAGTTGCTCGAAAGCTTCTTTTAGAGACTCTTCGCATTCTTTTCTGTTAAACCCTGTATCTATAACTAGATTTCTCTCCCCAGTTATAATGTATACATTAATCTCTTTAAGCGGATTTTTAGGTAATGGAGCTATTTTTTTATATATGTTCTTCGCTACTTTTACTAACATTTTTTCACCATTCAACTATTTATTATTGCAACTTTCTTTTTTATTTTATCACAAAGGTTGTTGTTAGACAAAAGAAACATACAATATGATTAAAATATGTTAATGTCAATATTAAAGTTAAATCTCCCTGCGGATCTGCATCAATAACTAAAACTTTCTTTCCTTCTTTAGCAAGTCCTATACCTAAGTTAACTGTTGTTGTTGTTTTCCCTACTCCTCCTTTCTGATTACATATGGCAATCACCTTTTCTTCTTTCATAATCAATCACCTCCTTAACTGCACTATTTATTAGATCTTCTACGGCCTCAAGTAATTTAGCTAAGTTAAGACTAATACTTACTTCATTATTAATTTCTTCACTATTAGTTTCATCATTAGTAAATTCTTCATCTAAGTGTTCTTCTGGGCTATATAAAGAATCTTCACTTCTAAAATCATAATTTTCATTGCAATAACAATTTGAATTATCTTCACAGCAGCAATCCAAATTACAATCATCACATGAACTAAATAAGGCATCCACCTGGTAAGAATCTGCTATATGGTTTAAATAATAATCTAAAAATCGAATAACAAACTCTTCATCAGGTCTTACAATAACTTTTAAAAGCATTTCCAAGTCTTTATTAATCACACCTACTAGATTAATAAACATACTAAAAGCAAATTTATAGTCTTCATCTAAATATGCTTCTTCGATTTCATATAGATAATCAACTATAAATTCTGATCCCAAATCATTTTTTTTAATTCATCCATTAAAACTCTGTCTGTGATTCTTGCAACTAGATGCATAAATTCAACTCCATTAACGTTTTCTTTAAATTCTTTCTTTATCATGTTCTTTTCCTCCTATTTTTGAGTAATAAAAAAGCTACTTCTTTATTGAAGTAGCCTATGTAAAAAATATTTAGTTTTCTATGTCTTTTATTTTGCTAGCTTAATTAATAGCTCGTCTACTGCATCAGTATATCTTCCTTCCTGGATTAGCTGATTTCTTAATTCAACTAAGCTTTTAATTATTATATTTAGTTCATAATCATCTAATGATATTTTATTCTTTCTTTCAAACATTTTACCCCTCCTTATTAATAAGCAGTATTAAATTCTTTATCTAATTTTACCCTTGAAAATTCTTAAATTCAATTATATAAAAATGGGGAGTTACATAAAATCAGCAAATTCCCCACATATTAACACCATAAAAATTGCATATTAAAACGCGTAATATTTGATATGCTACGATAATTAGCGATTACATGTGCGAATTTGAATAAATCTCTGTAAACAAGTAATTTCAAGGGATACAGAGCGAATTTAGGGAGTAAGGTATGTGAGTTGGGGAATTCCTGCACTCTCCCCAAATATTCGCATATGCAAAGAAACACGTTAATACTGCAAAAGAACGACGCAAATTCTCACCGGCCTGTTGGGGAAAAAAAATTCCCCAAAAATTACCCAATTCATTCCCCAAATTAGGCAAAAAATACGATAAAATACGGTGTTTTGTGAGTTTGATTTTGGATACAAAAAAACCCTTGAAAACATTGAATTTTCAAGGGTTTATGTTAAATTTCAATCAAATCCTATTTCTGAGCTGCTGCTGCCTGCTGAGCTGCAACTTCTGCTGCAAAATCTTCTTCTTTCTTTTCGATACCTTCGCCAACTTCGTATCTAATCATTGAAGCAACCTTCATATCTTTGCCAACTTCCTTTGCAACTTCTGCAACATATTCAGCAACTGTTAGATCTCCATTCTTAACGAATTTCTGATCTACTAGGCATACTTCCTTAAGGATAGCTTTGATTTTTCCTGGAATAATTCTGTCTAGAAGTTCTTCCTTCTTACCTTCGTTCAGTAGCTGGTGCTTAGCAATTTCAGTTTCTGAAGCTAACCATTCCTGGTCAACCTGAGTGTCGTCTAAGAACTTAGGGTTCATTGAAGCAACCTGCATTGCAACGTCTTTACCAACTAATGCAATTTCATCAGCTGTAGCTTCAGTTTCTAGGCCAACGATTACGCCAATCATTCCATTTGTATGAGTGTATCCTGAGTAAACAACTCCTGGCTCTGCAAACTTAACAAATCTTCTGATTGATAGATTTTCACCAATTGTAGCAATCTTGTTAGTTAGTTCTTCACCAACTGTGTTTTCATCGCTATATGGTAAAGCTTTTAGAGCTTCAACATCTGCTGCATCATTTTCTAAAGCAATCTGAGCTATTCTTTCAACAAATGTTACGAAATCTTCATTCTTAGCAACGAAGTCAGTTTCTGAGTTTACTTCTACAAGAGCTGCTGCCTTGTGGTCTTCATCAAATGCGATTCTAACTAGACCCATTGCAGCGATTCTATCTGATTTCTTAGCTGCCTTTGATAGACCTTTTTCTCTTAAGATTTCAATTGCTTTTTCAATATCGCCATCTGTTTCTACAAGAGCCTTCTTGCAGTCCATCATACCAGCGCCTGTGATTTCTCTTAATTCTTTAACTAATGCTGCTGTTACTGCCATTTATTTTTCCTCACTTTCTACTTCTTCTGTAGGTTCTGATTCATCAAAGCTTTCTCCCTGCTTACCTTCGATAATTGCATCAGCCATGCTGCTTGCGATTAGCTTAACTGCTCTGATAGCATCATCGTTAGCTGGAATAATGTAATCAACATCATCAGGATCACAGTTAGTATCAACAATACCTACTACTGGAATGCCTAAAGTTCTTGCTTCCTTAACTGCAATCTTTTCTTTCTTAGGATCTACTACGAAAATTGCTCCTGGCATTCCCTTCATGTCTTTAATTCCACCTAAGAACTTTTCTAGTCTTTCTAGCTCTCTCTGAAGAGTTAGAACTTCTCTCTTGCTTAGTTTTTCAAAAGTTCCATCTTCTTCCATAGCCTTAATATCGTTAAGTCTCTTAATTCTTGTTGAAATTGTTTTCCAGTTTGTTAGCATACCACCTAACCATCTCTGGTTAACATAGTACATACCACATCTTAGAGCTTCATCTTTAATAGCTCCCTGAGCCTGCTTCTTTGTACCAACAAATAGAACTGGTTTGCCGCTTTCTCCAACTTCTCTCATAAATGAGTAAGCTTCATCAATTTTCTTTACAGTCTTCTGTAAGTCGATGATATAAATACCATTTCTTTCTGTAAAAATGTATGGAGCCATTTTAGGGTTCCATCTTCTTGTCTGATGTCCAAAATGAACACCTGCTTCTAAAAGCTGTTTCATTGAAATTACTGCCATTTCTTAATTCCTCCTGGTTTTTTCCTTCCACCATGGTGTTCCAAAGTAAGAGCCAATTGGCACCGCCTACTTTGTAGCCTGGTGTGATTAATTAAATAAAAAATCTCGGTGCTATTAATTAGTAAATAACACCGAGTAATATAATACTATAACATCAATTGAAATTCAAGCATTTTTCATTTATTTTTTTGTCGTTTTAAAGATTTTTTTTAATTGCTATTTATTTATGCAAATTGATTATTTAAATTATCATATCCATGATTTTCCTTCAAGTATTTTACTATTCTATTATAACTATTTTTACCTACACTCATCATCTTTTTATTGATAAAATAGATTTCATTTTTATCCATTCTGTCAATTAGCGTTATATTTACAATGAAATAGTTATGACATCTATAAAATCGATTATCTTCTATTTCTTCAATAGAAGTCAGCTTTTTATTTTTAACAATATATTCACCCTTTAAAGTTGCTATTTCAACATCTCTTCCACTTTGTCTAGCGTATAAAATCTCACCATTTATAAATTTTTTAAACCCAAAGTCTGTATTAATAAAAAAATTTTTCTTTAACTCTATAATAACTCATTTATTTTCCTCCAAACAAAAAAGCACTCCCATTACGGCAATGCTTTTTAATTTAACTTTATCTTTTATATGTAATATAATCCTCTGCAATTTCTTCTGCTGCTACAGAAACCGGTTTTTCGATATTACCATCTTCTACTAGAAGTGGTTTTCCATCGATAATATCTCTAGCTCTCTTTGCAGCTAAAACGACTAAAGTATATCTGCTGTCTGCTTTTTTTCTTATTTCATTTACTGATGGGTATAGCATTACATTTCCTCCTTATATTGCTGTGCACTTTTTAACAATTCATCATTAACTTTTACATGTTCAGCTTTCATAACAGAAACTACCTGCTCCACGGCCACATCTAATTGGTCATTTACAACAGCATAGTCATATTTGTTAACACAGCTTATCTCACCAATAGCGTTTTTTAATCTTAATTTTATAGTTTCTTCTGTTTCTGTTCCTCTACCAACTATACGATTTTTAAGTTCCTCCATTGATGGTGGCAATATAAAGATAGCAATAGCTTCAGGATATACTTCCTTTACTTGCAAAGCTCCTTGCACATCAATTTCAAGAATGGCATCATTGCCATTTTCTAGCTGATCCATCACTGGTGCTTTTGGTGTACCATAGTAGTTGCTATGAACATTAGCATATTCAAAGAAACCATCTTCATCAATAGTCTTTTCAAAATCTTGCTTACTAACAAAATGATAGCTTACATCTGGTACTTCACCTGGTCTTGGATTTCGAGTTGTCATAGATACTGAAACAAAGACATCCGGCATAATGTCTATAATTTCTTTACAAATAGTTCCTTTGCCGGTACCAGATGGTCCGGAAATTATAAATAATTTTCCTTTACGCATATTTGCATTCATCTCCTTAATTTCAATAGCAATATATTATAGCATAGATTATAATATCTAACAACCATTATTCAATATTTTGCACTTGTTCTCTAATCTTTTCTATTTCGCTTTTTATTTCAAGCATAATTGAAGTTATCCCTAGATCATTTGCCTTCGATCCAATTGTATTTGTTTCTCTATTCATTTCTTGAACCAAAAAGTCCAACTTTTTACCTTCTGACCTCTTACCATTTATTATATTCTTTAGCTGTATCATATGGCTATCTAGTCTGACAAGTTCTTCGGTGATATTAGCCTTATCTGCAAAAATAGCAGCTTCTAACATCACTCTATCTTCTGGTATTTCTACACTGCCCTCTAATAAATCATCTATTCTATCCTTTAACTTTTTCGCATATATTTCTTGAACCTTAGGTGCCTTTTCTTCAATTTGAGAAACATAACCTCTAATCAATTCGCCTCTCATTAATAAATCTTCTTCTAATTTCTTGCCCTCTATTTTTCTCATATTGTCAAAATTTTCAATAGCCATATTAAGAGCACTTATAATTGATTTTAAAACAACTTCTTCATCTTCTACATCAGCAATGGCTTTCATTACATCAGGAAGACTTGCCACATAATCAAGAGTTATATTGTTTTCAAGACCTATCATCTTTGATAATTCATTTAAATTATCCATATACTGCTTTGCAACCATAGTGTTTAATTTTATATTAACATCTGATTCACCTAAGTTTTCAATCATTATTGAAACTTCAATTTTACCACGCTTTACTGTATCTTTAACAATAGCTTTAACCTTTTCCTCTGCAAAACTATATCTTCTAGGCATCTTAACATGAACATCACAATATCTATGATTGACTGCTTTCATCTCAACAACAATACTTCTAGCCTCATCAATATATTCGCCTTTACCAAATCCTGTCATACTTTTTATCATACAATTTTCTCCATTTTCTATATTATTTATGATATTATATTTATTATATCACACAAATTATAGAAAGGAAGTTATTTATGGCATTTGACGGTTTAGTAACTAGAGCAATAGTTAATGAATTAAAGGATAATCTATTGCAAGGCAAAATAGATAAAGTCTATCATCCAGAAAAAAACGAATTAGTTTTTTCTGTTCATACAAATAAACAAAAATATAAATTATATGCCTGTGTAGATACTAATCATCCAGGTATTTTTATCACTGAAGACGAATTTCAAAATCCACTCACTCCTTCAGGATTTTGTATGCTTTTAAGAAAACATCTAACAGGTGCTCGAATCATTAATATTTCACAAAAAGACTGGGAACGAATAGTCGAAATAGATTTTGAAACTCGAGATGAATTAGGTTTTAATGTAAACAAAAAACTCATAGTAGAAATAATGGGTAAGCATAGTAATATTATTTTAGTAGATACTAAAACTGATAAAATTTTAGATTCTATTAAAAGAATCTCTATCGATGTAAATAGAGCTAGACAGATCTTACCTGGTATGATATATGAGTATCCACCTACACAAAACAAAATTTCACCAGATAAACTAACATCTGCAGATTTTGACAATTTTTCTGATCCAAAATCCATATTAAACAATATCCAGGGGATTTCGCCACTTATAGCTGAGGAATTATTTGAAAGCAAAAGCCCTCATGAAAAATTAAAAGGATTCTTAAATTTACTAGAAAATAGAGATTTAACTTGCAAAGTCTTTTTAAAAGAGGAAGATATACCTATGGACTTTCATGTATTACCAATTGAATCATATCACGAGCTTAAATCGAAAAATATGGATGCTGTAAGCAAAACAATCGAATACTATTACTCTCATCGTGAGAGTTCAAATAGAGTAAAACAAAAATCCACAGATTTAAAAAAGCATGTAAATACAACTATAAAAAAATTATATTTAAAAAAACAAAAGCTTTCAGAAGAGCTATTAAAAGCTGAGCACTCTGAAAAATACAGGCTTTATGGAGAACTCTTAACAGCAAACATACACTCCATAAAACCTGGTTCTTCAAGTGTTGATGTATTAAACTACTATAATGGAGAAACTATAACTATTCCACTAGATAAAAGATATCATCCATCGAAAAATGCTCAAAATTATTTTAAAAAGTATAGCAAATCAAAAACGGCCATTGTTGAAAAAAACAACCAACTTGAACATACAGATGCAGATATTTTATATTTGGAATCAGTTATGAGTTTTATAGAAATGGCCGACTCAACTGAAACTATAGATAACATTAGAGAAGAACTTATTGAATCAGGATTTATTAGAAAACGAAAACTATCTAAACAACCAAAGAAAAAAAATGAGATCAAACCATTTACATATACTACAACTGATGGATTTAAAGTTTTAGCTGGTAGAAATAATAAAGAAAATGATATTTTAACAACAAAAAAAGCTGCCAAAAACGATCTTTGGTTTCACACCAAGGACATTCCTGGCTCACATACAATACTTTTTACAGGTGGTAAAGATCCAAGCGATATAGCGATATTCGAAGCTGCTGCTATCGCAGCTTATCACAGTAAAGGACGCATGAGCGAAAATGTCCCTGTTGACTACACAAAAATTAGATTTGTAAAAAAACCTTCTGGCGCTAAACCTGGTATGGTTATTTTTACAGATAACAAAACTGTTTATGTAACACCTAAACTTCCACAATAACAATAATAGGGTGTCTATCTACACTTAAAATAGACACCCATTTTTATTACTTATACTTGACTAATCCAACTTATAGCTTTTTGTATAACCTCATCACCATCACTAACTTTACCTCCATTATGAATCTCATGATAAATTTCTGGCCATTCTACATACTCGCTCTGCTTATACTGATTTTTACTAATTTGTCTACTTCCTACTACATCACAAATAGAATCAGCATCGCCATGCATAAGAAGCATAGGTCTATTTCTACCTTCACCCTTAATTTCATGAGTATCATCAAATAAACTATTTCCTATATCAAAACCATCTACTGCACACTGTGCTGAAATATAATTATGTACATTTGGATCCTTTGAATATCCTTCAACATGTTTTTTATTGCCTAAAGATGATTCATCAATTGCTGAGCTAATTTTAAATTTAGGCATAATTTTAGCAAGGGCTTTTACAGCTATATACTGATATTTTGGTGTTTTTCTAACTAATTTTACCCAAGGAGCTGAAACTACATATCCCTTTACATCTCCATTATATTTACCTCTATTTCTATAATCTAAAGCTATATTTCCACCCATGCTGTGACCATATATAACCATTTCAACATTTGGATGCTTTTTCCTAGCATAATCAATCAATTCATTGATATCTTCTAAAACTAAAGATCTAGGTGCACAGTGACCTCTACTACCATAAGATTTGCCATGTCCTCTTAAGTCCATAGAAAAAACTGCAAAACCTGCATCATTAAATTTATTAGCCATTCTATCATATCTCTTTGCATATTCTCCAATACCATGAATTATACATACTAACTTTTTAGGATTTGTGATATCCCAACTATACCCCATTAATTCAACATCTTTTTCCCTCTTAATTTTAAAATTCTTCATTTTGTTCTCCTTCACATATCATTTTATTACCTTTATTTACCAATTTTTGGTTTTTGTTTGTTAAAGCTATTGTAATTCCCAAAAAAAGATTTATGATTAACTTATATGCAGGACCTCATATTAAAAAAATTACTGTTATATAGAGAAAGGAGCGTAATTATGAAACGCTGCACAATATGTAATAAGCTATACCATATTATTCCATTTCAAAATGGATATATATGCGAAGAATGCATTAGACAACTTAAACATCACTGCTATATCAAAAAAATAGACAATGACATGCGTTAAGAGTCATACATTTTCATTATATGAGGTTTTGATCAAGGAAGATGCGCCGCTTCTTTCTAAGTGAAGTCTTTATAAAAAGGCTTCACTTATTTTTTTCTTTTTTTATTAATTTTTTCTTTATTAATCCTTTTTCTAGTTTTAGGTTTCATAACAGAAAATCCGAATCTACCAAAACCTTCCTTTGCTATTTTAAAATACTCTCCATGATTATAGCAAACAAGACCAACTTCATCTAAACAAATTCTACCATTTTCATCAATAAATTTTTCATCTACATTTATATTTACTATTTCTGCCATAAACATGTGATGACTTGGTAATTCTTCAATTTTTTTAACCTTGCACTCAATACTAACAGGAGCTTCCTTTATTTGAGGGCATTTAACAATCTCGCAAGCCTCTCTAGTTAAATTCATTTCTTTCCACTTATCAATATTTGAACCTGACTTCACTCCACAATAGTCAGCTGCAAAAGCCAATTTCCTATCAACTAAATTTATCACAAATTCCATATTTTCCTTAATCATATGATAAGAATATCTCTCAGGCTTTACAGAAATATATGTCATTGGAGGATTAGTATTTATTATACCTGTCCAAGCAATTGTAATAATATTGTTTTCGCTATTTATATCTCCAACAGATGCCATTATTACAGGTAATGGACTTAACATAGCACCCGGTTTAAATGATTTTTTGCTCATGTTCTAACCTCAATCTATCTAATACTTTGCAATACTCATAAGGTGGCTTAACTTCAAACTCCATATACTGACCTGTCCTTGGATGAACAAATCCTAACAAATATGCATGAAGCATCTGTCCTTTAACACCATACTTATTTTTTTCTGGCCCATATACATCATCACCTAATAACGGATGCTTTATGTATGCCATATGCACTCTTATCTGATGAGTTCTTCCAGTTTCAAGTTTACATTCTACTAAAGTAAACTTTCCAAAACGTTCCATAACATTATAATGGGTTACTGCACCTTTACCACCATCATATACAACCGCTTGTCTAAGCCTATTTTTAGGATCACGTCCAATAGGTGCATCTATAGTTCCATCCTCATTGTTAAAATTATTATATACTACAGCCATATATTTTCTATTTATAGAATGCTCCTTAAGCTGAATGGCTAGACTATTATGAGCCATATCATTTTTCGCTACCATTATAAGGCCACTAGTATCCTTATCTATTCTATGAACGATGCCTGGTCTAATTTCACCATTAATTGATGATAATCTATCTCCACAATGATACATAATCGCATTGACCATGGTACCGGTATAATTACCAACAGCAGGATGCACTACCATTCCCTTAGGTTTATTAATAACTAAAACATCTTCATCCTCATAAATGATATCAAGAGGAATATTTTCTGCTTCAATTCTTACTATCTCAGGCTCAGGAATGTCAATTCGCACTTTATCGCCTTTTGACACTTTATACTTCTTCGTTTCGCAAAGCTTTTCATTTATATATAAATTACCATTTTCTATTAATTTCTGAAAAAAACTCCTAGAGTTATTTCCATCTTTTTTAGCTAAAAGGCTATCTATTCTATCGCCTGATTCATTTTCATCTATTATAAATTCTATTGTTTCCATATTTATTCCTTTTTTTCAAAAAAGCATATCGTTATACAAAGTAATATACACCCTACTGTAGCACATATATCAGCAAAATTAAATATTGCAAACCATTTTAAATTCAAGTAATCCGTAACACTTCCCAAAATAAGTCTATCAAGTAAATTTGAAAATCCACCTGCAACTATCATAGCTATACTTACTTCTAGCAAGCAACCATATCTATCTTTAAAACGTTTTCTTACAAATAATAAAACAATTAAAAAAATTATAGGCAGTACGATTAAAAATATAGTATTACCTGCCATCATCCCAAATGCCATTCCTTTATTTTCGATATATGTAATCTTAAACAAATCTCCAAATACGTTAAAACCATCTCCAAGGGTCATAGTACTTCTAACTAGTATTTTAATTAATTGGTCTACTATTATTAAAGCTATTATAATTAAATAAAACATAAAAACTACGGGGCATCTCTGCCCCGCCTCCATTAACTATTCATATTTGATATTTATCATTGTTTTTTTATCGTCTAAATTACTTGTTTCAGCATCCTTCATAACAGTTTCTTCAACAGTTAAGTCCTTTTCTACTTTATTTTCAAATGGAGCTTCTACTGTTGTAGTTTCCTCTTTTTCCTTAAGCAAAGCAGCTAATCTATCGATATCTATACTGCTAGCAATATTTTCAAAGTCCTGTAAATATCTATCAAGCATAGACTTATATTCTCTTTTAAATGATTCAAAGCTCTTAGTCAATTCTGCACTTTCTATAGCAACCTGTTCTGCCTTCATTTTAGCGTCCTTGATAATTATTGTAGCATCCATTTCTGCATTTTGTACCAAAGCCTTTGCCCTCTTTTCTGAGCTTATTGCTAAATCATCCATAAGATTTTTTGCAGTCTCAAGGGTTTCCTTAACAGTAAGATCTGTTCCGCCAATTGAACTTTTATCTTTTTCTAAAGTTGCAATTTGAGCCTTTAGATTTAAATTTTCCTTCACAAGTTTTTCTAAATCTAAAGTAATAAGATCTAAAAACATATCAACTTCTTCTTCGTCATATCCTCTGAAACCTTTTGTAAATTCTTTATTTTGAATATCTGCCGGTGTAATCATAACTTACCTCCATGTATCATTATCCATACTTTCAAAATCAAAATCCTTATTGCTTTCATTTGAAGTAATATCTACGTTATCAGGAGCAAAAATAAAGATATTATTCGCCACCTTCTGCACATTGCCATTTAAAGCATATGTTGCTCCACTTAAAAAATCAAAGATTTTTCTAGCTGTTTCTGCATCATTTTTTTCTAAATTAATAATAACTGGTTTTTTTTCTTTCAATGAATCAACTAATTTGGGAGAGTCTTCAAAGTTAGCCGGCTCTATTACCATTAACTTCATCGCTGAACCTGCAACATGACCCATCTGAACTACATTGTTTTCTCTTGGCGCTGTTCTTGAGTATCTTGGTCTTTCGTAATGCTGTCTTTCTAAATTATTAGTAGCTTCAGCAACCTCCTCTTCAGTTATTTCATAATCATCATCTTCATCATATTCATCACCGATGCCAACTAAATCTTTAAATTTATCAAAAACTCCCATTTTATTTCCTCCTATAGTATATTAATAAACTCTGCTTCCAAAGATCGCGCTACCAACTCTTACAAGGTTTGCACCTTCTTGCATAGCTACAATATAATCATGAGACATACCCATTGACAAATATTTAAAATCTAATCTTTCATGATTAATCTTTCCAAATTCATCATACTGTTTTTTTACCTCTGCAAAATAGCCTCTTACATCTTCTGGATTTTCTGCAAATGGTGCTATACACATGAGACCTCTAATACGTATATTTTCACAGTTTTCCAATATATCCATAATCATATTTTTAGTTTCATCCGTGCTAATACCAAACTTGCTTTCTTCTTGAGCAGAATTTACCTGGATTAAAATATCCATAACTTTATCATGTTGCTTAGCTCTCTTATTTATTTCTTTTGCAAGTTTCATAGAATCAACAGAATGAATTAAGTCAACCTTATCAATTATATATTTGACCTTGTTAGTTTGCAAATGTCCAATCATATGCCATCTAACTGGTTTTACCTTATCATATTTATCCAGTATTTCCTGTACTTTATTTTCACCTATATCAGTAACACCTGCATCTATGGCTTCATTTATTTCCATAGCTGTATGTGTTTTAGTTACAGCACATAAAAGAACATCTTCTTTTAAATTATTTCTTATAATATCTAGGTTTTCTTTAATATTAGACACCCTATACACCTTCTTTCTCACTTATTATCTAGGGTTTTCTTATAATTTCATCAAATACCTTAACTGTATTTACAAGGTTTCCATTTTTATCATAAAAAGTTCCTTCACTCACTACATGCTGCTGGTCATTTGATCCTAATATATTTATCTGAACAAATTCTTTTTCCCCAGTTTTCGAAATAACATATACGCCATATTTCCCATTTTCATTGACGATGGCCTCATTTGGTATCAATATACCTTCCTGATTAGAAGCTCTAACAGTTATATCTACTTCTCTAAGCTGGGCAAATTTTTCATAATATCTATTTGAATGAAGCAAAAGTCTACACTTTTCTCCTGATGTTTTTATTTCTTTAACAGTAAAATCTATCTCTTGATCACCTATTTTAACAATTACATTTTTATTATCTTCAAATTTACTCATAGCCTCTGCTGGCATAAAACATACTATATACCAATGACTTTGATCCGAGATCTTATAAATAGGTTGATTTTCTCTAACTGAAGTTTCTTTTATATCTTTTACCTTTCTTAACTTTTCTTTTACAGTCTTTTCTGTCATCTTAGGAAAGTTCTTAAGAGTAAAATATCCTTCATTTCCATCTACGTATGTAGAAAAAACACCTTTTTTTACAGCTATATTTCCCTTAGCTGTAATCAATGATTTTCCAAGACTTTGGGTGATTTCATTACTATAGCTTTCATTTTCCTCACTATCATTAGAACTTTCAGTAAACTCTATAACTTTGCTTCCTACTTTTACCTGTTTATTTTCTTTTGCTAAATACTTTACAGTTCCATCAGCTTTGGCTGAATAAACAACTTCATCTCTTATGATATAGCCTTCAGCTTCTTCTTCAATGTTTAATTCTCCGTACTTAATCGTAGTTGTAGGTGTTACCTTGCTTATAATATTTGGTGCTATTTCTGTTATGCCAAATAATACAAAAAAAGCTACGATTAAAATTATAACTTGTCTTTTATTTAATTTAGGCATAAAACAATTCTCCATTTTCATTTTACACTATATCACGTACTTTTTCCAATATTTTTTTCTCTTCTCTAGTCAACTGATGGTCTTTATTGCAATATATTTCAAATAAGTCTGGACGATGATTTTTAGTTATTTCTAAAGCCTTCTCATACTGCCATAAGTGAATGTTTTTATGGTGTCCACTTAAAAGCACCTCAGGAACAACCATTCCCTCAAATTCTCTTGGCTTAGTATACTGTGGATGCTCTAAAAGCCCAGAGTAAATAGACTCCTCATACGCTGAATCAAAATCTCCTAAAACTCCTGGTATCATTCTTGCCACAGCATCGATTAACACTATAGCCGCAGGCTCTCCACCAGTTAAAATATAATCACCTATAGAAACTTCTTCTATATCCCAATAATCTAAAACTCTTTGATCTATACCTTCATAATGACCACATAAAATAACTAAATCATTTTCCTTTGATAGTTCTTCAATTTTCTGCTGATTTAATACCTTTCCTTTAGGTGACATATAAATAATTTTTTTATTTTCTGCATTTACATGTTTTAAGGCTCCGAAAATCGGTTCTGCTTGCATAAGCATACCAACTCCACCTCCAAATGGATACTCATCAACTTTTTTATGCTTGTTTTTTGAAAAGTCTCTTATATTAGTTAAATCTATATTTAAAATGCCTTTTTCCTCTGCTCTACCTAAAATGCTACTTTTTACAGCTGTAAACATTTCAGGGAACAATGTAAGTACATTAATCTTCATAAAGTCCCTCTATTACCTTTACAGTTATTGTTCTAGTATTCATATCAATATCTAGTATAAACTCATCTACTCCAGGAATTAAAATATCAGGTTTTCCTGGTCTATTTACCTCATATAGTCTCTGTGGCGTATTAGTATTTATATCTCTTAGTTTTCCAAGTTTTTCTCCTGTATCAGATACTACATCCATCCCTATCATATCTTTTACATAGTAAACACCTTCTGGAAGTTCGTCTAAATCCTCTTCTGCCATTAAGACCATCTGCTCTTTAATAGCTTCGGCAGCATTTCTATCATCTATTCCTGCTACCTTAAGTATTATCATATGATCCTTATATCTCACATTTTCAATTTCATATCTTGTATTTTTATCTTTGCTACCGATAAAAACTTTTTCTAATTTTTCGTATCTATCTCTATCATCAGAATAATTATATATTTTAAGTTCGCCTCTTAGGCCAACGACATTTACTACCTTACCAATAATTATTTTTTCCATATCAAAACTCCATTAATAACATAGAAGCACATATACTCCATAGAATATATGTGCTCTTTACAACAAAATTATTGAACTATTTCAACTACTACTTTCTTGTTTGACTTTGTAGCTGCCGCCTTTACAACCGTACGCAGCGCTTTGGCAATTCTGCCGTGTTTACCTATCACTTTGCCCATGTCTTCTGGCGCAACTTTAAGCTTGACAATAGTAGTTTGCCTTTCAGCTGACGATGATACCATTACTTCATCAGGATTGTCAACTAGAGATTTGGCAATTACTTCAACCAATTCTACCATTAGTCTCACCGCTTTCTTTCTTATTTAATGATGCCTGCCTTCTTGAAAAGAGCTTTTACTGTGTCTGTAGGCTGTGCTCCAGTATTAATCCATTTTTCAGCTTTTTCTTCATCAATCTTAATTACTGGTGGTTCTACTAGTGGGTTATAATATCCTAATTCCTCGATGAATCTACCATCTCTTGGTGATCTTGAATCTGCTACAACAACTCTATAAAAAGGTTTCTTGTTTGCTCCCATTCTCTTTAATCTAATCTTTACCATGTTTAATTCCTCCTATAATCCTTTTCTTTTTTACTAAATAATTACTATCTGAACATCTTTGGCAATTTAGCGTTTGGCTTCGTAAATTTCTTCATCATCTTACGGCTTTCTTCATAACGCTTTACCAAATTATTTATCTTACTTACGGGCTGTCCACATCCCGCAGCAATTCTCTTTCTTCTGCTAGCATTTAAAATCTTAGGGTTATTTCTCTCTTCTTTAGTCATTGAACAGATAATCGCTTCCATCTGTGCAAATTCCTTTTCACCTTTCTCAATATCTACGTCTTTCATAGCCGCAGTATTGATGCCAGGTAGCATACCCATGATTTTTCCTAAGCCACCCATTTTTTTAATCTGGCCCATCTGCTCAAGAAAATCTTCTAAAGTAAACTGATTCTTCTTAAGCTTCTTTTCTAGCTTTTCGGCTTGCTCATCATCATATGCAGCTTCTGCAGCATCGATTAGTGACAATATATCGCCCATGCCTAGTATTCTACTAGCCATTCTTTCAGGATGGAACTGCTCAAGAGCATCCATTTTTTCACCCATCCCGATAAACTTAACTGGCTTGCCTGTTACTTTTTTTGCTGATAGCGCAGCACCGCCTCTTGAATCACCATCCATTTTTGTCATGATGATACCATCAATGCCTAGTTTTTCATTAAAACCTTTTGCTGCATTTACCGCATCTTGACCTGTTAAAGCGTCTACTACCAATAAAATTTCATGTGGTTTTACTGTATGCTTAATTCTAACAAGCTCTTCCATTAAGTCTTCATCTATCTGAAGTCTACCTGCCGTATCGACAATTAGAACATCATAACCTTTTAACTCAGCTTCCTGCATCGCATTTAATGCAATCTTTTCAGGTTCTTTACAATCTCTATCTACGTATACAGGAGTGTTTACAGATTTACCAACTACCTCTAACTGATCAATAGCTGCTGGTCTATAAATATCACACGCACATAGCATAGGCTTTTTACCATTTTTCTTTAGCCATGATGCTAATTTACCACATGTAGTTGTTTTACCAGTACCTTGTAATCCAACCATTAGTAAAACCGTAAAGCCTCTAGGTGAATATGTAAGCTTACTATTTGCACCGCCCATCAATTCTGCCAATTCCTGATTAACTATTTTGATAACCTGCTGTGCTGGAGTAAGACTTGCCATAACCTCAGCTCCAAGAGATTTTTCTTTGACTGATGCTACAAACTCTTTAACTACCTTAAAGTTTACATCAGCTTCAAGTAAGGCTAACTTTACTTCTCTCATAGCTTTATCTATGTCTGCTTCGCTAAGTGAACCCTTACCTTTTAAACTTGAAAAGACATTTTGCAGTTTTTCTGATAATCCTTCAAATGCCATTTTCTTTCCTCCACACAATAATTAGTATTCTAAGCTGTCAATTATTGTTTTTATTTCTAAAAGTTTATTTTTAATTTCTAAATCATCTTCTGATTTATCAACTAGTTCTTCTATATGTCTATCTATAGTTTCAACTGCTATTCTTGTATTTTCAAATCTCTCTACAAGCTTAAGCTTATTTTCATATTCATACAAAGACTTCTCAGCGTTTTTAAGTGAGTCATGAACTCCTTGCCTACTTATATTAAACTCCTGTGCAATCTCAGATAATGAGTAATTTTCCTCGTAATAAAGATTCATAACTTCTTGCTGTCTTTTAGTAAGTAGTTGTCCATAAAAGTCATATAAAAGATTTAACTTTGTTATTTCATCGAACATATTTAACTCTCTTAATTTAATATGTCAAGTAATATAACTTGCCACCTTGAATAATTTAACATAGACATATGCCTTTGTCAAGTAAATATACTTGAAAGATATCTTTTTTTCTTATATATTTTTTTTAGATAAAAATTTATAAATTTTAAAAAATAGCTGCTACAAATACTCGTAACAGCTATTTTAAGTTCACTAATCTTCAATAAGAGTTGCTTTACTAAGCTTTTGTTTCTATTTCTTCGATAAGCTTTTCTTTAAATTCTTCAGCGCCCATTTCGCCAATTTCACCCTTAATATTGTGTCTTAATGTTAGAGTATTTGCTTCAGCTTCTCTTTCACCTATAACACCAATATAAGTAACTCTTTCATTTCTAGCTTCTCTTAGCTTATAACCTATCTTTTCATTTCTATCATCAACTTCAACCCTAATACCTGCAGCTTCTAATTTCTTAGCAACTTCATGAGCATATGGTGCAAATTTTTCCGCAACAGTAAGTAACTTAACCTGAACTGGAGCTAACCACAATGGGAATTTTCCAGCATAATGTTCTGTTAGTATACCTATAAATCTTTCAATTGAACCAAAGATTACTCTATGAATCATAACAGGTCTGTGTTTTTCACCATCAGCACCTACATACTCAATATCAAATCTTTCAGGCATCATGTAATCTAACTGAATTGTTCCACACTGCCATGTTCTGCCAAGTGAATCTTCTAAGTGGAAGTCTAATTTAGGACCATAGAAAGCACCATCTCCCTCATTTACAATATATTCTAATCCCTTTTCTTCCATAGCTTCACGTAAAGCATCAGTAGCCTTATCCCATAGTTCTAAAGTACCAATATACTTATCTTCAGGTCTAGTTGAAAGTTCAATATGATATTTAAATCCAAATAGACTGTAAATATAGTCTATAAAGTCGATTACTCCTTTAATTTCATCCTTAACCTGTTCTGGAAGCATAAAGATATGAGCATCATCCTGAGTAAATGTTCTTACTCTCATTAAACCGTGAAGAGCACCAGATAACTCATGTCTATGAACTTGACCTAATTCTCCCATACGAATAGGAAAATCTCTGTAGCTGTGCATCTTTCTCTTGTATACAAGCATTGAACCTGGGCAATTCATAGGCTTAATAGCATAATCTTCATCATCGATTTTTGTGAAGTACATATTATCTTTATAGTTGTCCCAGTGTCCTGAAGTATGCCACAATTCTTCATTTAAAATTAATGGAGTCTTTATTTCTTCATAGCCTCTCTTTTTATGTTCTTCTCTCCAGAACTGTTCTAGTTCATTTCTTATAATCATTCCCTTAGGTAAGAAGAATGGGAATCCAGGACCTTCTTCATAAATGGCGAATAAATCCATTTCCTTTCCTATCTTTCTGTGATCTCTTTTTTTAGCTTCTTCAATCTTAGCTAAGTATTCATCTAGTTCCTGCTGGCTAGGAAATGAAGTTCCATAAATTCTCTGTAGCATCTTATTATCAGAATCACCTCTCCAATAAGCACCTGCTACACTTGTTAGCTTAACTGCCTTAATTACACTTGTCTTTTCAACATGAGGTCCTGCACAAAGATCTACAAAATCTCCCTGCTTATAGAAAGAAATTACTTCTCCTTCTGGAAGATCTTCAATTAGTTCAACCTTGTAATCTTCATTTCTTTCTTCCATGAATTTAATAGCTTCTTCTCTTGGAAGTTCAAATCTTTCTAAAGGAAGACCAGCCTTCATAATCTTCTTCATTTCTTTTTCGATTTTCTTTAAATCATCATCGGTAAATTTATGTTCTAAATCTATATCATAATAAAAGCCATTATCAATTGCCGGTCCAATTGCAAGCTTTGCTTCAGGCCAAATATTTTTAACAGCCTGTGCTAAAATATGAGAAGTAGTATGTCTATACGCATTTCTCAGTTCTTCATTTTCAAAATCAAATTTTTCCTTAGCCATTTTACTTTTCCTCCATTGCATAATAAATTAACTTATCTATCAACTCATCATATTCCACTCCCATAGCATTCCATAGCTGTGGATACATGCTAATATTGGTGAAGCCTGGAAGTGTATTAATTTCATTAAACACTATTTGTCCATCATCTGTATAAAAGAAATCAACTCTTGATAATCCTCTGCAATTAAATGCTTTATAAATATCAACTGCAAAATTTCTAATTTTTTCTTCGGTAATATCGTCTAAATCATCTACAATTTTCGTTCGCGAATCCTCGCTTAGATATTTAGCTTCGTAATCATACATTTCATTTGCTGATAATATTTCTCCTATCTTTGTAGCATGAGGATCCCTATTACCTATTACTGCAACTTCAATTTCTCTTCCAACGATAGCCTCTTCAATTAAAATTCTATGATCCACCAACGCAGCATCCTTAATACCATCAAATAATTCTCTTTCATTATGAGCTTTTGTGATACCAACAGATGAACCGCTATTTGAAGGCTTTACAAATAATGGATAGCTGTTATTAAAATACTTTTTAATATTTTCTAATTCTCCTATAGGATTAGAAGAAAACTCAAATCTATCTGTCGCATAGTACTTTGCCTGCTTTACACCTGTTTGATCTGCAATTAACTTTGCTGTAACTTTATCCATTCCTGTAGATGATGCAAGTACTCCAGGACCCACATAAGCAATATCTGCCATTTCCCATAAGCCTTGCATAGCACCATCCTCTGCATTTTTGCCATGCATTACAGGAAATACACAATCCAAAATATATTCTTTGCCATCTATAGTATATATTCCTTTATGTTCACCTGCAAATCTTACCATAGCCTCTACATTATTTGGATTTTTTTCCCAGCTTCCATCACTTATCGCCTTTGCATCTGCATCAGTAAGGAACCATCTACCTTCCTTTGTTATTCCTACCTTTATAATTTCATATTTTTCTTTATTAATATATTTTAATATAGAGGCAGTACTCAATAATGACACTTCATGTTCATTAGAAATGCCTCCAAAGAGTAACAACAATCTTATTTTTTTCATTTCTTTCCACCTTTGGCACTTAATTCTTTATAAGCTTCTATTGCCTCATCAATATCTGTATCTAAAACTAGCTGTCCTTGCTTTAATAAAATACCTCTCTTACAAAATTCTCTTGCAGTACTTACAGAGTGAGTTACAAATAACAATGTAACATCATCTCTAGACATAATTTCATTTACCTTTTTAACACATTTTTTTCTAAAAGCTACATCTCCTACACTTAATGCTTCATCAATAATTAAAATTTCTGGTTTAATATTAACATTAACCGCAAATCCAAGTCTAGCCTTCATACCTGAAGAATAAGTTCTAACTGGTTGATCTATATATTCTTCAAGTTCAGCAAAATCTTCTATATCTTGCTCAACTGCTTTTATTTCCTCATCTTTTAATCCCATAAGTTGGCCCTTTAAATAAATATTTTCACGACCTGTAAGCTCTGGATCAAATCCTGATGTAAGTTCTAAAAGAGCGCTAACTCTACCCTTTACTACAACCTCTCCACTTGTAGGATAAGTTACCCCTGTAATCATCTTTAAAATCGTAGATTTACCGGCACCATTTCTTCCAAACAAAGCAACAGCCTCACCTCTATGAATTTTAAAAGATAAATTATTTATAGCCTTCTTTTCTTTATATGGAATATTCTTAAAAAAAGCAGATAATAGTCTCTTTTTATCACTGGAATATAGCTTATACATTTTAGTAACAGATTTAAATTCTATAACTACATCATTTTTCATATTTTTTAATTTCTCCTATAAAACATCCGGCATTTCTTTTTTCATCTTTTTATATGTTCTAACAGCAAGTACCCAAACAATAATAAGCTCTATTAAAAATACACCTAAAACCTTTGGATCTTCAAAGAACCACTGATGATGAACAAATGATTTTCTATATCCTTCTACAATAAAAGTAACAGGATTTATCATTAATAATCTATGAGCCCAAACATTATGTATACTTGATACATCAAACATTATACCAGATAGCCAAAACAAAGCCATCGTAAAAGACTTCACTAAGTTAGCAAAGTCCTTACTCATAGCACCTAATACAGATGAGAATAGACACCAGCCGGTCATAAGCAAGAACATCATTAGCATATAAAATGGTATCTGTAAATAGTAGATTGAAACTCCATAGCCCGCAATGATATAAATAACCATTACTACTAAAAGCAAGATACAATGTGTTACTAAATGAGATAAACTAAAAAACGTTGGTATCGTAGATGTTGGAAATTTCATCTTCGTTATTAGGAACTTATACCTTCTCATGGCATTTGGGCCACCTGACCACATTTCACTGATATAAAACCATGAAATGATACCAGCAACTAACCATAAGAAAAAAGGAAAGCCAGCAATACCAGCTCTTGATCTTAAACCAAATGAAAATGCAAACCAATAAATAAAAATTGTAACCGTAGGTTTAATTATAGCCCATGCCCATCCTAAAGCTGCACCACTATAAGTTTTTCGTAAATCAGATTTTGCTAATTTAAAAATCTGATGTCTCCACTCAATATGTTCCTTAATTATATTTTTAATTTCCATGTAAACTCCTTTAATATCTATACTTCTAATCTACTATTAAAAGCCTTTACAGTTTCTGTGACATTTTCAGCCTTAAATACAGCTGATCCAGCCACAGCAATATCGACACCCGCATCGATTACTGTAGATATATTTTCTAAATTAATACCACCATCTATTTCTATTTCAAACGTTAAATTTAATTCTTTTCTTATTTTATCTAACTGTTTTACCTTTTCTAAAGCACCAGAAATAAATTTCTGACCACCAAATCCTGGATTTACTGACATCACTAAAACCATATCAACATCTTCTAAAATGCATTCTAATACTGATACTGGTGTTGCAGGATTAATTGCTACTCCAGCTTTAACCCCAAAACTTTTAATATACTCAACTGTCCTATGCAAATGTGTACAACTTTCATAATGAACAGTAATAAATTCAGTATTATCAGTAACAAATTCTCCAATATACTTATCAGCATCTTCAATCATAAGATGCACATCAAAAGGCATCTTTGTTTTGCCCAAAAGGCTCTTCATTACTACTGCACCATAACTTATATTAGGCACAAAATGCCCATCCATAACATCTACGTGGATAATATGTGCACCTGCGTTTTCAATATTCTTAACATCTTCACCTAATTTTGAAAAATCTGCCGATAAAATAGATGGTGCTAATCTTTTCATTTTACTTCTCCTATAATTAATACTTTTTTTTATTTCTTATCTCTTCAATTTGCTCTTTATATGAATTGTATCTTGAAGGATTTATTTCTCCATTTTCTAAAGCTTCTCTAACCTTACATTCGGGTTCTTTTAAGTGCATGCAATCATCATATCTGCACTTGCCCTTATACTTTACTATCTCAGGATAATAAAGCTGAAGTTCCACTTCATCTGCCTGCAATATATCAAATGAAGTAAACCCCGGAGTATCATAAATCATGCCTCCAAAATCCATATCAAAAATTTCTACATGTCTTGTTGTGTGCTTGCCGCGTTTGGTTTTATTACTAATAGCGCCAGTTTCTAAATTGAATCCTGGCTGAAGGGCATTTATAAGAGTTGATTTACCAACTCCTGATGGACCTGCAAATGCAGTTTTTTTATCCTTTAATAAGTCTTTAAGTTCGTCTAACCCTTCTTTAGAAACACCACTTGTGAACACCATTTTATATATATTACCATAAATATCTTTTAGACTTTCAATATCCTTTTCCTTTGCATTATCTACCTTGTTAATGCAAAGAAGTATATCAGTATTGCTCTTTTCAGCCATTACTAAAAATCTATCTATGATAAACATATTTGGCTTAGGTTTTGTTGCAGATACGACTATTACTAGTAAATCAACATTAGCTATCGGCGGTCTTATAAAGATATTTTTACGTGGATAAATTTCTTCTACAATTCCATCCTTATCCTCTAAAATCTCATATCGAACCTTATCGCCAACGCAAGGCGTGATTCCTTCATTTTTAAAGGAACCTCTCGCCCTACACTGAGTTACATTGCCATAATCATCTTTAACGTAATAAAAACCTCCGATGCCCTTAACTATAAGTCCATCCATCAGCCAACATCTCCTGAAGCAAAATCAACACTACGTCTCATGATTTCTCTATTATTGTCAAAGATTATGATAATAGTTCCCTTTCCAGTACCCTGAACCTTGACATCCTTACCACCATCTGACTTTTTGCATGTATACTGCTCGTTTCTAGTTCCATTTTCATCCTGCACAGTAACTGTCATTTTAAACACTTCATTATCTGCATCCTGGAATGGCACATAGATTTCTATATATGATGTTTTTCCTTTACTTACTCTAATATTTATCTTTTCACCCTTTTCAAGCTTAGTACCTGCATTGTATTCCTGCCACATTACTTCGCCTTCCTTATAAGAACTACTTACACCTTCTGTAACTTTGCCAACTTTAAATCCTGCATTTTCAATAGCTTTTCTTGCTGCAGATTCTGACATACCTAGTACATTTGGAACTTCAATCTTTTCCTTACCTGTACCATTACTGATTACTATATTAATAGTTTCACCTTGTTTAACTTCATGTCCAGCCTTAGGATCCTGATCTATTACAGTCCCTTTTTCTTTATCACTATCTTTTTCAGTTACATTACCTACTTTATAGCCATACTCTTCTATCATCTTCTTAGCTTCATCTTCTTTTTTACCAACTAAATTAGGAACTACTCCTTTATCCTCACCTTTGGAAACATTTACAGTTACAACATCTCCCTTAGCAACCATTTCGCCTTCTTCAGGATCTTGACTCGAAATTTTATCTCGTTCATATTCTGTAGAAAATTCGTATTCTCCAATTTCTACCTTTATCTCTAAAGCATCAGCTTTTTGTTCAGCTTCTTCTATAGTTAAACCTCTAAAATCTGGAACTTCAATGTCCTTTTTATCAAATACTCCAAGTGCAAATGCTACACCCAAAATAGCTGCTATAGCTAAAACTACGCCACCAATGATAAAGAATTTTTTCTTATTTCCTTTATTACTTGATTTCTTTTTCTTTTTCTTCTTTTTAGGTTTTCTTTCATAATCATCAAAATCATCATCTAGATAATCTTTTTCATATTCTTCAGGTTCAGTGTTTGAAGCAAATACTGAATCTCCTACTACCCTATTTACTGTTTCAATCGATTCAAGTGCACTAATCATTTCATCTGCTGATGCAAATCTCTTGCTTGGTTGTTTTTCAGTGGCTTTCATAACAATACTTTCCAAACTTGGTGGTATATTATGATTAAACACTGAAGGCGGTGTAATTGCTTCATTAATCTGCATTAGAGCAATTGTAACAGGATTATCTCCATCAAATGGTACCTTTCCTGTTAGCATTTCAAACAAAACTATACCTAATGAATAAATATCAGATTTTTCATCTACATAACCACCTCGAGCCTGCTCAGGTGAAAAATAGTGAACTGATCCCATAATATTATCTTTTGATGTATCCACAATTGTAGTATTTGTTACAGCTTTAGCTATACCAAAATCTGTAATTTTAGCTATACCATCTTCTGTCATTAAGATATTATGAGGCTTAACATCCCTATGAACAATCCCCTTTTTATGAGCTGCAGATAAGCCAGAAGCTATCTGCTTGGTAATACTTATCGCTCTACGATAATCCATAGGACCTTCTTTTTCAATCATTTCACTTAGAGTCATGCCAGAAACTAGTTCCATAACTATATAATTAATATTTCCTTCTTGTCCAACATCATAAACACTAACAATATTAGGATGTGAAAGGCTTGCCGCTGCATGAGACTCTCTTCTAAAATTCTCCACAAATTTAGCATCTTGTGTAAATTCTGGTTTAAGTATTTTAATAGCTACATAACGCTTTAAAACACGACACTTAGCTTTGTAAACTATTGCCATGCCTCCATCGCCTATTTTTTCAATAAGCTCATATCTTCCCGCTAGAACATTTTTTTCACTCATTCTAACATCCTCCTTCAACCTTTAAGCAAACAGCAGTTACATTATCTCTACTTCCATGCTTATTTGCCCTATTTATTAATATCTCAGCTAAATGAAGCATATTTGATTCATAGTAATCAATAGCTTCGCTTATCTCTTCTTCATTAAGTTCATTATATAATCCATCTGTGCACAGTAAAACTATGTCTCCCTCTAAAAGCTCTGTCTGATAAAAATCAGCTTTTACCTCCTCTTCAGCTCCTAAAGCCTTAGTAATCATATTGCTGTTTTCATGATTTATAGCTTCCTTATATGTCAGTAGCCCTTCTCTTAATAATTCATTTACATAACTATGGTCTTCTGTAATTTGGCACAGTTTTTTATTTCTATAAATATACGCCCTACTATCACCAGCATTAGCAAAATATCCTTTATTTTCATTGATATAACATAAAACTAAAGTTGTTGCCATTCCTCTATGCTCTGGATGGTTTATAGCATATTTTCTAATTTCTTTATTTGCTAACTCTATGTAATTGTTTAAATAACCACATATTTCATCGTCTGTAGTAGCCTTATCTAACGGCTTATTTTTTACCTGCTCAGCAATTATTGTAACAGCCATACTACTAGCTTTCTCACCGGCATTATTCCCCCCTACTCCGTCTGCTACCATATAAACATGCTCTTTTGGCATAACAAAACACGAGTCTTCATTATTTTTTCTTTTAGAACCTCTGTCACTCTTAAAGCCCACACAAATCATACTCATTATGCCTCTCTTTTCATAATACTAATATAAAATCCATCCGTTCTATTTACATTTGGCAGTAATTGTGTTGATTTTTCAAGCGTAAATTCAGGATGTTTACGAATAAAATCACTTACCACTCTTTCATTTTCATAAGGGTTAATTGTACATGTACTATAAAGTAATGTACCTCCTTTTTTTAAATACTTAGATGAAGCTTCTAAAATTGCTAGCTGCTTTATAGGTAGCATAGCCATCTCGTCGTTATTCTTTTTATATTTAATCTCAGGTTTTCTCCTAACTACACCTAACCCTGAACATGGTGCATCTACAATTACTCTATCTGCTTTTTCAACAAAGTCCTCTCTTACCTTTGATGCATCCCAGGTAAAAGTCTCAACATTAGATAAACCTAATCGTTCAGCTTCTTTTTGGACATTGGCAATTTTTCTACCATATATATCCTGAGCTATAACTTTCCCCTTATTATGCATTTTTTCTGCAGTTGCTAAGCTCTTACCACCTGGTGCTGCACAAACATCAATTATTAAATCTGTAGGTTCAGGTTGCAAAAACTCTGTCACAAGCTGAGAAGCCTCATCTTGTACTGAAAACTCTCCATTTTTATACATATCTGTATCAAGTAACCCTTCTCCTCTTACATGGAGAGCCGTCTTAGATACATCTCCTTCTTTGACTTCAAATCCAAGATTTACAAGTTTTTGACCCACATCATTTTTTAAAGCTTTTACTCTGTTTACTCTTATAGTAATAGGTGGTGTTTCGTTACCAGCCTTTAGTAATTCTTCAACAAAATTACCGTCATAAACCTCAAGCCATAACTTAACTATCCATTCCTCATAAGAATATCGAACAGATAGATATTTTGAAAGTTCTCTATCTTTATTAGGTAAAATAATATTATGCCTATCTCTAATATATGATCTTAAAACTCCATTTATAAATTTTTCTCTACCACGAGCAAACTTCTTAGCCATCTGTACACTTTCATCTACAGCAGCATATTCTGGCACAGAGCTCATCTTTGCAATTTGATAAATTCCCAGTCTTAAAATTATAAGATCTGGTGTTCTTACATTTTTAATCTTACCTGTTATAAGTTTAGAAATAGTATAATCTAAAAGCTTCTTATTTTCTAAAACACCGTATACTAATTCACGCACAAAAGCAGGAGAGTCAGGTTTTTCTCTCCTTATATAATTGTTTAACGCTATATTTGAATACTGCTTTTTAGTTTCAATAGCCATCAAAACATTATATGCAGTTTTTCTATTTTTATCCATTTACTCTTTACCTCAGTATACTATTTTATCCTAAAATAGTTTTAATTTCAATGTTATTGCCCTTTATATAGTCTTGCACGTACATTTTTTTCTTTCCTGGCACCTGTATTAGTTTAGCTAATAAAACGCCATCTCCTGTTGAAATTTCAATTCCTTTCTTAGAAACATTAATAACTGTTCCTGGCTCATCAGAATTCTTTTTATCAATAACATCAGCTTCCCATATCTTAAAAATTTCATCATTTAAATAGGTATATGCACCAGGCCAAGGACTTAGCCCTCTAATGGCACATTCTATTGACTTAGCCGATTTGCTGAAATCTATTAAGCCGTCCTTTTTACTTAGCATAGGTGCATGGCATGATAAGCTGTCATCTTGTTTTTCTGCCTTTATATTTCCTTTTTCAAAGTCATCTAGCTTAGATACCAATAGCTGTGCTCCTAGCTGTGATAATTCATCATGAAGCTCTCCGCTAGTTTTCTTTTCAATTGGAGTATAAGCTTTGGCAATCATATCTCCTGTATCAATACCTTCTGCCATATACATCAAAGTAACTCCTGTTTGTTCATCACCTGATATAATTGACCATTGAATCGGTGCCGCACCTCTCCATCTTGGAAGAATTGAACCGTGGATATTGACACAGCCATACTTTGGTAAATCTAAAATTTCCTTAGGAATAACTCTTCCATATGCAGCAACTACTATCAAATCTGGATCATATTTTTTTAAAATATTGAAAAAATCCTCATTACCTTTTACTTTAAGTGGCTGTAGCACTTCTAGCCCTAACTCCAAAGCTTTAGCCTTAACTGCAGTAGGTTTTAATTTTTTACCTCTATCTCTAGCCGCATCAGGCTGACTAACTACATAACCTACCTCATGGCCTGCCTTAACAATAGCTTCTAATGCAGGCACTGCAAAATCCGGAGTTCCCATATATATAATTTTCATTACTCAACACCTTCTTCTGCTACTGCTTCTCTAATATTTGTAGCCTTATCAACGTATAAAATACCTTCAAGGTGATCAGTCTCATGAGAAACAACAATAGCTTCAAAATCAATAAATTCTTCGATTATCTCTTCGCCTTGTCTGTTTAAATATTTAACCTTAACTCTTGTAGGTCTTACAACATCTCCCATAAGTCCAGGTACACTTAGGCAACCTTCACAAGAAATTTGTTCACCCTCAGATTCTAAAATTTCAGGATTAATCATTTCAATATATCTATCTTCAGATGGCTCAATTATACAAATTCTTCTAGCTACACCAACCTGAGGTGCTGCAATACCTACTCCCATATCAACATGCATCGTTTCTCTCATGTCGTCTAATAATGTTAAAATCCTATCGTTAATTTCAGTAACTTCTCTGCATTTTTTAGCAAGAATTGCATCGCCTTTTTTTACTACATTTCTTAATGCCATTTTTAATTCCTCCATGTACTATATGGGTTTATATCAATAATTGAACTACATTTGTTTTTTTCAATTCTAAGTTTTTCCTTAGTTTTTTCTACCATACCCATAAATAGTTTCTTTTTATTTTCATCAAATTTTATTAAATAAGCTATCCTATTATCTTTATCTTTAAATGAGGATTTTTCTCCGATAAATGCAGCATTTCCAAATAACTGCCTAATATTTTGCCTCCAAAGATAACTAGTTTTCCTAACGTCACTTACACTTTTTCCCATAATTGTTACTTGAGCTAAAGTTCCAAAAGGCGGATAACCCTTTATTTCTCTAAGTCTTATTTCGCGCTTATAAAATTCCTCATTGTCCTGCTTTGCACCGGCAACAATTGAAAACTCATCAGGAAGATAGCTTTGAACTACTACCATTCCGCGATAATCACCTCTGCCAGTCCTGCCTGCTGCCTGAGTTATAAGCTGAAATGTCCTTTCGGCCGACCTATAATCAGCCACATTTAACATGCTATCTGCAGCAATAATCCCTACAAGGCCTACATTTTTATAATCTATGCCCTTACCGATAATTTGAGTTCCAACTAAAATATCGATTTTGCCTTTGCCAAATTTAGATAAAATCCTGTTTATTTCACCCTTTTTCTTACTTGTATCAAAATCCACCTTAGCCACTTTTGCCTCAGGAAAAAACTTCTCTACTTCCTCTAAAACTTTTTGCGTGCCTGCACCAAAATGCTTAATATATGAACTTTGACAATTAGGACAACTTTTAGGGACTGCCTCCTTTTTGCCACAATAATGGCAAACTAATTTATCCATATCCTTGTGATAAGTCATGGCTATACCGCATTTATCACACTTGACCACATAACCACAGTTTCTGCAAGAGACAAACGTAGAATATCCCCTTTTATTTATCATAAGAATTATTTGGCTCTTTACTACCAAGGATTTTTTAATTTCATCATATAGCTTTTTACTAAAAATCGATCTATTACCATCTTTTAGTTCAGCTCTCATATCAACTATATGAACCTCTGGAAGCATCATGTTATTATATCTATTTTTTAATTGTAATTTTTCATAGATGCCCTTTTGAGCTCTGTAATTACTAACAACCGAAGGAGTTGCACTGCCTAAAATAACCGACCCTTCATAAGCGCTAGCCCTTTTAACAGCAACTTCGCAAGTTTCATATTTAGGAGTCATATCAGATTTGTAAGTAGCCTCATGCTCCTCGTCTAAAATCACCACACCTATATTTTCTAGGGGTGCAAATACTGCAGATCTAGCTCCTATTATTATACGAGAATGGCCTTTTCGTATTTTTTGCCACTGGTCGTATCTTTCGCTAGGCGACATTTTGCTGTGCATTATAGCTACTTTATTTTTTCCAAATCTAGCTATAAATCTATCAGTAATCTGTTTAGCAAGAGAAACTTCAGGAACTAACATAATAGCATTTTTACCTTTTTCAAGGGATGCTTTAACAGCTCTCATATAAACTTCTGTTTTACCGCTACCTGTTACTCCATCTAGTAAAAATATTTTCTTTTTACCATTTTCTATGGCATCTTGAATTTTATTTACCGCAACTTGCTGCTCCTCAGTTAAATTATCTATATCGTAGACTTCGCCTTCAAATTCATCAACAACTTCTGTTACTTCTCGGCGAACTGGTTTTTTACCAGAGGGTAAAAATAGTTTTACACAATCGATATATCTGCAAAAATATCTTTTTTTCATCCATATGCAAGTTTCAATTTGCTCCTTAGTTAGATATATATCTTCATCAATTGATTCAACATATTTTAACCCTGGTACGTCTTTTTCTAACTTATCTAAAACTTGAAATACATATGCCTCTTTAATTTTATTGCTGCGATTAAATGGTACGTATAACTTATCTCCTACCTTTACTTGATCAAAGTCACATCCATAAGTAAAAAATGTATCAGTACTATCGCTTTTATTGTCAATTACAAGATTTACGTATTTCATAACCTCTACCTTTTATAGTAAGAAAATATCGTTTTCACTGCATTCTTTAATCATATCTTCAGGCCATACTGAAACTTGTACTTCTCCAATATGTGCTTTTCTTAAGAAATACATACATAGACGGCTCTGTCCAATACCTCCACCTATAGTGTATGGAAGTTCTCCATTTAATACTGCCTTATGAAATTCAAGTTCTGCGCGCTTTTCTTCACCAGCAATCTTAAGCTGTTTTGCCATAGCTTCTTCATCAACTCTAATACCCATTGATGAAATTTCGTATGCATCCTCTAAAATATCATTCCACAAAATGATATCTCCGTTTAATTCCCAATCATCATAGTCTGGAGCTCTTCCATCATGCGGCTTACCTGATTTTTGATCACCACCGATTTTAGCAATAAATACAGCTCTTTCTCTCTTAGTAATTTCGCGTTCTCTTTCTTCTGAAGTTAAATCAGGATACATGTCTTCTAATTCTTGTCCAGTGATGTAGAAGATTTCATTTGGAAGTTCTGTTCTTAATTCAGGATAATGTCTGTTTACAAAGTCTCCTAAATTTTTAACTGCCATATAAATGCGGTTTACAACTTCTTTTAAATATTCTTCTGTACGATCTTCTTTTTTAATTACCTTTTCCCAGTCCCACTGGTCTACATAAATAGAATGAGTATTATCTAATTCTTCATCTCTTCTTATAGCATCCATGTCAGTATATATGCCGTGACCTGGCTTGATATTATATTTACCAAGTGCCATTCTTTTCCATTTTGCTAAAGACTGTACAATTTGCATTGGAGCTTCTTGCATATCTTTAACTGTAAAATCTACAGTTCTTTCTACACCATTTAGATTATCATTTAAACCACTCTCTGGAGTTACAAATAGCGGAGCTGATACTCTTCTAAGACTTAAACCATACGCTAATTCTTGCTGGAAAAAATCTTTGATTTTTTTTATAGCTCTCTGACTTTCCATGTAATCAATAACTGGAGTATAATCCTTTGGTATAAATAATTTTGACATTTCTTTTTATCCTCTCTTCCTGTAATTAAACTATTTTTCCCAAACAGAAAATTGACAACCACAATAATTCTGTCTATATAAATTCATTTTCTTTGATAACTCTATGCTTCTTTTAAATCCATCTTTCTTTTTGAAATTACCATCTAAATATAAAACATTATATTTTGCACTTAAACGCTTTCCTATTTTGCTTATGACATCATAATTTTTATGAGGACTTACAGTTAAAGTTGTTGTAAATAAATCAAACTTATACATATTGGCCATAAGTGCAGTTTCTTCTAATCTCAAATCAAAACATATGCTACATCTTTGACCTCCTTCTGGATCTTTTTCATGGCCTTGCACCATATTAAGATATCTTTCAGGATCGTATTTGCCTTCCATGTATTTTACACTTTCACTATACTTAGTACTTTTATTAAATGCATCAATAACATTTATCTGCGCTTGTCTTCTTTTTTTATATTCCTCTATATCTGTAATATTGGGGTTATAAAAAAACACCGTAATGTTATAATCGTCAATAAGTCTTTCAATAACAGCGGTGCTGCAAGGACCACAACAGCTATGCAATAACAAGTTTGGTTTATCCTTTTGTTTTTCTATAATGTTAATATTTCTTTCGCAAAAGTTATCTTTTTCAATATTTAAACAGCTTTCGCTTCCATTTAAGTTTTCTTTTTTTATATTGGTCATAAAATACAACTCCTCATTTAAAATGTGTATTTATTAACTGTTTTATTATATCATATATGCACAATATTTCATATTATTATATTCTCATTATGACAAATCTTTTATAGGAGATTTACTTTAATATACTTAAAAAAAGCTAGGTATGAATTCTAAGTTCATACCTAGCTAACTATTAAGTTATATGTTCTTTATAAATTCTTCTCTTTCGATAATGCTCATAGCATCGTATACATCTGACATAACTCCCTTACCTTCTACATTGCCAACTAAAATTTCATAAAATATACAATTAGCAGCTTGTACATAAGCTGCCAAAGGTGATATGAGCAGCACACCTAATAACAATGAAATCCACTGTAGCGACGTTACACCTGACATTCCCGTATCTATAAATGTGGCCAATTCATTTATATACAAATAATCTGCTAATTTAAATGCATCTGTTATAGGAAGTGAAGTAAACTTAATCACAAATAAAATAACAACACTTATCAATAATCCCCATCCGATAAGTGATAGGTTAAGTATAATATATATAGTCCTAAAACTTTAAAAAACTTCCTAAAGCCTTCAAATACAGTCAATACCGATTGTCTTTTTCCGCGCCTACTTTCTAAAAAATAAAGAGCTATACCAAGATTTATAGGACCACTTACAATGTGTATTAAAATGCTATCTAAGCCAAAATAGTATGCTTTTATATCTACTAGGCTTTGTATGACAGATGGAATAACAACTGTAAAAATATTAGCTATAACCATTGCGCCAATTGCAAGTAACCACTTACCTTTTAGATCATCTCTAGCCTTTGCTTTCAATGAAGAGCTCTTTTCTAAAATAATATAATTCATCTTTCTTTCCCTCAAGCATTTTAAAAATAACTTAAACTAATATAAGCATATTTCTATTTTCAATTCAACACTTTTAAAAAATCTTTAGAATTCTTTAGATTTACAAATTACTTGTAGTATAATATGTTTATAAAATATTAATTCAATTGGGAGAAATTACATGGAGAGAATATATACTATTAACAATTACTTAAAAAATGTATTTGGCACTAAAGTTGTCAAACTATCTATCGACGGAGGTTTTACTTGTCCTAACAGAGATGGATCTAAAGGAACAGGTGGTTGCATCTTTTGCTCTTCTGAAGGTTCTGGCGAGCTTGCAAGTGATATCGATAAACAGATATCTCTTTTATCAAAGAAATGGCCCAATGTAGACAAATATTTGGCATATTTTCAAAGTCACACAAATACCTATGCTCCTGTAGATGAGCTTAGAAAGAAGTATTATGAAGCTCTAAAAAATCCTAAAATTTCTGGCATTGTTATTGCCACAAGACCTGACTGTCTAAATGATGATGTGTTAGAGCTTCTTGATGAAATTAATAAAGCTCATTTTATGTGGGTTGAAATGGGCCTTCAAACTATTCATGAAAAGACAGCTGATTTTATCAATAGATGTTATTCATTAGAAGAATATGACAAGGCAGTAGCTAACTTAAACAAACTAAATATAAAGTATGTAACACATTTAATTTTAGGATTGCCTGGTGAAACAAGAGAAATGATGAAAGAATCCGTTAAATACGTATGTAAAAATAATTTATTTGGCATCAAACTTCATATGTTAAATATAGTTAAGGGTTCAAGACTCGCAAATGATTATCCAGATTATTCTTTTTTCAAAGATACAGACGACTATGTGAATTTTATTTGTGATCTTTTAGAAATTATCCCCAATAATATAACTATTCATCGAATGACTGGTGATGTACCAAGAGAGCTTTTGCTTGCCCCACCATGGAGCTTCAAGAAAAGAACTATTTTAAACGGTATTACAAAGGAATTAAAAAGACGAAATACATTTCAGGGCTATAGCCTTTAGTAAGCATAAAAAAAATGACTAGTCACGCAAATTTTGCTGGCTAGTCATTTATTATTATTTTTCTTATTTGTCTTGCTTAAAAAAAAGACTTCTCAATTAGAGAAGTCTATGGTGCCCAGACTCGGAATCGAACCAAGGACACGGGGATTTTCAGTCCCCTGC
>SAMEA3387475__coassemble_1162_pt1 | contig 36483 bp, 30 predicted proteins | sample SAMEA3387475__metabat2_high_PE_008 | metagenome-assembled genome bin SAMEA3387475 (sample SAMEA3387475) | Felis catus | biome: Faeces | place: United Kingdom | collected 2012
CACTGTGGCTCTTTTTTTGTTATCCTAATTTACACCATTATATAGACACATCGCGAAAATCCCTATAACATGGTTCATTAACTTGAAACTAAGTGAACGAAAAAGATCGAAAAGTACAGAGTTTCGTTCACGCCTCCACGCACCAAACAAAACAATAAAAAAAGTACTTATGACATAATTGTGTCATAAGTACAAGCAATGGTGGAGGTGAGGGGAGTCGAACCCCTGTCCAAAAACATTTCCACAAGAACTTCTCCGAGCGCAGTCTTTGTTTGTTTAAATTCGCCTTGCCCGCTACTCAAAGACACGCTACGAGTAAGACTATCCTATTGTTCCCTTACGCTACTAGGAGCTCACGCAAAGTTTTCCTGCATGATGACGCCAGACATCCAAGCCTGCAGGTGAGCAAGGGCTGACGCGCGGCTGCGAAATTAGGCAGCTAATGCGAAATTGTTGTTATTTTTAGCGTTTATATTTAACGTGCACATTTTAACGTAGCTAGTGCAGTCTACGGCTCGCTTATCCGGCTTCCACATCCCTGTCGAAACCATTACACCCCCAAAAAAGAGTACCAGCTATTAATACTGGTCGCGGCGTATGGCCTTTTGCATGCGCCTATCGGCATCACGCTTAGCTATGTCGGCACGTTTGTCATAGTTCTTTTTACCTTGACCGATACCGATTTGCATTTTAGCTAGGCCAGCTTCATTTATATAAACTTTTAAAGGTACTAAAGTTTTACCTTTAGTAGTTATCAATGATTCTATTTTATTAATTTCTCTGCGATTTAGCAAGAGTTTTCTTTCACGAAGTGGGTCAACATTGAAAATATTTCCTTGTTCGTATGGGCTAATATGCATACCTATGATAAACACCTCACCGTCACGCACCTTAGCATAACTTTCTTTGATGTTCACCTTGCCATTCCTCACTGACTTGATTTCTGTGCCAGTAAGGATCATGCCAGCCTCATATGTATCTTCAATAAAGTAATCGTGTCTTGCTTTTTTGTTGTTTGCTACAAGCTTAATTTCCTTCATATTACACCGTTCCTATTTTGTTAAATGGAAGTAATCTTACCATTACTTCGCCAGTTACATCATCAATGGTAACAGTACCAAAATATCTGCTGTCTGAGCTGTTTTCGCGGTTGTCGCCCATGACAAATATTTCGCCTTTTGGGATAATATAGTCAATATCGCCAGAGGTTATAGCACCGTTTTGGATGTAGTTTTCTGTTTGTTCTTCATTATTAATATACACTTTGCCGTTTTTAATTTCAAGTTTATCTCCAGGAATGGCAATAACTCTTTTTATATATAGGTTTTTTGTGCCTGTACCTTCTTCGTGTGGAAATACCACTATGTCGCCACGTTCTGGTTTGCCAAAGTTGTAGGCCTGTTTGTTTATAAGTAGATAATCTTTATTTTCAAGAGTAGGCACCATAGAACTACCCTTAACTATAATCGGCTTGATAAAAAAGCTTATACCAAGGACGATTACCAAGATTATAGCAATATCTTTTAAAAATTCTTTCATTCTTATTCTCCCAAATACTTAATAATATATTTTATTTAATAGTTTTATTTGATTATACCAAAATTCTTAAATGGATATATTCGTACAAAAGCTTTACCTATGATTTTATCTTCATCAATTGGACCAAACTGTCTGCTGTCGATGCTTACTTCTCGATGATCTCCTAAGACAAAAACTTGGCCTTTAGGAACAACAAAGTTGTATATTTCACCGGGGCATTGTTTGTAGATATATTTTTCATTTACTTCATAACCATTTCTAAATAATTTATCATTGTTAATAGTTATGATATCGCCTTCAACGCCGATAATTCTTTTAATTAGGTTGATATCTTTTTTATCGTTTTTTTCTATATCACTTTTAAATACTACAATATCGCCATATTTAGGCTTTTGATATAGGAGTTTGTTTAAAAGTAAATAGTCTCCATCGTTTATTGTAGGTTGCATGCTATGTTCTTTTACCATGGTTGGACTTACGAAAATTAAAACTACGCAAGTGATAACAAGGGCGATTATAAGCTCTTTAAATATATCTTTAAATTTTATTGTTTTATCCTTTTTATTTTTAGTATATTTATCAGCTCTCATTTTAAAATATATCCTTAACGATTTTATCAAAATTTGGCGGTAATGGACATGTAATTTCTTTGCCTTCAATAATAAGTTTATAGGCGTGGAGTAACTGGGTTGTTAAACCATATTTGTTTTTTATAATTTTATTGACCTTAGGGTTACCATATTTTACATCGCCGATAATAGGAAATCCATGATGGCTTAGATGCGCTCTAATTTGGTGAGTTCTACCTGTTACAAGTTCAACTTCAACTAAAGTGTAACCATTTTTTACCTTAATAGGTCTTGCGATAGTTTCGATTTGCTTACCTAAAGCAGCATCTTCATCTCGAACAGTTACTGTGTTAGTTTTGCTATCTTTTTCTAAAGTTCCCTTAAGCTCGATAGGATTTTTCATCTCGCCGGCAACAATAGTTAAATAGTACTTGCTGATTAAATCTCTGTCTTTAATCATCTTATTAAGTTTTTTTAGAGCATCTGCATTTTTACCAAAAATCACCATACCTGTTGTATTTCTATCAAGTCTATTTACAGGGCTAGGAGCAAAGGTACGTTCTTTGGCAGGAATGTACTCTCCAGTGCTTATAAGATAGTTGATTACCTGATTTGCTAAATGATTCTTTTTTTCTCTGCTATCTCCATGGGTCAAAAGTCCAAAAGGTTTAGAGACTATAATCATATCATCATCTTCATAGATAACCTTAAATTGCTTTGTTACTTTGATTACTTTTTTTTGTTCTCTTAGGCTGTCAAATACTTCATCCTTTAAATAAAAGCTAAGCTTATCGCCTTCGTTGACAATGGTATTTTCCTTACCTCGTTTTCCATTGACTTTTAAATCTTTTCTAATTATTTTATAAATTTGGCTTAGACTTGCTTTTTTAAAGAATTTTTTTAAAAACCTATCTAATCTTTGATTACTATCATTTCTTTCAATTACTATTTCTATCATAACTATTATTATACAACAATTTTCACATAAATAATACATCTAAAAAAATAATAATTGATAGAAAGAAAAGAGGATTTATGGTATTATATAATAAGTGAAGAAGGAGAGATATAATGGAACGTTTTAAGGATTTTTTATACAATAAAAATGATATTATCGTCGCTTTGGTAATTCTTATAGTTGCACTTTCTATTATTGCATTTAGAATTGTAGCTATTATGGATTATCCAAAGACTTTGGCTGCAGAACAGGCTGAAAAGGTACAGACAGTTCAGCAGGAAGAAGATAATAGCTCAAAAGATGACAAATAATTATATTAAGTATTTAGTGGAGGTAAAAAATGGCTTTTGTAACTTCAAAAGAAATGTTTGCTAAGGCACTTAAAAACGATTATGCAGTAGGTGCTTTTAATGTAAACAACATGGAAATTATTCAAGGAATTGTAGAGGCAGCTAAGGTAGAGCAGGCACCGCTTATTTTACAGGTTTCTGCAGGAGCTAGAAAATATGCTAAGCCAGCATATTTATTAAAGCTAGTTGAAGCAGCTATGCTTGATACAGATCTTGATATTTGTTTGCATCTAGATCATGGTGAGGATTTTGAAATCTGTAAAAAATGTGTAGATGATGGGTTTACTTCTGTTATGATTGACGGTTCAAAACATCCATTTGAAGAAAATATAAAACTTACAAAGGAAGTAGTTGAATATGCTCATGCTCATGGCGTTGTAGTTGAAGCAGAACTAGGTAAGCTTGCTGGAGTTGAGGATAATATTAAGGTTGATGCTAAAGCTGCAACTTATACAGATCCTGAAGAAGCTGCTGAATTTGTTGAAAAAACAGGTGTTGACTCACTTGCTATAGCAATTGGAACAAGTCATGGTGCGTATAAGTTCTCAGGAGATCCAAGTCTAGATTTTGAAAGACTAAAGAAAATACATGAACTTATTCCTAATACTCCACTTGTACTTCATGGTGCTTCAACTGTTCTTCCTGAATTTGTTGATAAGTGTAACCAGTATGGTGGAAATATTCCTGGAGCGAAGGGAGTTCCTGAAGAAATGATTACTGAAGCAGCTAAATATGGTATCTGTAAGGTTAATATTGATACAGATTTAAGACTTGCTATGACTGCTGAAGTTCGTAAGTTCTTACAGGAAAATCCATCAGAATTTGACCCAAGAAAATACTTAGGTCCTGCTAGAGATGCTATTCAGGCAATGGTACAGCATAAGATTAAAAATGTTTTAAAGGCTTCAAACCAGAGATAATTTTATATTGATGATAAAAAACAGATATGCCGAGGTGTGTGTCTGTTTTTTTTGGTTTTTGGAGGGTTGGTGCGTTTTTGTTGATGGTGTTTGCACTAGGGTTGCACCGGTTTACTTTTTGTTACCGCTGTGTTTTTGTCATCGCCGTACTAACAACTCCAAATTTAGGAAAGTTAGTACGGCTAAGCGCTTTTAGGAGTACGAAGAACCTTGAAAAACGAAAGAGTTAGTACTCCTCACTCTAAATTAATCTTATAGTTTGGAAGTGAGGAGTACGATTTTTTTTAGTACACATTATTTTGTTCGTCTACCTCTCGGCGAGAGTACGAAGTTTTGCAAAATCAGGGAACTTTAGTTCTATAGCAATTGATAAGTAGCAAAGTTAACCCTTCACTGCAGTACTAATATTTCACAAAAGGGCAGTTTTTGTTCAGCTAGAGGCGTGTGGGAGTACCAAAAACTTGTATTTTGAGCATGTTTGTACATGCCGGCGCGGAAGACACAAAAGTCTCCGGTCAACATTACAAACAAAAGCACCAAAACCTATAATTAAAAAAGGTTTTGGTGCTTTTTACTCATTAACGCAAGTGCTTTTCTATTAAGTCTATATATGTATCCATCATGTCGCGGCTTGGGAAAATTGCACGGGCATTGTTTTTATTGCCACCACCTTTACCATTATAAATGGAGGCATTTTCTTTAACTAGTTTGCCACACTCTATAGTGCCATTTGAAAATAGTAGTAAGGTATTTGTGCTATCATCAGCGATAAGCAATAGCTTTTTAATTTTATCTATAAGAGGGCGACCGATATTAAGAAGATCATCGACTAACATATCTTCGTATCTATAAAGAAGTACGTCTTCACAACCATTAAGAGCAGTATTAATCTCATCTTGACGAAGTTTTATAATTGAATTTCTAAGCTTTGCATGAGTTTCCTTGAGCTCTTTGTATCGATCTTCTTGAGCATCTAGTTTTTTTATAAGGTCATGAGTTCCTGCAGAATATTTGTTGCCAATTTCCGTGATGATGTCATGTTTTGCATCAAAATCTACCATTGCACGTTTACCAGCTTCAAAATAAATTCTAAACATTCCTTTGTTTTTTTCAACTTTATATATTTTTAAAAGGCCAACCTGTCCTGAGGTTGCAGGGTGAGTGCCACAGCAAGCTACACAATCTGAAGGATTGTTAATGTCACCTACGCAAACAATAGTAATATCTTCTTCAATAGCTAAAGCTTTACGAAGAGGTAAATTCTCGGCTTCTTTTTTACTATTGAAATGTCTAGTAATTACAGGTAGGTTTTGCCATATGGCTTCATTGGTACAATTTTCTATGTGCTGAGCCATTTGCCAAGTAACTTCAGTATATTTAGGATCTTCTTCAAGGCTTATATCTATAGTCATATAATTATCACCCATATGAAAACCTCTATTAACGCCTCCATACTCTCTAAACCACATTCCTGACATAATATGTTCACCACAATGACGTTGCATATTATCAAAACGATGAGCCCAGTTTATTTGACAGCATACTTTATCACCTATTTTAAAGTTATGGTCTTTTACTGTGTGAATGATTTCGTTTTTTATTTCTTGTACATCCTGTACATCAAAATTATTTATTGTTCCTTTATCGCTAGCTTGGCCACCGCCTTCTGGAAAGAACACAGTTTGGTCTAAAACTATTTTATCTTCATCGATTTTTAAAATCTCAGCATCACAACTGGATAAATATACATTTTCTGTGTATAATCTTTTAGTCTTCATACATTTACACTCCTAATACATTTTTTGTAAAATAGCCAGAATCGTTGAAATATTACATTTTAGCAATTTTTACCATGGAAAAATTCTGAAAATTTTACTACTTTACATAGATTTAATAACATGTGCACAAAACGAACAAAACTGTGGATAACTTTTTGTAATTTATTTCCAAACCCTCGTATAAACCTTGAAATTTACAAAAATTTTCTTGATGGGATTTTCCACAACTTCAGTGGTATCAAATTGTATACAATCTGTGATTTCTTGTGGAAAAACCGTAAAAGCCCTAAAATCATAGGAGTTTGTGTCTGTGGAATTGTTTTTTTGCGACACGAACAAAGGTTAACATAATCTTTTATGCATATTATGCGTTAACAATTTAACTTATTTTATATCTATAAGCTTTAAAAACTCTCTAAAATCATCATAGTTGCTATCAATAAAGTCATATAAAATAGGATCGTGAAAAGCAAACTGATTAGTAAGTTGCATATATTCACACATACAGCTGCTTTCAAAATATCGTTGCAGTTTTAAAACATTGTTCTTTGTATGAGCAGAAATAATAAACTGACCACTATCGGTAATGAAAAAAGCACCATAAATATCATTACTCAATTTGTAGACCCTATTATCAACATGACGGTTATGTTTTTTGTATAGCATAAAAAGATCACCATTGCCATGATGAGAACAAGTAGAATTTTCTGGCACCTCAAAAGGCATACTTACTATATCACTATACTTTTCTTTTAAGTTGTACAGCAAAATATATTCGTTACTAGAAAGTATCAAGGCTGCTTCTCGGCTTGAAATACGCATATTTCCAATTGGCTGAAGATAAGTGACTTTAAAATCCTTTGCCTTAACTTTGGTGTTACAAATATAGTAGTAATTATCTACACTTACCAGTGACTCGCAAAGATAATAGTCATCTTTAGGTGTAATAGTATTTTTATGGAATGTCCCCATTTTCATATCAGGAAATATATTTAAATCTTTAAGTGTTAGCGATTTATCAGTTACATAAGAAGCACCTACTTTATCTCCGCCAAATATACGCATCAAGCAATAATTAATAGCTTCATAATCTGAATCTAACTTTTTGCAAAATTTATTCTTTAAAATATTGAAGTTTTTTTCATCAAATTGTAAGGTTTTATCTAATATAAACTGATAATCTGCGAAATTTTTTGGTAATGGTAACTTATGTTCAATATTTAAATGATGAAAATATTGTACCATGAAGCATGCTTCTTCTTCAGTTAACTCAACTTTTTTTCCACCAAGGCAGCCTATGGTACTATTTTCAATAGAATATATTTTTTCTCTGTCATTTCCCCATATGTTTTCAAATCTTTCTAAACCGAATTCTTCGGTGTCAAGTAAAAAGAACTGGCTCAATTGATCGTATTCTTGGCAGTCCAAAACCTCCCATCTTATATATATTCCCATAACACCCATAAGGCGAGTGTCAGTTATATATGAGGAAATAAATAATTTTTTACATTGTTCTTTAGGCTTAACGCCTCCTGCTATATATTTCAAATGTGTTTGTTTCATAAATTTTATTATATAATACTTACAACTTAACATAAAGATTTCTTTGAAAATTTATTCACTATTATATTATTGATTAGATATGGTAGATATAAATATGATGAAAAAAGAGCAAAAGACGTTTTGGGATTTGATAGATTAAAAACTATTGCAGACACAAAAAATGCAGATATTATACTAGATGGCGGCGACACATTTCATAGTCTATCCTTTGCCACTGTAGATAAGGATAAAAGTGTAGTTAAAGTTATGAATAAAGTTGTATATACGGCCATGACTCCTGGAAATCATGAGTTTAATTATGGGGCAGAGTACTAAAAAATGAGATAGGAAACGTTTTAAATGGCGAAATACTAAGCTGCAACATAATAGATGAAAAAAGAGCAAAAGACATTTTTTGAGGCATATACTATAAAAGAAATTGAGGAAGTTAACGCGGAAAATAAAGAAGATAAAATTGAATCATTAAGTAAAAAGCCTATAAAAACAGGAGCTGAATCAAATATAAGCATGTTTTCTATCATCATATGTATAGCATCTTTTGCCATTAGTGTAGATATTTTTATACAGCTTACTAAAAAAAAGTAGTAAAAAAATTGTTGACCGAACATAAAAATTGATATATACTAGGCTAGTAAATAAAAAAACCTTATTAAGAGAGGTGGAGGGAATAGGCCCTATGAAGCCCGGCAACCTGCCATTTGTGCAACGGTGCTAAATCCTACGGAACGTAAGTTCAGAAAGATGAGGTCAAGCTTTAGTTAACAGCCTCTTCTTTTAGAAGAGGTTTTTTGATTATGTAGGAAGTTTAAAATTATAATATACTTTAGAAATTATGGAGGGAGAACAATGAAAAAGTTATTTACATCTGAGTCTGTAACTGAAGGACATCCAGATAAAATCTGTGACCAGATATCTGATGCTATATTAGATGCAATTTTGGCACAGGATAAAATGGGAAGAGTAGCTGCTGAAACAACTGTTAACACAGGATATGCTATGGTAATGGGCGAAATCAGTACAAATTGCTACATTGATATTCAAAAAATTGCAAGAGACGTTATCACTGATATTGGATACACAAAGAGTGAATACGGATATGATGGTAATACTTGTGCTATCTTAACTGCTATCGATGAACAATCAAACGATATTTCAATCGGTGTAGATAAAGCATCATATGAAGAAGATATGGATGCTATTGGAGCAGGAGATCAGGGTATTATGTTTGGATTTGCTTGCAATGAAACACCAGAACTTATGCCACTTCCAATTTCATTAGCTCACAAATTAGCAAGAAGACTAGCAGAAGTTAGAAAAGATGGCACAATAGGATACTTAAGACCTGACGGAAAAACACAGGTAACAGTAGAATATGATGATGACAAAGTTAAAAGAATAGATACAGTACTAATTTCAACACAGCATGATCCAGAAGCAACAAATGAAGAAATTAGAAATGATCTTATAGAACATGTTATTAAGGCTGTAGTACCAGCAGAACTAATGGATGATGAAACTAAGATTTTCATTAATCCTACTGGTAGATTTGTAATTGGTGGACCACATGGTGACTCTGGATTAACAGGTAGAAAAATTATTATCGATACATACGGTGGATACTCTAGACATGGCGGTGGTGCATTCTCAGGAAAAGACCCTACAAAGGTTGATAGATCAGCTGCTTATGCTGCAAGACACGTTGCTAAAAACATCGTTGCTGCAGGACTTGCTGATAAGTGTGAAATTCAGTTAGCTTATGCTATAGGTATTTCACATCCAGTATCAATCATGGTAGATAGTTTTGGAACAGGTAAGCTTTCAGACGAAAAACTATCAGAAATCGTTGAAAAGCATTTTGATCTAAGACCAGCTGCAATTATTAGAGATTTAGATTTATTAAGACCAATCTATAGACAGGTTGCAGCATACGGTCACATGGGTAGAACTGATATTGATGTACCATGGGAAAGACTAGATAAAGTTGAAGAGCTAAAAAAAGAGCTTCAATAATATAACTACTTATAGAATATTTGAAAGAAGGAGAAAGTTATGGGAATTAAAGTAACAAAATTTGGCGGCTCATCAGTAGCCGATGCTATCCAGATTGGCAAGATTAAAGATATTATCGAATCTGACGCAGATAGAAAATTTGTTGTTGTTTCAGCACCAGGTAAAAGATTCGACCAGGATAGTAAAATAACGGACTTACTTTATTCCTGTATGATGCACAAGGAACATAACCTACCTTATGACCAATTGTTTCAGGTGATTTGTGACAGATTTAAGGCAGTTGAACTAAACCTTGAAGTAGATGCAGGACTAAATGAAGAGTTTGACATTATTAGGGATGCCATTGAAAAAGGAACAACAGAAGACTACATCGCAAGTAGAGGCGAATTTTTAAACGCGAAGCTTATTGCCCAATATTTAGGAATGGACTTTATTGATGCTGCTGGTCTTGTACAGTTTGACGAAAAAGGAAGATTCCTTGAAGAAGAAACAAATCAGGCGCTATCAGAAGAATTAGCAAAGCATGAAAAGGCATTGATGCCAGGTTTTTATGGAGCTAAGCCAGATGGATCAATTAAGACATTTAGTAGGGGTGGATCAGACATTACCGGTGCTTTGGTTGCAAGAGCAATCGGCGCTGATGTTTACGAAAACTGGACTGATGTTTCAGGTTTTTTAGTAGCCGATCCACGAATTGTTGAAAATCCAAAACCGATAGAAACTATTTCATATAAAGAATTAAGGGAGCTTTCATATATGGGTGCATCAGTTCTTCATGAAGATGCTATTTATCCTGCAAGAGTTGCTAATATCCCTATCAACATTAGAAATACAAATATTCCAGAAGACAAGGGAACAATGATTACAGCAGAACCAGATAGCACAGACAGAGTTGTTACAGGTATTGCAGGCAGCAAAGATTTTACAGTTATAGCATTATATAAAAATAGATTAACAGCAGAAAGAGGTTTTATTAGAAGACTTGCTGGAATTTTAGAAGATATGGATATCAACCTTGAACATATGCCAAGCGGTATTGATACAGTTTCAGTAATTGTTTCAAATGACTCTGTTGATGGTCGCATTGATGAACTTGTTGAAGAGTTTGAACGTCAGCTAAAGCCAGATAGTATGGAAGTATTTGACAACATGGCCCTTATTGCTACAGTAGGTTGCGGAATGTCTTACCGTACTGGCGTATCTGCTAAATTATTTACAGCTCTTGCCGATGCAGGTGTTAATATACGTATGATAGACCAAGGTTCAAGTGAAATGAATATCATCGTTGGAGTTGAAAATAAAGATTTTGAAAAAGCAATTAGATCAATATATACAGCTTTTATTGATTAGTCGCAATTATATGAGAGAACCAAAAGAAGGTGTCGAGTTTGACACCTTCTTTTGGTTTTTTGTTTTAGATTGGATTATATTTCTTGGAATGGCGGCGATTTGAACTTTGAAGATGTCGTTTGCCAATTGTAAGCTTCCTTTTAAAGGAGCACTATATAACCAGCTTGAACTTTTGAAGGCGCCATCTTAAGACGCACTAAATTTTTAGTTATACTTTTTATTAGTGACTTTTTTCTTTTTCTACCGCATTATTTTTTTCATATATTTTACTTTTGTACTATTTTTAAGAAACGCAAGAGTTTTTCTTTGTATGGAGAGTACGAAAGTTACTTGTTTTCTTTTTATTAGTGACTTTTTAAGTTTGTTGTAGTACTAAAGATTTCGTTATTTGCATAAATCGTACTCGGTACTTGGTATCGCTACAACCGGATATAATAAAACAGCACTATTAACCTAGTAATTGAAAATATTTGTGCGATGAGACAAAGGGAGACAGTACAAAATTGTAGTGGATTGTTGATATTAGTGCCTTTCGCCAAGCCTTTCGCCAAGTCTTTCGCCAAGGCACTCCAGTCGATGGGCTCGAGCCGGATTTGGATACCGCCGATATAAGTTTAGAAAAATAATATTTATGCATAATTCGCCGTATATGCATAAATATGCAATAAATATACAAAAAAACGGCGTAAAATCATAAATATATGTATAAATAAAGAAAAAAATAAATTTTTTTACGGAAAATGCTTGCAATTTTATAAAAAGAGGTGTATAACTATAAATGTAGTCAGACAGGATGTCAAAAACAAAGCAAAATAGAAAAAGCGATGGATAAAAATAAAGGACATTCATGACAGAAAAATTATTTAACTATTGAAGATATATGAAATACAAACAGGAGGAAGAACAAATGAAAAATTGGATTAAAAAACTTACAGTAGTAACTATGGCATTGGTAATGGTAGTTGGATTAGCATCATGTGGAGGTGGAGATGAAGCGAAAGATGCAGGAAGCGGCGATAAATACGTTGTAGGACTAGAAGCAACATTTGCACCATTTGATACAACAGATGAAAATGGTGAAATCGTAGGATTTGACGTAGACTTATTAAACGCAATTGCAAAGGATCAGGGCTTTACAGTTGAATGGAAGAGCTTAGGATTTGATGGACTTATTCCAGCACTTAAATCAGACAATATAGATATTGTAGCATCAGGTATGTGGGCAAATGATGAACGTAAAAAGGAAGTTGACTTTTCAGATTCTTATTATCAGTCAGGTCTAGTACTTGCAGTAAAAGAAAATAGCACAATTAAAGATGTGAACTCACTTCCAAAAGATGCAGTAGTTGGAGCACAGATTGGAACAAGCGGGGCAGAAAACGCACAGAAACTAGCAGATGAAGGTAAAATTGCAGAAGCTAAAATCTACGACAAAGTAACAGATGCAATTATGGATCTACAAAATGGAACAATCGTTGGACTAATTAACGATAAGCCTGTAACACAGGAATACATCAGCAAAAACGAAGGTAAAATCAAGATTGTAGGCGAAAATCTAACAGAAGAAAACTTCGGAATCGCAGTTAAAAAAGGTAATAAGGAACTACTAGACAAGATCAACGCTGGTCTAAAGAATCTAAAGGACAACGGAGAATATGATAAGCTACTTGAAAAGTGGGGACTAAAATAAATCTTAATTAAATCTAAGACAAGTTTAAATTAGTAGGAAATCAAGGAGAGAATTAACCGATGAATGATTATATAACAGGTATAATGGTTGCGGCGCGAGGTGTTGGCACTACACTTCAAATCACCTGTGTAGCCGTTATCATAGGGGTGTTAGTAGGACTTATTATCGCCCTATGCAAAATTTCAAAATTTAAAGTTTTACGTGCTATTGCATCAGTTTATATCGATGTGCTAAGAGGTACGCCGCTGATGGTACAGGTTCTACTGGTATACATAGGCTTACCATACTTTATGCAGCAGAGCTTAGGCTTTGAGGGCTTTAAATGGAGCTCAGCATTAGTAGTCAGCATGGCGGTTTGCGGTATTAACTCATCAGCATATGTTGCTGAGATAATTCGTGCAGGTCTTCAGGCTATCGACAAAGGTCAGACTGAGGCGGCAAGATCTCTAGGAATGTCATATTGGCAAACTATGAGGTTTGTCGTAGTACCACAGGCGTTTAGAGTAATAATTCCAGCTCTTGGCAATGAATTTATCACTCTAATAAAAGAGACAGCCATTTTATCAGTTATCACTATCACAGATATTACAAGATCCAGTATGCTATGGGCATCATCAACATTTATTTATTTCCCTGCATACATAGGAACAGCAATTGTATACATGATACTTACAATTCCATTGTCAAAGGTTATGAATTTACTTGAAAGGAAGTTAGCAAACGATGTTAAAAGTTAAGGATTTAAAAAAGAGCTTTGGAAATCATGAAGTTTTAAAGGGAATAGATGAAGAAATAAAAAAAGGCGAAGTAGTATGCGTAATTGGCCCCTCTGGCAGCGGTAAAAGTACATTTCTAAGATGCCTAAATCTTCTTGAGGAGCCAACAAGTGGCGATGTTATTTTAGACGACGAAAAAATCAATGACCCTAAGGTTGATATCAACCAAGTTAGACAGAAACTAGGAATGGTATTTCAAAACTTCAACCTTTTCCCTCACAAGACTGTGCTTGAAAACATCATTATGGCACCAGTGCAGGTGGCAAAAGTAAGTGAAGAAGAAGCTAAGGCCAAAGCCATGAAGTTACTTGAAACAGTAGGTCTAGCTGATAAAGCTGACGCTTACCCTAAGTCACTTTCAGGTGGTCAGCAACAGCGTGTGGCTATCGTAAGAGCGCTTGCAATGGAACCAGAAGCTATGCTATTTGATGAACCTACTTCAGCTCTTGACCCGGAAATGGTTGGAGATGTACTAGATGTTATGAAGGAATTAGCAGATGAAGGTATGACCATGGTCATCGTTACTCATGAAATGGGCTTTGCAAAGGAAGTTGCTGATCGTGTAATCTTCATGGATGGTGGATATATTGTCGAAGAAGGTACACCTTTAGAAATCTTTGAAAACCCAAAGGAAGATCGTGTAAAAGAATTTTTAAGCAAAGTTTTATAAAATAGAATAATAATTTAATGGTAATAAATTATTATAGTTTCTCTCCCTACTAAAGATGAAACAATAAGAAAAGCGACAGCTCCTGTAACACAAGGATGTGTTTAATATGGCAGAGCTGCCGCTTTTTTGTTTGGATGGTTAGTGTGCTAGAGCGTCTGAAGTGTGGACTGTCTGGGGTGTTGAACTGACTGGGGGGGGCGTGTGCCTGGGGCGGTACGAACATACCAAAATACAAGGTTTTTGGTACTACCATACGCTTCTTGCAGAACCAACACTGCCGTTTTATAAAATATTGGTACTGCAGTGAAAGGGTAACTTTGTTACTTATTAGTTGCAAGAGAACTAAAGTTCCCTGATTTTGCAAAATTTAGTACTTTTGCCAAGAGGTTGGGGAACTAAATAATGTGTATTTTTAGAAATTAGTACTCCTCACTTTCAAACACTAAGATTAATTCAGAGTGAGGAGTACTAATTTTTTCGTTTTTCAAGGTATTAGTACTCTCATAAGCACTTTGCCGTACTAATTTCTCTAGATTTTGAGTAGTTAGTACGGCGACGACTAAAGTACGGCCCGCGGTAAACGATAAACTAAAAGCACTACAAATTACATTATTATCATATACAATAAATTTAACATTCAGATGCTTTTTTTTAACATTTATTGTGGTATAATTTAGTGGTATAAAACTAACTATTTGAATGAGAAGGAGGGAAATATCCAAAAATGGATACCTATTTATCGTCAATTGTTGCCATAATTATGCTAGTAGTGCTATCAGCATATTTTTCAGCAACGGAGACAGCGTTTACATCGTTAAACAGAATAAAAATTAAAAATTTAGCACATGATGGAGATAGTCGAGCAAAGCTAGTTTTAGAGCTATCAGAAAACTATGACAAGCTACTATCAACCATTCTTATAGGAAACAATATAGTAAATATTGCTATGACAGCTGTTTCAACGGTGCTATTTATAGCTCTTTATGGAGATTATGGGGCAACTATTTCAACAGTAGTAATCACAATTGTGGTACTAATCTTTGGTGAAATTTCACCAAAGAGTTTATCAAAGGAAGCTCCTGAAAACTTTGCTATGTTTTCTGCACCTATAATTAAGCTATGTATGATTTTATTGACACCAATAAATTTTATATTTGCCAAGTGGAAGCTATTTATAGCTAAAATTTTTAAGGTAGGCGGAGAAACTCCAATTACAGGAGAAGAAATAAGAACTATCGTTGAAGAGGCAGAAGTTGTAGGTGGTATTGAAGCTGAGCAAAGTGAGTTAATACAAAATGCAATCGAATTTAATGATTTGAGAGCAGAGGATGTACTTACACCTCGTGTAGATATGCAGGCTATAGATATTCAGATGACTGAAGAAGAGGTTGCTGAAGTCTTTAAAGAAACTGGTTTTTCAAGATTACCTGTTTACGAAGACGATCTAGATAAAATACTTGGAGTATTAAATCAAAAGGACTTTCACAACTATATTGTGGGAACAAATAAGACTATTTCAGATTTTGTAAAGCCTGTTGCATTTGTAGCAGGGACTATGAAAATTGCAACATTGCTAAAAAAACTCCAGGCCATGAAAGCACATATTGCTATTATTGTAGATGAATATGGCGGTACTGAAGGACTTGTAACTATGGAGGACATTATCGAGGAATTAGTCGGTGATATTTATGATGAACACGATGCTATTATGTCTCAAGAAGTTACATTATTACAAAATGGTAGTTATCGTGTTATGTGTAATGCTAACTTAGCAAAGATTTTTGATTTCTTTGGCATTGATGAGGAGCTAGATGTAAATACAGTAAATGGATGGGTTGTTCTTGAGCTAGATAAACTTCCTGTTAAGGGGGATTCTTTTGAGACGACTTATGGAAATAAACATGTAAAGGTAAGAGTTACTAAAGCAACTCAAAGAAGAGCATTAGAAATCAATCTAGTAATTGATGAAATAGAAGAAGAAAAAATGAAAGAAAGGTAAACTAAATGGGATTAATGGAAAAAATCTTTGGCGATTTAAATGCTAAAGAAGTTAAAAAAATTGAAAAAATTGTTGATAAAATTGAAGCGCTAGATGGAGAAATGAGTGCGCTTACAGATGAAGAACTTCAGGCTAAAACTCCTGAATTTCAACAAAGATTAGTAGAGGGTGAAACACTAGATGATATTTTGCCAGAGGCATTTGCAGTATGTAGAGAAGCTGCTTTTAGAACTTTAGGTATGAAACACTTTAGAGTTCAGTTAATAGGTGGTGTAGCACTTCATCAAGGACGTATAGCAGAAATGAAAACAGGTGAAGGTAAAACTCTTGTAGCTACATTGCCAGTATACTTAAACGCACTTGAAGGCAAAGGAGTACATGTTGTAACTGTAAATGACTATCTAGCTAAGCGTGACTGCGAATGGATGGGTAAATGCTATACATTCTTAGGTCTAACAGTAGGATGTTTGATTCATGGTATAGATGAGGAAGAAAGAAAAGCGGCATATGAAGCTGATATCACTTATGGTACTAACAATGAATATGGATTTGACTATTTAAGAGACAACATGGTGTTATATAAGGAAGATATGATGCAAAGAGACTTAAACTTTGCAATTGTCGATGAAGTTGACTCAATTTTAATTGATGAAGCTAGAACACCGCTGATCATTTCTGGACAGGGAGACAAATCAACAGATTTATACAAGAAAGCTGATACTTTTGTAAGAACACTTAAAAAGGAAGAAGATTTTACAGTTGATGAAAAGGATAAACAGGTTTCTCTAACAGATGAAGGGGTTACAAAGTGTGAAGATTTCTTTAATATTGACAACTTTGCAGATCCTGAAAATATGGAAATTAACCATCATGTTATGCAGGCTTTAAAAGCTCATAACATTATGAAACGAGATGTTGACTATATCGTTAAAGATAAGGAAGTTGTAATTGTAGATGAATTTACAGGTCGTTTGATGTTTGGTAGAAGATATAGCGATGGCTTACATCAGGCTATTGAATCTAAAGAGCATGTAAAGGTTAGATCCGAATCTAAGACACTTGCAACTATTACACTTCAGAACTATTTCCGTATGTACAACAAATTAGCAGGTATGACAGGTACTGCTAAGACAGAGGAAGATGAATTTAGAGATATTTACAACATGGATGTTGTTGTTATTCCTACAAACAAGGAAATTGAAAGAATTGATAATCAGGATGCTGTTTATACTACTGAGCATGGTAAATACAATGCTATTGCAGATAGAGTTGTTGAAGCTCACAAAAAAGGACAGCCTGTTCTTATCGGTACTATTTCCATTGAAAATTCAGAGCTTATTGCCAATATGCTAAAAAAGAGAGGCGTTAAGAATTTCAATATTTTAAATGCTAAAAACCATGAAAAGGAAGCTGAAATTGTTGCTGAAGCTGGTCGTGAAGGAGCTATTACTATTGCTACAAACATGGCTGGTAGAGGTACTGATATTATCCTTGGCGGTAACCCAGAATTTGAAGCTAAAAAAGAAATGGCAAAAGAAGGTTATCCATCAGATGTAATTGCTTATGCTTCAACTTTAATTCCTACAACTAATGAAGAAATTTTAGAAGCTAGAGCAGTATTTAATAAATTACATGATAAGTTTAAAGCTGAAAGAGCAGACGAGCAGAGACGTGTAAGAAAAGCAGGTGGTCTATATATTATCGGTACTGAAAGACACGAATCTAGACGTATTGATAATCAGCTAAGAGGCCGTTCTGGTAGACAAGGTGACCCTGGTGAGACTGTATTTTGCATCTCTATGGAAGATGAGCTACTAAGATTATTTGGTGGAGAACGTATGCAGGCCCTAGTTCAGAAGATGGGACTTGAAGAAGATGAAGCTATTGAAGCAAAAATGATTACTAAGCAGATTGAAAATGCTCAGAAGAAGGTTGAAGGTAAAAACTTCGGCATCAGAAAATATGTATTACAGTACGATAACGTTATGAATAAGCAGAGAGAAATTATTTATGGCGAAAGAAAAAAAGTACTGTTTGGCGAAAACTTAAAACAGTATATAGAAAATATGACTGAAGAGTTAATTGAAAACTGTTTAGTTCCAATAACTTCAGAAAATAAGTTCCCAGAGGAATGGGATTTTGATGCATTAACAAAAAATCTAAAGCGTATTTGTCCTCGCTATGATGGTGTAGATATTAGTGAATCAAGACTTATGAATATGTCACACGAAAGCCTACTTGAAGATATAAAGGCTAAGTTTGCAGAGCTTTATCAGGAAAAGGAAGCTGAAATCGGCGAAGAACGTATGCGTGAGCTAGAAAGAATGATCTTAATCAGAGTTGTTGATAACAAGTGGATGGATCATATTGATGCTATGGATCAGCTAAAGAGTGGTATCGGTCTAAGAGGATATGGACAGCAGGATCCAGCAGCAGCATATGCTCAAGAAGGCTTTGATATGTTTGAGGAAATGATTGCTTCAATCAAAGAAGAAACAGTTAAATTCTGCTTTAATGTTACAATCGAAACAAAAACTGAACGTAAAGAGGTAATCTCAAAAGGACATGAAAAGAAAGAAGATGTATCTTCAATTGAGCGCGAATACATGGCAGAACAGATGGGCGGACAGATGCCAGAAGAAGCAGAAATTCCAGAAAGAGAAAATAAACCTGAAACAGTTCGTCGTGACCACCCAAAAATCGGTAGAAATGATCCATGTCCATGTGGCAGTGGTAAAAAATACAAGCACTGCTGCGGTAAATAAAAAACAAAATAGAAAGTGAAGTGAAAATATATGATTATGATAGAAGATATCAAAAATCAGCTGCCTGAATTTAAGGCAAATTTAAAAGAGGTAGGTGAGTCTCTTTGACCCGGAAGGACTTAGGGCAAAGATAGACAAGTACACTGAAGAAAGTACAAAAAGTGGATTTTGGGACGACCAGGAGTCGGCCCAAAATCTTTTAAAGAATAAAAAAGTGTTAGAAGACAAACTAAGCGAATACGAAAGCTTAAAAAACCAGCTAGATGATATAGAAGTTATGGTAGAACTTGCAGTGGAAGAAAACGATGATTCCATGGCAGAAGAAATAGAGGAAATAAAAGAAAACTTCCAAAAACAATTAGAGCAAGTAAAGATAAAGACATTGTTAACAGGAGAGTACGACGCAAATAATGCCATACTCTCTATTCATGCTGGTTCAGGTGGTACAGATGCTCAGGACTGGGCAGAGATACTTTATCGTATGTACGTTAGATATGGTGAAAAAAAAGGATATAAAGTTAAGACATTATATTTACAAGATGATACAGAAGGTGGTATAAAATCAGCTACTTTGCTTATTGAAGGTAATAATGCATATGGATATTTAAAAAATGAAAAAGGAGTTCATAGGTTAGTTAGAATATCACCATTTGATTCATCAGGTAGACGACATACATCATTTGCTTCAGTGGATGTGATGCCAGAAATCGATGAAGATATATCAGTTGAGATAGATCCAGATGATTTGAGGATAGATACATTTAGATCAAGTGGAGCAGGCGGACAACATGTAAACAAAACAGACTCTGCAATAAGAATTACACACATTCCTACAAATATTGTAGTAAGCTGTCAAAATGAGCGCTCACAGCATCAAAATAAGGACATGGCTATGAAGATGCTTATGTCTAAGTTGATAGAGCTAAAGGAACAAGAACATAAGGAAAACTTAAAGGAATTAAAAGGTGATTTTTCTCAGATAACTTGGGGAAGTCAAATACGTTCTTACGTTTTTCATCCTTATACAATGGTTAAAGATCATAGAACCGGAGCTGAAGTGGGCACGGTAGACAAGGTGTTAGACGGCGAGCTTGATTACTTTATAAACGAAAAACTAAAACAGAGGGATTAAATAAATATGAATATTTTAGAAAAATTATCACAAGAATTTAATATAGGTTTAAAGCAGGTAGAAGCGACAGTTGAGCTAATTGATGGAGGAAATACTATTCCCTTTATTGCTCGTTATCGTAAAGAAGTTACAGGTGGATTAAGTGATGAAATCCTTCGTGATTTAGACGAAAGACTTGCATATTTAAGAGGTCTTGAAGAGAGAAAAGAAGAAGTTATAAGACTTATCGAAGAACAGGGCAAGTTAACAGAAGAGTTAAAAGGCGAAATTTTAGCTGCAGAAGTATTGCAGAGAGTTGAAGACTTATATAAACCATATAAACAAAAGAAGGCTACAAGAGCATCTAAAGCTAAGGAAAAAGGTTTAGAGCCACTGGCTGAAATTATTTGGCAGCAAGAAATGGAAGATGGAGATATTTTAGAAATTGCTAGCCAGTATGTAAACGAAGAAAAGGAAGTAAAAAATCCTAAAGACGCACTACAAGGAGCAATGGACATCTTAGCAGAAAAAATATCTGATGACCCAGAGCTAACTGCCATTCTTAGAGAAAAGACAGAGGGCTCAGGATTAATTAAGACTGAGGCCGTAGACAAAGAAGAAAAATCAGTATATGAAATGTACTATGACGCTTCTGAAGCTATTTCAAAGATGCCAAACCACAGAGTTTTAGCCGTAAACAGAGGCGAAAAGGAAAAATTCTTAAAGGTTAAGGTAGTTACAGACCAGGAGCGCTTTGAAGAAATAATTGCAGAAAATGTAATTACTAACGAAAAATCAATTTTTGCAGATTGTCTAAAAGAAGTAATTGCAGATGCTTATAAGAGACTTATTTCTCCATCAATTGAAAGAGAAATGAGAAATATGTTAACAGAAAGAGCTGAGGCAGAAGCTGTTAAGATTTTTGCTAAAAATACAGAAAAACTTTTAATGGTACCACCAGTTAAAGGTGCAAGAATTATTTCAATTGACCCAGGCTATAGAACTGGATGTAAGGTAGCAGTTATAAATGAAACTGGTAAGCTACTTGCATACACAACAATTTATCCAACAAAACCTAAAGAAGATATTGTAGGTACAGAAAAGACATTGGATAAGCTAGTCGATAAATTTAATATTAATACAATAGTTATAGGTAATGGTACTGCTAGCAGAGAGACTGAAGAAGTAGTGGCAAACTATATTAAAAAGAGTGGAAGAAATCTACAGTATACGATTGTAAATGAGGCGGGAGCTTCAGTTTACTCAGCATCTAAGCTAGCAACTGAGGAATATCCAGATTTAGATGTTACAACTAGAGGTGCTATGTCACTTGGTAGAAGACTTCAAGATCCATTAGCTGAACTTGTAAAGATTCCTACAAAGAGTATAGGAGTTGGACAGTATCAGCATGATATCAACCAGAAAAACCTTGAAAAGGCTCTTGATGCAGTAGTTGAAGACTGTGTTAATAGGGTTGGTGTTGATTTAAACACAGCATCACCATCACTTCTTGCGCATATTGCAGGTATTAATAATACTATTGCTAAAAATATCGTGGCATATAGAGAAGAAACAGGTGTATTTACTGATAGAAAAGAACTTAAAAAGGTTGCTAAGTTAGGTCCTAAGGCATTTGAGCAGTGTGCCGGATTTTTAAGAATCTCTGAAGGTAAAAATCCTTTGGACAGTACTTCAGTTCATCCTGAATCATACAAAGCGGCAGAAGCAATTTTAGGAAAGCTTGGCATTGATAAGGATCAGTTATCACAGGGTGGCGCTGCTAATATCGAAGAAAAAATTTGCCAGCTTTATGCACCTAAAAAAGCTGACAAACCTCAGGTTAAGGCTAAGGGATTAGCAGCTCTTAAAAATATTAAAACGGAACCAGAAAATCCATTAGCTAATCTAGCTAAGGCCGAAAAAGCTATGGCTTTAGACCTTGGTATCGGAGAGTTTACACTAAAGGATATCGTGGCTGAAATTAAAAAGCCAGGTAGAGACCCTAGAGAAGATGCGCCAGCTGTAATCTTCAGAAATGATGTAAGAGATTTTGATGATCTAAAACCAGGAATGGAGCTTACAGGCACAGTAAGAAATGTAGTGGATTTTGGTGCATTTGTAGATATAGGTGTTAAAAATGATGGATTAGTACATATATCGCAAATGAGCGATAAATATATAAAGCATCCTATGGATTTAGTTTCTGTAGGTGATACAGTTAAGGTTAAAATTTTAGAAATAGATAAGGAAAAGCAAAAGGTTGCACTTACTATGAAATAGGGGAAGATAAATGATAAATACAGTTTTATTAGATTTTGATGGTACTATGATGAATACTAGAGATGGTATTATAAATTCATGGAAGCATTTGTTTAAAACAATTAGAGGTGAAGATGTGACGGAGGAATTTTTAAAAGATACTTTTGGAGAACCTCTTAAAACTTCATTGGCAAAGTTCTTTCCTGATGAACCCATAGAAAAATGCCTAAAAGTTTATAGAGAATATCAAGAGAAAAATCAAGGGGAGATGATGGTGCCATTTGATGGAGTAGTAGATGTTATAAATGCTTTAGCAGAAAATGGCTGTAAAATAGGTCTTGTTACATCAAGACTTGATATTTCAGCTAAAAAAGGCCTTGAAAAAGCAGGAATACTAAAGCATTTTAAATCTCTTATAACGGCTAATGTGGTTGATCATCATAAGCCGCATCCAGAACCTATATTAAAAGCACTAGATGAATTAGGATCAAAAAAAGAAGAAACTATCATGGTTGGAGACACAATATTTGATTTGCAGTGTGCACATAATGCAGGTGTTAAATCTGTTTTAGTCGGATGGAGCGAAGATATTTTAACATTAGAAGAAGCAGGAGAATATCAACCTGATTATGTTATAAAAGAAGCAAAGGATTTATTGAAAATAGTTGAGGTATAAAAAATGCTAAATATTTATTATGGCAGAGAAAACCTAGATAAAAGTAAATTTATATTTGATAATATTGAAGGCAAGGCTCTACTTATTGTACCAGATCAGTACACATTAGAGGCAGAGAGGGATGCCTTCTTTTATTTAAATAAAAGAGCCATCATAGATATTGAAGTGATGAGTTTTTCAAGACTAGGTGAAATAATAGTATCTAAAGCAGGTCGTAAAGTTGATGTTTTAGGTAAGGCTGGAAGACAGATGATTTTAACAAAAATCATAAGAGAAAAGGCAAAAGAGCTAGAAGTATTTTACGGTAGCTCACGAAAAATTGATTTTGTGACTATGGTTCATGACCTTATCTCAGAGCTTAAACAGCACAATACTACTAAAGAAGCTATTTCAGAGGCCATAGACGCAATTGAAAAAGACAGTCTTTTAAAGCGTAAGCTTAAAGAAATTTTAATTATTTATACTGCATATCAAAACTATACAGAAGGCAAGTATTTAGATAATGAAGATTACATTTCATTTTATGTGAGCCTTATGGAAAAAAGCGGATATATTCATGGCAAGACAATTTGGATTTATGGATTTGATTCATTTTCAGATAAAAATATATCCATTATTAAGGAACTAAATAGATTAGCTATAAATGTAAATTTAGTTTTAAACTATGATCCGTCATCAAAAGGTGAAGAATTATTTTCACTTAGCCGTTATATGATTGACAAGCTAGAAAATATAATAGGTGATGTTAATACTGAGGCTATTTCAGCTAATTATAAGAGAATGTCACAGAGCAGTGATATAGTTGCTATCGAAAAAGAAATTTTTAAGTTTCCGGTGGTTTCTCAAGTAGATAATGGCAATATAAGATTACAAAAGGCTCTAAATCCGTATAATGAAGCAGTAAATGCAGCATTATTTGTTTTAAACTTAGTAAGAGATAAAGGTTATAGATATAACGAAATCGCGCTTATATCAAATGACATCGAAAATAAGGGAAGTCTTTATCAGAGAGTTTTTTCTGAATATGGTATTGACTTATATATAGATATAAAGAGAGGTATCCTTCATCATCCAGCAGTAAATTATATATTAGCTCTTATGGAGGTTGTGAGGCATAACTATCAGAGAGAAGATGTCATCAGGATGGTTAAGTCAGGACTTGTAATAGAATCAGATGAGGACATAGAAAAGCTTGAAATTTATTCTAAAATTTTTAATATCAAAGGTATACTATGGAGAAGAGATTTTTCTAAGGGTGTGTCAAAATATGGCGAGGAGTATGTTAATAGGTTAAATGAAATAAGGGCAGAAATCATAAATCCTATTATGAATTTTAATAAGGCTTTTACAGATGGTAAAACTGTAGAGAAAAAGGTTAATGCTTTATATGAATTTTTGGAAAAGATAAGCATAAATGAAAAGCTAGAAGATATAAGTAAAAAGTTAGAAGACGAAAACAAACTAGAGCTTGCTCAAGAAAACTCACAGATTTGGAATGCAGTTACAAGTATTTTAGGACAGATGGTTGAGGGTCTTGGTGACGAAAAAATTTCAAAGGATGATTTTGTTGAGATTCTTAAATCAGGATTTGAAGCAATAGAAATAGGACTTATTCCACCAGCTGTTGATGGACTTATTATGGGTACAATGCAGCGTACTAGAAGAGGTCATATAAAAGCTACTGTAATCTTAGATGCAGTAGAAGGAACACTGCCTTCACAGACAGTTGAAACAGGTATTTTAAGTGAAGATGAAAGAGCATTTTTAAATGATAACAATATAAATATATGTAAGATGTCTCAAGTAAAAAGCCTTGAAGAGTCTATGGCTATTTACAAAAATATCTCAAAGACTGAAGATATTTTATATATGAGTTATGCTATGGCAGATAATAAAGGGTCAGGTCAGATGCCATCAAGTATATTTGCTAAGGTAAGGGATATTTTTCCAAATCTTGAAGTAGCAAAAGATAGAGTAGAAAAGCATCAGTTAGTTGACCTTATTGGAGGAGTTGAGGCAACTAAGAGCAATATGATAAATGCCATAGTTAAAATGATGGAAGATGGCGATATTGATCCTATGTGGATTAAGGTATATAAGTATTTTGAAAGCATAGATGAGGTGGATCAGCTAATAGATGTGCTCACGGAGAAGATGGGTGAAAGCTTTATGTCTTTAGACCAGGCTAGTGAGCTATATAAACGAAATATGGAAGATATGTTTGTACTTAGTCCATCTAGGTTGGAAAAGTTTGGTAATTGCCCATTTGCTCACTTTGTTTCTTATGGGCTTAGACCTGAGGAAAACAGAGAGTATTTTATTGGTGGTGCAGAGGCAGGAAGTATTTATCACGATTGTTTGATGATTTTAGCAAGAGACCTTACCTCAACACTGGAAAAAGGGCAAGAAATTACAGATGAAAATTCTATTTGGATGAATATTACCAAAGAATCTATGGAGGATAGAGTAAAAAAGATTTTAAATGAAATAAGCCAAGACTATATGGAAGGGATTATGTCACACAGTAAATACGAACAGTATAGAGCTAAGCGAATTGAGAGAGTTTGTTGTGACAGTGCTTGGATTGCTATAAAACATGTGAGATCTGGCGCTATTAAAACTATGGATTTTGAAGTGGAATTTGGTAAAGATAAAACATTACCTCCAATAGATATGGATGTAACTAACGGTAAAGCTGCTATTGAAGGTAAAATTGACCGTGTAGATATTTTAGAGGGAGACTATAGTAAGGTTATAGATTATAAGTCAGGAAATGATGTATTTTTGGAAAATGAAGCTAGAGTCGGTATGAAGCTTCAGCTATTTATATATTTAATGGCCACAGTAAATGAAAAAATTCAACCGGGTGGAGCTTTTTACTTTCATTTAGATGAAGCAAAAGCAACAGGAGTTCTTACAGATGAAGATGCTACAAGTAAAATAGATGCACAGTTTAAGCTAAATGGATTTTTATTAGATAATCACACTGTTTTAGATTCTATAGATAAAGAAGCGGGAAGATTTAGTGATGTATTTATAAAAGGTAAAAACGTACTAAAGCAAAATGATTTTGATGAATTGATGCAAGCAGTAAAAGACAAAGTACATGAGATGGCAGATCAGTTAACTAAAGGGGATATTTCTATTGAACCTAAAAAATCAAAAGAAAAAACAAGCTGTGATTTTTGTCCATACAAGGGCATATGCAAGTTTGATATATCTTTGGATGGTTGCAATTACACAATTGTATAGAAAAAGTATGGAGATTATGATATAATATAACGATAAAATTTTAAGGAGATATTGATGAATATAGAAGAAAGAGTAAAAAAAGCATTAGAAAGTAGAAAAAAAGGATATAACTGTTGTCAGGCGGTGTTATGTGCATTTGAAGATAAATACGATATGTCAGAGTCTGACATGCTAAAGGTAAGCGAAGGTTTTGGTGGCGGCATGGGCATTATGTCAGTATGTGGTGCAGTTACAGGCATGGTTATAGTCGGTGGACTTGAGCATGCTGACGGAAATACAGAAAAAAATACAACAAAGCAGATAACTCGTAAAGCTATTGTAAAAATGCAAAAGGAGTTTGAAGAAAAAAATAAATCACTAATCTGTAGCGAACTTAAGGGTGTTGATACAGGAGTTATGCTAAGATCATGTGATGGTTGTATCGAAGATGCTATAAGAATTGTGGATAATTATCTAGGAGAAAAATAATATGAATAGTGCAAAGTATAAAGATGTCCTTTATGAAATGCGCGAGATAACTGACTTAAAGGATATGATTACAACCAGTTGTGAATTGTTTAATAACAAGAGTGCATTTTTAGTTAAGGACAAGCCAGGTGGAAAATACCAGCCTATAACTTACGGACAGTTTAATATGGATATAAACAGTCTAGGAACAGCCTTCATAAATATGGGGTTAAAGGATAAAAAAATTGCAGTGATAGGTGAAAATAGCTATCAGTGGGTAGTTACATATTTTGCCACTATAAATGGTACAGGTGTTATTGTACCTATAGATAGAGAATTAAAGGCTATGGAAATTGCCAACTTACTAAAAAGAGCAGATGTTTCAGCAGTAGTATTCTCTAAAAAAGTTAAAAAAGTAATCTATGAGATATTAGCAGATGAAGAATTAAGAGGAAATATTAAATACGCTATTTGCATGAATCCGACAGAGCATGAAGAAGGTATATTAGCTTTAGATGATATAATCGAAGAAGGTAAAAAGAGCCTAGAAGAAGGCAATATAGAATTTATCGATGCAACTATTGATCCTAATGTAATGGCTGCATTGTTATTTACATCAGGTACAACAGGTATGGCAAAAGGCGTTATGCTAAGCCACAAAAATATCGCATCTAACGTATATAACATGTCAAAATACGTAAAGATTATGGATGGAGGCATAGGTCTTTCAGTACTACCTATGCATCATACATATGAGATGACTTGTCATGTTATGACAGGGGTATATCAAGGTATAACAATTGCAATCTGTGAGGGATTAAAATATATTCAGAAAAATCTTTCGGAGATACCAGCAAATGTTATGTTAGCAGTGCCATTGATATTTGAAACAATGCATAAAAAGATATGGAAAAAAGCAGCATCTACAGGTAGAGATAAAAAGATGCGTAAGATGGCTGAGATTTCAAAGAAATTTAAGATATATAATAAGCCTAAGCTAGTTAAAAAAATATTTAAACCAATTCATGAGGCAACAGGCGGAGGAGCATCATTATTTATTGCAGGTGGTGCAGCAATTAATCCTAAAGTAATTGAAGATTACCAAGCAATGGGTATTCCTATGATTCAGGGCTATGGTATGACAGAAAATGCACCAATTATCGCTGTAAATAAGGATTGCTATAGTAAAGCAGACTCTGTTGGACTACCGATGCCAGGTACAGAAGTAAAAATAGTAGATAAAGATGAAAATGGTATTGGTGAAATTATATGTAAAGGACCTTCTGTTATGTTAGGATACTATAAGAATCCTGAAGCGACAGAAGAAGCCATTCGCGATGGATGGCTATATACTGGTGACTATGGATACATGGATGATGAGGGATTTTTATATGTATCTGGTCGTAAAAAGAGTGTTATTGTGACTAAAAATGGAAAAAACATATTCCCAGAAGAAATAGAATATGTTTTAAGTGGCTATGACTATATCGAGGAAGTTTTAGTTCATGGAGTGGATGGCATGAGAAATGATGATGTAGTAGTCAAAGCCGAAATCTATCCTAATTACCAGTTAATTAGGGAAACAAAAGGGGAAATAAGCCAAGAAGAACTAAAAAATCTTCTTAACAAAATAATCGAGGAAGTCAATGGTCAGATGCCAAATTACAAGCGCATTAAGCGATTTGATATTAGAAAGACAGAATTTGAAAAGACTACAACTAGAAAGATAAAAAGATATTTGGCAAGCAATTTAAACGAGGAAAAATAGGAGAAAAAAAAATATATGTTAAGAGAAGAATATCTTGCAGTTAAAGCAAAGGAACTGGAGTATGCCAAAGAGGTTGAGGCTAATATCAAAGCAGACAAAAGACCGGCCATAAAATACAAAGAGTCAAGACCTATTACAGATATTAAGCATATGATAGAAACAAGCGCAGAGCTTTATGCTGATCATGTAGCATTTTATGAAAAAAAGAAAAAAGGACAGCCGTATGAGCCAATTACATATAAAGAAATGTTATCGCAGATGAATGCATTAGGAACTGCTCTAATAGACTTAGGTTTAAAAGACAAAAGGATAGCAATTATAGGTGCAAATTCTTCTAAATGGGCACTTTCATATCTTGCGACAGTTTGTGGTACAGGGGTCGTAGTTCCGCTTGATAAAGAACTTCCAGCTTCAACATTAGAAGATCTAATTAAGCAATCAGATGCTACTGCAGTTATCTTCGATCAAAAATATGAAGATATTTTTGATGAAATTAAAAAGAAAGATGAAAATAAGCTTTCAGTTTTAATAAATATGCATGCAGAGGAAGATACTGAGTGTGCTTTATCATGGAATGGCTTATTAGAAAAGGGCCAAAAGCTTTTAGATGATGGTGATAGAAGGTTCTTAGATGCACAGATTATTAGAGATGTAATGAGTATACTTTTATTTACATCAGGAACAACTGGAGTATCAAAAGGTGTAATGCTAAGTCATGGAAATATAGCTGAAGATCTTATGGCAGCGCCTACTATGTTAAAGGTATATGAAACAGATATTTTCTTTTCAGTTTTACCAGTACACCATACATACGAGTGTACTTGCGGTTTTTTGATGCCTTTATATAAAGGTGCAGCAATCGCATACTGTGAAGGGCTAAAATATATCACTAAGAATCTTGCAGAAATTAAACCTACACTATTTCTTGGCGTGCCAGCTTTATTTGAAAAACTGTACAAAAAAATCTGGAAAAACGTTAGAAAACAAGGCAAGGAAAAGCTTTTAAAGAAAGTTATTAAAATCAATAACAAAACTAAAAAAATCGGTATAAACTTAGGCAAGATTTTCTTTAAAGATATACTTGCAGTATTTGGCGGACGCATGCGTATGATGATTTGCGGCGGGGCTGCTATAAATCCAGATGTATTAAATGGCATTAGAGATTTTGGTATCAATGCAGTGCAAGGCTACGGACTAACAGAATGCGCGCCACTTGCAGCATTAAATCCTGATACAGCGCCAGTTGCTTCATCTATCGGTATTGAGTTCCCAGGTATAGAAGTTACTATCATGGATAAAGATGATGATGGAATAGGAGAAATTTGTGTCAAAGGACCAAATGTAATGCTAGGTTATTACAATATGCCAGAACTAACTGATGAAACTATTGTAGATGGCTGGTTTCATACTGGCGACATGGGATACAAAGACAAAGATGGATATGTATATATTACAGGCCGTAAGAAAAATGTTATTATCACTAAAAACGGCGAAAACGTATTTCCTGAAGAGGTTGAATATTTACTTAACCTTTCACCTGTTGTTCTTGAATCAATGGTATTTGAAGAAGAGTCCGAAAACAAAGATGATATGCGCATAGCAGCTTCAATAGTCGCTGATATGGAAAGCATAGAAGAGTTTTACGGCAAGGATTTAACAGATGAACAAATCGACAAACTAATTTGGGAAGTAGTAGACAAGTACAATGACGAAAATCCTATGTACAAAAAGATCAGAAGAGTTAGCATCAGAAGAACTGAGCTTAAAAAGAATACATCAAACAAAATCATAAGATTTGCGGAGGAAAATAAATGAGCAAATACCCAAAACTAACCATGAATCTTAGCAAGTTAAAAGAAAACTTAGCACATATGAAATCACTTTGTGATGAGCATGGCATAGATATCGCTGGTGTAGTAAAAGGGTGCAATGGTAATATAGATGCAGCGAAAACTTTTGTAAATAGCGGCATTAATCAGCTAGCATCATCAAGGATTGCTCATTTAAAAGCAGCAGAAAAAGCAGGCATTAGTCTGCCTCGTATGCTTATTAGGATTCCTATGAAAAGTGAAGTTTCAGAGGTTGTAGCATATGCTGATATTAGCTTAAATAGTGAAATAGAAGTTATCAGATGCTTAAACGAAGAAGCTATTTCTCAGAATAAAATTCATCAAGTTATACTAATGGTTGACTTAGGGGATCTAAGAGAAGGATTTTGGGATAAAGATAAGTTAATTGAAGCTGCTGTAGAAGTGGAAGATATGTCAAATATTAGTCTACTGGGTATCGGCACAAACCTAGGTTGCTATGGGGCTATAGTAACTACAAAGGAAAAGATGCTAGAACTTGTAGAAATATCTAAAAGGGTTGAAAAGGCTATAAATAGAAAACTTAAATATATTAGTGGTGGAGGAACTATGGCTATTCCATTACTTTTAAATGGCACTATGCCTAAGGAAATAAACCATCTGCGTATTGGAGAGGCTATTTTACTAGCAAGAGATCTTATGGATGTGTGGCCTGATGAGCTTGGTAAGATGAATCAAGATGTTTTCACATTAGAACTTGAAGTTGTGGAAATTAAGGATAAACCTACTTATCCAGTGGGAGAAATTATGAAGGATGGATTTGGGTTAGTCAAGAAGTTTACTGATGAGGGCATCAAGAAACGTGCTATACTTGCAGGCGGCAAGGTTGACTATGGCTATCCTGAAATGCTCATTCCTATAAAGGATAAGATTAAAATTTGGGGAGCGTCTAGCGATCACACTATGATTGATATATCTAAACTTGAAGATGATATTAAGATTGGTGATATTTTTAAGTTTGAGCTAAGTTATGCTAATTTAGTATATGTTACTTTATGTAGTGATATAAAAATACATAAAGTTGAATAAATTGACAAAACCGTTGAAATTCTATATAATAAGCTAATGCAATTACGGTTGCGAAAGGAGAGTATAAAATGGCAGAAGAAGTACTATTAACCAGGGAAGGTTTAGAGAAAATAAAAGAAGAATATGATATAGCTGTATCAGTTACTAGAGCTCAGGTAGCAGAAAGATTAAAGGAAGCAAGAAGCTTTGGTGACCTTTCTGAAAATGCTGAATACGATGCAGCAAAAGAAGAGCAGGCTGAACTTGAAGAACGTATCAATAAGCTAGAAGCTATGATGCGTAACGCTAAGATTATCGATGAAGACGAAGCTTCAACAGACAGAGTCAACGTTGGTAATACAGTAGTTTTAAAGGAAAAGGGTCAGGATAATGAAGTTACATACCAGATCGTAGGTTCAACTGAAACAGATCCATTTCAGGGACGTATTTCAAACGAATCAGCTGTAGGTAAGGCGCTAATCGGCGCTGCTATTGGCGAAGTTGTTGAAGTTGAAGTTCCAGATGGAAAGATTTATTACGAAGTAATTTCAATTAATAAGTAGTTAAAATAAAGAGGTGGAAGTATGAGTGAAGAAAATAGAACAGTAAATCCTGAAGTTGAAGAAATTTCAGAAGCGGAGCGTAGCGAACAGATTAAGATTAGAAGAGCTAAGCTAAAAAAACTTCAGGAAGCAGGAAGAAATCCTTTTGTAGTTGAAAATTGGAATGTTGAAACACACAGCCAGACTATTAAAGATGATTTTGATAATATGGAAGGAAAACATGTATCAATTGCTGGAAGAATCATGGCTAAAAGAGATATGGGTAAAGCTTCATTTATCGATATTCAGGATAAAGAAGGTCGTATCCAGGTTTACGTTCGTCGTGATGAAATCACTCCAGAAGAATATACTTGGTTTAAAACATATGATATCGGTGACATCTTAGGTGTGGAAGGTGAAGTTTTCAGAACTAAACATGGTGAAATCTCAATTAAAGCTACTAAGGTAGTTCTTATGAGTAAATCACTTCAGGTTCTTCCAAACAAATGGCAGGGTCTAAAGGACACAGATCTAAGATACAGACAAAGATATGTTGACCTAATTATGAATGATGATGTTAGAAAAACATTTTATAAGAGAGCTGCAATTATCAAGGAAATTAAGAGAGTACTTGAAGAAGATTTCGGATATCTAGAAGTAGATACACCAATCCTAACAACTATTGCAGGCGGTGCAAATGCTAGACCATTTAACACTCATCACAACACTCTTAACCTAGATATGAAATTAAGAATCTCTAACGAATTATTCCTAAAGAGACTAATCGTTGGTGGTCTTGACAGAGTATATGAAATGGGTAAGATGTTTAGAAATGAAGGAATGGATAGAAACCACAATCCAGAGTTTACATCTATGGAATGCTACATGGCTTACGGCGACATGGATGATACTATGAATGTTCTTGAGCAGATCGTATCTAAGGCGGCAATCAAAATCAACGGAACACCTGTTATCGAGTACCAGGGTAAGAAGTTTGACTTAACTCCTCCATGGAACAGAATTGATATGGCTGAAGCAGTTAAGAAGATTACTGGCGTTGATTTTGCTACTATCGAATCTGATGAAGATGCTAGAGCAGCAGCTATTAACTATGGTATGGAAGAAGAGCAGGTTAGAGATTGGACTCGTGGTAAGATTATCGCTGAAATGTTTGAAGAATACTGCGAAGATGCTCCAGGATTCTTAGATGGTCCAATTTTCGTTACTGGTCACCCAGTAGAAATTTCTCCTCTAGCTAAGAGAGATCCAGAGGATCCAAGAAAAACTAGAAGATTTGAAGCATACATCAATGGCTGGGAAATTGCTAATGCTTTCTCCGAGCTAAACGACCCTATCGACCAGTACGAAAGATTTAAGGCTCAGCAGGCTCAGCTTGATGACGGTACTGACGATGAAGCTCATCCAATGGATGAGGATTTTGTTAACGCTCTTGAAGTAGGTCTTCCTCCAACAGGTGGCCTTGGTATCGGTATCGACAGAGTTATTATGCTTTTAACTGATGCTCCTTCAATCAGAGACGTTATCTTATTCCCGACAATGAAGTCCTTAGATGGTGTAAATAAGAAAAATGATGTAAAAAAATCAGCTTCTGAAGTAGCAGAAAAAAATGTAGAAGCAGCACCGGAAAAGATTGATTTCTCCAATGTGAAGATTGAGCCAATCTTTGAAGAAATGGTTGATTTCGATACATTTGCGAAGTCTGATTTCAGAGCAGTTAAGATTTTGGCTTGTGAAGCAGTACCGAAGTCAAAGAAGCTTCTGAAGTTTACATTAGACGATGGTGAACGCAAAGACCGTGTGATTTTAAGCGGTATTCACGAGTATTACGAGCCGGAAGAACTGGTTGGAAAGACTGCAATCGCAATCGTAAATCTGCCGCCGAGAAAGATGATGGGCATTGACTCTGAGGGTATGCTGATTTCAGCCGTACACGAGGAAGATGGTCGTGAAGGACTTAATCTTTTGATGGTAGATAACCGCATTCCGGCAGGTGCAAAGCTCTACTAATTTGATGTAAGAATGTACCGTTTTGCCTGACAAAACGAGATGTACTTTATTTGATGAATTTCATAAAAAACAGCGATTTACATCAAACTTACATCATTTGATGCAGGAAATCGTGCAGAGCTGAAAAAATCGCATAATAAGCAGAATGAATGGGCAGTCCTTAATGGGATTGCCCATTTTTAGAAGAGAGAGAAATGTAAATCACCGATTAGGTTTTCATTGCAGTGGTTATGGAGAACAGTTATAATGGGGATAAAAGAAAACGACAAATTTGAAGTTATGGAGGTGTTATTTTGACTTACTCTGAGTTAATGATGAAATCTTTATTCGATTTATTGGAGGACGGAGAAAAATTACTTTATCCGATTTATGGGACGCTAAAACAGAAGAAAAATAATTATTTTGGTTATTTTGGATTAACTGAAAATCATTTATTGATAGCTCTGTTACAAGGAAGTTCAAAAAAGATTAATTGGACTACCCGTATTCCGTTAGATTTAAAGAAAGTTACGATAAAGAAATGTTTACTTCCTCAACAATATAATATCTGTATTGAATTTAACGAGGGAGAAAATGCTTGCTTGCGAGTTTCTAAAAAAGTATCTGGCATAGAAAGTCAAGAGGACAATCTTAAAGGATTTATGGAATATATTCAAGCAAGATAATTCCCAGTTTGATTAACTCCCTTTGAGAGAGGAATACCCTTTCTCAAAGGGCTTTTTTAATTTATCCGCATATTCGCAAACTTGGGGCAAGTACCTTTTCTTCATATAATAAAGCCAAAGGAAGGAGAGGATTTGCTATGAGTAATCTTTTGTCAGAAGTACATCCGGAGCTTATTAGCGAATGGTCGGATAAAAACTTACCCCTTACACCTGATAAGATAACCTTTGGTTCAAATAAAAAGGTTTGGTGGAAAGGTGCTTGTGGTCACGAATGGCAGACAAGCGTTAAGGCTCGCTCAAACGGAGAAAAATGCCCGATATGTTCGGGAGCAAGAGTAGTGAAAGGAATTAACGATTTAGCAACGCTGAAGCCGGAGCTTGCTGTTGAATGGTCGAAGAAGAATACATTGAAGCCGACCGAGGTTTCAATAGGTTCTCATAAAAAGATTGTATGGAAAGGGAAATGCGGTCACGAGTGGATAGCCACTGTAAAAAGCAGAGCAATCAGCAATACGAGTTGCCCATACTGCTCCCATAATAAAATCTTGGCAGGATACAATGACCTTGCTTCTCAAATGCCGCAGGTGGCGGCTGAGTGGTCTGAAAATAATTATCCCTTAATGCCCAATCAGGTTACGGTGTTTGCCAATCGAAAGGTATGGTGGAGGTGCAGCAAATGTGGTTATGAGTGGAACACTCTTATATCTACCCGTTCAGGAGGAAGTGGTTGTCCTTGTTGCAGCGGATTGGTCTTGGTAAAGGGGGTTAATGATTTTGCTACGACACATTCGCAGCTTGCTGCTGAATGGTCAGAAAGAAACTTTCCGCTTGCAGCCGATATGGTAAATGCCAAGTCACGGAAAAATGTTTGGTGGAAATGCAGTAAATGCGGATATGAATGGAAGTCAGTTGTGTGTGCAAGAATAAAAGGGACTGTATGCCCTGTATGTGCCGACAGAGCCGTTTTAACCGGATATAACGACTTAGCTATCACAGACGCATATCTTCTCTCAGAGTGGGATTATGAGCGTAACAGAGGTATATCTCCGCAGCATATATCACGATACTCGTTGCAGAGCGTATGGTGGAAATGTTCTCTCGGTCATTCTTGGAAAGCAAAGATTGCGGAAAGGACAATAGAAAAAACAGGTTGCAAGGTGTGCGAAAGAGAATACCGTAGTGCGTTCCCAAAACTTGCGGTTATGTTCTATGCCGGACAGAAACAGCTCAGAGTCAAAAGTGATTATGCAGAGGTTATTGGAATACCGTTGGAAATGTACATACCTGAAGAAAAGGTCGCAATCGAAACCTTTTATGCACAGGAAAAAATAGAGATGTTGAAAGAACATCTGTGTCAGAAACGAAGTATCGAGCTTTTGAAAGTACCGTACAAGGTCGGAGATGATGAGGTAGAGTTTGCAATGAAAATTAAAAAGGCATTACGCAGCGTACATATATTTATTACTTCGGACGAGCGACAAGATACAGAATTTATCCGTCAAAGGTTTTATGAATGGAGAAGGAGGTCAGCAGAATGAGAGAACTTAAATATCATATTTATCTTGATGATAACGAATACCGTAGATTGATAGAGTCGCTTATGGCGTTGAAAAACAACCTTATCCAGCAAGGCAGATATACTGACGCTGTTGATGATTTACTTATTAAGGTTTCGTCAGTAAGGAAGAAAAAAATAAAAGTAGAATATAGGTAATAGAAAAGACCTCCTACCGAAACGAACTCGGTAAGAGGTCAAATTTTTAAGTTCTACAAACTGAAATTTTATTCTTTGTCGTTCAAAAGCTTATTTACTCTTTCAACTGGAAATCTGTCTTCAATGTCAATTATTTCAAATAAATTTAGGGGTAATTCTTTCTCTCCAATCAGAGTAAGATATTCATTAACAGCTCTGCGGTCAATCA
>SAMEA3387475__coassemble_1189_pt1 | contig 33811 bp, 30 predicted proteins | sample SAMEA3387475__metabat2_high_PE_008 | metagenome-assembled genome bin SAMEA3387475 (sample SAMEA3387475) | Felis catus | biome: Faeces | place: United Kingdom | collected 2012
GTAACAAGGTAGCCGTATCGGAAGGTGCGGCTGGATCACCTCCTTTCTAAGGAGATTTAATTTCCCGCTATGATATTTATGGGCTTGTAGCTCAGGTGGTTAGAGCGCACGCCTGATAAGCGTGAGGTCGGAGGTTCGAGTCCTCCCAAGCCCACCATAACCCAAAGAGGGTTTAAAGAACCTTGAAAACTGAATACAAAGTGTAAAACAAATTTACAACGAAAACGAAATCGAGAGCAGCACTTATCTTAAAGAAAGATAAGAGCTAATCAAACACAGTAATTTAAGAAACTAAGCAAGTTTTTCTAACTTGTTGGGTGTAAAAGATTACTACGATTTCAAACCGAGAAAACCAGAAAAGCAAAAGGTTTATTCATTAAGAGCAATAAACAATAGAAAAAATCCTACGGACGCTACCGTAGGTAAGCTTAAGGTCAAGCAAATAAGGGCATAAGGCGGATGCCTTGGCACTGGGAGCCGAAGAAGGACGTGACAAGCTGCGATAAGCCACGGTAAGGAGCAAATATCTGATAACCCGTGGATTTCCGAATGCGGGAACGCACCTATGGTAATGCATAGGTATCACCGTTTGAATCTATAGAACGGTAGAAGGCAACGGGGTGAACTGAAACATCTAAGTAGCCCTAGGAAGAGAAAGAAACATCGATTTCCTAAGTAGCGGCGAGCGAAAGGGAAAGAGCCCAAACCACACTACGGTGTGGGGTTGAGGACCACCAATAACTGTATGGCATATATAGTCGAATGATCTTGGAAAAATCAAGCGAAGAGGGTGAAACTCCCGTAGACGAAATGTATAAAATACAAAGGTGGCACCAGAGTAGGGCCGGACACGTGAAACCCGGCTTGAAGCAGGGGGGCCCACCCCCCAAGGCTAAATACTACCCAGTGACCGATAGCGAATAGTACCGTGAGGGAAAGGTGAAAAGAACCCCGGGAGGGGAGTGAAATAGAACCTGAAACCTTATGCCTACAAGCAGTGGGAGCGCAAGTGACCACGTACTTTTTGTAGAACGGGCCAACGAGTTATGGTATGTAGCAAGGTTAAGGTGCTGGAGCACTGGAGCCGTAGTGAAAGCGAGTCTTAATAGGGCGATAAGTTACATGCTGTAGACCCGAAACCGGGTGACCTATCCATGTGCAGGTTGAAGCGAGAGTAAAATCTCGTGGAGGACCGAACCCATATCCGTTGAAAAGGGTTGGGATGACGTGTGGATAGCGGTGAAATTCCAATCGAACTCGGAGATAGCTGGTTCTCCTCGAAATAGCTTTAGGGCTAGCCTCGCAGTAAGATACCCGGAGGTAGAGCACTGAATGTTCTAGGGGCCTTCACCGGTTACCGAAAACTATCAAACTCCGAATGCCGTGCAATCATACTTGGGAGTCAGACTATGGGAGATAAGTTTCATGGTCGAAAGGGAAACAGCCCAGACCCACAGCTAAGGTCCCAAAATACAGGTTAAGTGGAAAAGGATGTGAAGTTGCATAAACAGCTAGGATGTTGGCTTAGAAGCAGCCACTCATTTAAAGAGTGCGTAATAGCTCACTAGTCGAGTGACTTTGCGCCGAAGATAAACGGGGCTAAACCTGATACCGAAGCTTGGGAACTGCAGTGCAGTTGGTAGAGGAGCATCGTATACGGGCAGAAGCTGAGTCGTAAGGCTTGGTGGACTTTATACGAGAGAGAATGTTGGCATGAGTAGCGAGAGGCAGGTGAGAATCCTGCCCGCCGAAAATCTAAGGTTTCCTGAGGAAGGTTCGTCCACTCAGGGTTAGTCGGGACCTAAGCCGAGAGCGACAGCTGTAGGCGATGGACAACTGGTCGAGATTCCAGTACCACCGAAGATCGTTTTAAGTGAAGTGGGGACACAGAAGGATAGGTTGAGCGCACCGTTGGTAGAGTGCGTCCAAGCGTCAAGGGAGATAACGTAGGCAAATCCGCGATATCAATTCTGAGGCGTTAAGGGGAGTCGAAAGAGACGGAAGCAACTGATTTCACACTGTCAAGAAAAGCCGCTAGCAAGATCCTAGGTGCCCGTACCGTAAACCGACACAGGTAGATGAGGAGAGAATCCTAAGGCGAGCGAGAGAACTATTGTTAAGGAACTCGGCAAAATTACCCCGTAACTTCGGGAGAAGGGGTGCCTGCGAAGAGCAGGCCGCAGTGAATAGGCCCAGGCGACTGTTTACCAAAAACACAGGTCTCTGCTAAAGCGAAAGCTGAAGTATAGGGGCTGACGCCTGCCCGGTGCTGGAAGGTTAAGGGGACTGCTTAGCGTAAGCGAAGGCACGAACTTAAGCCCCAGTAAACGGCGGCCGTAACTATAACGGTCCTAAGGTAGCGAAATTCCTTGTCAGGTAAGTTCTGACCCGCACGAAAGGCGTAACGATCTGGGCACTGTCTCAACAATAGACTCGGTGAAATTGTAGTACCGGTAAAGATGCCGGTTACCCGCAGCAGGACGGAAAGACCCCATGGAGCTTTACTGCAGCTTGATATTGAGTTTTGGCATTGCACGTACAGGATAGGTGGGAGACTAAGAAGATAGGACGCCAGTTTTATCGGAGTCACCGTTGGGATACCACCCTTGTAATGTTGAAATTCTAACTGTGCACCGTGATCCGGTGTCGGGACAGTGTCTGGCGGGCAGTTTGACTGGGGCGGTCGCCTCCTAAAGAGTAACGGAGGCGCCCAAAGGTTCCCTCAGTGCGGTCGGAAATCGCACGAAGAGTGCAAAGGCAAAAGGGAGCTTGACTGCGAGACCTACAAGTCGAGCAGGGACGAAAGTCGGGCTTAGTGATCCGGTGGTTCCGAGTGGAAGGGCCATCGCTCAACGGATAAAAGCTACCCTGGGGATAACAGGCTGATACCGCCCAAGAGTCCACATCGACGGCGGTGTTTGGCACCTCGATGTCGGCTCGTCTCATCCTGGGGCTGAAGTAGGTCCCAAGGGTTGGGCTGTTCGCCCATTAAAGAGGTACGCGAGCTGGGTTCAGAACGTCGTGAGACAGTTCGGTCCCTATCCGCTGTGGGCGTTGGAAATTTGAGTGGAGCTGCCCCTAGTACGAGAGGACCGGGGTGGACGTACCGCTGGTGCACCAGTTGTTCTGCCAAGGGCATAGCTGGGTAGCTAAGTACGGAAAGGATAAGCGCTGAAAGCATCTAAGTGCGAAGCCCACCACAAGACAAGATTTCCTCCATTAAGGTAAGACTCGTGGGAGACTACCACGTTGATAGGTCGGAGGTGTAAGTATGGTAACATATTGAGCTGACCGATACTAATAGGTCGAACGCTTGACCAATGGTTAAGAAAGAAGTAAATTTGAAAGACACGAAGTATTCAGTATTGAAGGTTTAAAAACCTTTAAGGGTAATCTGGTGACAATAGCATGGAGGTCACACCTGTTCCCATCCCGAACACAGAAGTTAAGCTCCATAGCGCTGATGATACTTGGCGGGCGACTGCCTGGGAAAGTAGGACGTTGCCAGTTTAAATATGGCCCTATGGTCAAGCGGTTAAGACACCGCCCTTTCACGGCGGTAACCCGGGTTCGATTCCCGGTAGGGTCACCATAAATATGCGCGTCTGGTGGAATTGGCAGACACGCCAGATTTAGGTTCTGGTGGGAAACCGTGGGGGTTCAAGTCCCTCGACGCGCACCATAAGGAATGTTGAGTAATCAATGTTCTTTTTTTATTTTATTTTTAAGTTTGATGTTGATTTTTATTTTTATAGGTATATAATATTATTTATATTTGCTGTGGCCCTATGGTCAAGCGGTTAAGACACCGCCCTCTCACGGCGGTAACCCGGGTTCGATTCCCGGTAGGGTCACCATCATTGTAATATTGAATTTTATTCCGCACTCCTAGTTTAGGGGTGTGTTTTTATTTTGAAAAATATCAATTTGTTAATATAATATAATTTAACAATTCATTGATTGACAGTAAATTGGTTTACTAATAAAATATATAAGGATGAATTGAAAAGGTGGGAGTTTATGAATATAAAAAAATATCGAAAAGCTATATTAGAGGGAATTTTTTTAATTGTAGTTTTTCTTTTAACTATATATAGTGTTTTTTATGGTGAGGATTTATCAGAGCTATTAGTCACTATAAAATCAGCTCAAAAAGGGTTTTTAGCAGTTGGAATATGTATGGTAGTTTTATTTATATACAGTGAATCTGCAATCATACATTATATGATGAATTCGCTAAAGATTAAACTAGGTAGAGGTACTTGTTTTTTATTTTCTTCAGTAGGATTTTTTTTCAGTTGTATTACACCTTCTGCAAGTGGTGGTCAGCCAATGCAGATATTCTACATGAAGAAAAAAGACATTCCGATACCTGTTGCTACATTAGTATTGATGATTGTTACTATAACATATAAACTTGTTTTAGTATTAGTTGGAATCGGTATGATGATCTTTGGTAGGTCATTTATAAACAGTTATATGGCTGGTATGCAGTGGGTATTTTATTTGGGATTAGTCTTAAATGTTATTTGTGTTGTAGTTATGCTTCTGTTAGTTTTTTCGCCAAAATTAGCTACTAAGTTAGCTGCTGGAACTTTAAAGTTATTATTCAAATTTCGAATTTTGAAACATAAGCCAAAAACAATAGAGAAACTTGAAAATTCTATGGAGCTTTATGGACAGGTGGCTAACTACCTTAAAGATAATTTTAAAATTATTATAAATGTGCTTATAATCACAATGATTCAAAGATTCTTGTTGTTTGCGACTACGTATTTTGTATATCGCGCTATGGGGCTTGAAGGAACTTCTGCGTTTGTTATAATACTTTTGCAGGCTTCAATTTCTGTAGCCGTTGATATGTTGCCATTACCTGGAGGTATGGGAATTACAGAAAAGTTATTTAGCATTGTATTTTTACCTATTTTCGGTGCTAGATTATTATTACCAGGAATGGTACTTAGCAGAGGAATTTCATATTATGTACAGCTATTACTTAGTGCTGTTATGACACTTATTGCACAGCTTACAATTGGAAGAAAAAAATCAAAGGAACTTTCATAATTGAAAGTTCCTTTTTATTGTAATTAGTTTTTAACATTTTGAGGTGTACCTTCTAGCCATTTTGCGATATTTTCACCGACTATATGGGCTCTTTTTTCAAATGCTTGGTGACTTGCAAATGCTATATGAGGTGTAAGAATTGTATTTGGTGCATCGATTAGGGGATTACTTGAAGGTAGAGGTGGCTCTACATCAAATACGTCAATACCAGCACAAGCAATTGTGTTGTTTCTTAAGGCATCTGCAAGTGCATGTGCATCAACAATAGGACCTCTAGCTGTATTTATTAGCATTGCTGTAGGTTTCATCATTTCTAATTGATTTTTACCAATTAGTCCAATAGTTTCTTTTGTTTGTGGAACGTGTATTGAAACGATATCAGATTGCTTTAGTACTTCTTCCATTGAAAGCTGAACAACTCCATCGATATTTTTTTCTGAACGGTTATAAGCGATAACATCGCAACCAAATGCGTTAGCGATTTTAGCAACACGTTGGCCTATGGCTCCAAGTCCAATTATGCCAAAAGTTTTGCCTTCAAGTTCATAACCTACAAGACCATCTTTAGTTTGGCCATTCCTGCATTTACTATCGCAAGGTAAAATATTTCTAGCAAGATCTATTACTAGGCCAAATACGATATCTGCTACAGCAACTGTAGAGTAGCCAGCACAATTGCAAACTGTAATGCCACGCTGATTGCAATATTCAATATCTATATGGTCTACGCCTGTAAAGGCAACGCAAATCATTTTTAAGTTTGGACAGTGCTCCATGACTTCTTTATTGTATTTGAAGTTTGATAAAACAACTATATCAGCATCTTTACTACGTTCAATAAGTGACTGTGTATCTTCAACACGATTGTCGTAATAAATTATTTCATGTTCGCCATGAACATATGTATTTATAGTTGATTGTAATAAATCCTTAGATATTCCTAATGGTTCTAAAAATACTATTTTCATAAATATCTCCTTAATTTTATTTTGCTTTACGCAATGTCAAAATGTTAATAATTAGTGTAGCATTTGCTAATAAAACAGATACAGCTGACAATGCGATTGCAGCTCTAGTTAATCCTTTCATTATTATTCCTCCTTACTTGAAAAAATAGTTTGTGTAATTAACTGCAAAAGCTTTTTTACAAAGGTAGTGATGGCTAAGTGATTAGCTTCCTTTTCTATTGCCAAAACAAGATAGTGACCGTAAAGCTGACCGCAGTTAGTAAAATCATCTAAGCTTAGATGATAATTATTTAAATCTAAAAATGTTAAAACATCTTCTTTAATAAGTGAGACTTCTACGTTAAAAGTATTGCCATTAAAGTTTGCTTTATACTGAGCTTCATCGTCATAGGCTTGATAATAGAGACTTCTACCAATTTTACGACCAGAAAAGGCAAGTTTCTTAGTTGATAGCTTTATTTTTTCTACTATGAATTCATTATAAGGAAATCCCATAGTACACATAGCTTTATGGAAATTTGTTTGCTTTATAACGTTTAATAGTCTATAAAGTTGTTTTACATCATCTGAGTTGTGAAGCAAAATTTGTCTTTCTAAATCTATGTCTTTGGTTTGTAAATATTGAGAATAAAGGTCAATACTGATGCCTCCATCGATTTTATCTTGGCGTTTATCCCATAGCCCCATATAATTTTCCATGGTAGTTTGCTTTAAATTAGGGACAAATCTTTTGATATCCGAATGCCCTTTAACTATCTTATATAAATCTAGATCATAAGGAATGTATTTATTTCTTATTCCATGATGTTCCATTCTTTTAGTTAAAAATGGTATATCAAAAGAAATACCATTGTAAGTTATAATTAAGTCCAATTGACTAAATATGTTTAAGGTTTCTTCGATAACTTGCATTTCGTCATCTAGAGATTCGGCGAAAATTTGTTTAGATAAAAAAGTACCGTTACCTTGAGGGAGAATGAAACCAGATAATATAAGATGATTTTTTTTGGGACTTAGCCCTGTTGATTCAATATCAAAAACACCTATTTTTAAATTTTTGAAATAAAAGTCAAATAGCTCCCATTTAAACTCTTCATCATTATAAATTTCATTTAATATTTTCATGTTTATATTGTAACATATAATATGGTATAATTGTTGCATATTTATTTAGTTAAAAAGAGGTGACAGAAGATGAATATAGGCTTTTTAGGAGCAGGAAATATGGGTGGTGCTATTCTTAGAGGCTATGCTAAAACCGATGTTGCAAAGAAAAATCAACTCTATGTTTTTGGAGTGAATCATGAAAAACTTAAAAGTACATGCAAAGAAACAGGTGCAGTTGCTTGTTATGAAATAGAAGAATTAGTTAAAAAAAGTGATATTTTTTTAATTGGGGTCAAACCTGATAAATTTGATGAAGTAATGCCTAAGATTGCAAAGGTGTATACAAAGGATAAGATATGTGTGTCTATGGCAGCTGGAATAAGTATGGAATTCATAGAATCGTATTTAGGCGATGAAGCGGCAATTGTAAGGATTATGCCCAATACACCAGCTCAAGTAGGTTTTGCTATGACTTCAGTTTCTTTAAATAAAAATATTAAGAAAGAGAATATAGATACTCTTATGAATATTTTTGGATCTATTGGAAAAGCTGAAATTGTAGATGAAAAGTTAATTCATACAGTAATAGGTGTTAGCGGAAGTAGCCCAGCATATACTTATATGTATATTGATGCTCTTGCAAAGAGTGCAGCTAGTAGAGGAATGATGTATGAACAGGCAAAGACTTTTGCAGCTCAAGCAGTACTTGGTGCTGCAAAGATGGTTCTTGAAAGCGAAGAAACTCCAGAAAAGCTTAGAATAAATGTTTGTTCACCTGGTGGAACTACAATTCAAGCTGTAAATAAATTACAAGAATTAAAATTTGATGATATAATAGATGAAGCGTTTTGTGCAACTATGAATAAATCTAAAGAGATGGAAAGGTAGGAAATAAAATGGCAACATTTAATGAAAAGACAATTTCAAGCGAAATGATATATAAAGGTGCAATTTTAAATTTAAGAAGAGATAAGGTTACTGTAAAGGGCGGAGACTATTCTTATAGAGAAATTGTAGAACATAACGGTGGTGCAGTTGCTGTGGCATTAACTGAGGATAATAATGTGTTACTTGTAAAACAATTTAGAAAGCCTATGGAAAGAGATATGATAGAGCTTCCAGCAGGTAAGATTGAAATTGGGGAAGATCCAAAGGAAACAATTGAAAGAGAACTTAAGGAAGAAACAGGCTATACTGCTAAAAATATTAAGTTAATGGCCGAATTTCATCCTTCAGTTGGTTATACAAGTGAAACACTATATATATATTTAGCTACTGAATTAACATCAGGAGAGACAGATTTTGATGAGCATGAGGCTATAGATCTAATACAGGTGCCTTTAGAGGAAGCTATAAATATGGTAATTGATGGTCAAATTACTGATGGAAAAACTATGGCTGGTTTACTTTTGACAAAATACCATATTTAGGATAATATTTATTGTAAACCAAGTTTTAAATTTATATAAAAGATGGGGATATGATGATGTACATAGATCAGTTTGTTGATTATTTGAAAAATGAAAAAAGAATGTCTCAAAATTCATTAGAGGCATATAAAAGAGATGTTGTTGATTTTAGTAAATTTTGCCAGGAAAAGGGCAATGATAATATTTTAAAGATTTCAAATGGTGAAATTGTATCTTATTTACTTACTCTTAAAAACTTTGGTAAGTCAGCAGCAACAATAAACAGAAAATTAGCATCTATTAGGTCTTTGTATAAGTATTTTATTGAAAAGGGATTAATTAATAAAAATCCTACAGCAAATATTAAATCTCCAAAGATAGAAAGAAAAGAAATTGAATATCTGTCTTTGGAAGAAGTTAATAAACTTCTTTCTACACCAGATGATACCTTAAAAGGTAAGAGAGATAAGGCTATACTAGAACTTTTATATGCTACTGGTATAAGAGTAAATGAGCTTGTAGCTGCTAATATAGAAGATGTTAATTTGCGTATAGGTTTCTTTACATGTCCTGGTGAATATGGTAGAGCAAGAATAGTTCCTTTAGGAAGACCGGCTAGGGAGGCTATTGAACGTTATTTGGAAGATGCTAGAGATATGTTTGTTAAAAATAATAGAAATGAAAAAGCCTTGTTTGTAAATTATTCTGGAAATCGTATGACAAGACAGGGATTATGGAAACTATTAAAAACATATGGAAAAAAGGCGGAGCTTGAAGATAAAATTACTCCGCATATATTAAGAAATTCTTTTGCTGTGCATATGGTTCAAAATGGTGCAGATTTAAAATCATTGCAGGAATTATTAGGACATGAAGATATAGCTGCCACTCAGATTTATCTTTCTGTAACTAAGAACAGAATAAAGGATGTATATGATAAAACGCATCCAAGAGCGTAGTAAGAATTTAGAAAGAGGATAATTTATGTCTATTAAAGTTATTTATTTATGTGGCGTGGTGTATTTATTAGCCTTTGTTATTACATTAGCGTTGGTGCCACTGACTATAAAACTTGCAGGTAAAGTAGGTGCTATAGATATACCAAAAGACAATAGAAGAGTGCACACAAAACCCATTCCTCGAATAGGTGGTGTGGCAATATTTGTAGCCATAACGGTTTCAGCTATAATTGCGTCTACTTCAGGTTTATTTTCGCCTGGGGCAGTTGATAGGGTAAACGGTATTGCAAATATCCATTGGGATTTTGATTTGTTAACTGAAGGTAGGGTAAATCCAACTTTAGGAGTAGTTCTAGGTGGTGTAATAATATTTATTGTTGGTTTTATCGATGATTTAAAAGGTATGAGCCCTAAGGTAAAGCTAGCTGGTCAGATTGTAGCTGCAACTTTTGTTTATGCAGTAGGTGTTAGAATTGAATTCATATCAAACATTTTTGGCGATGGTGTAGCTAACTTTTCAACCCTTATTTGTTATATAGTGACGGTTACTTGGATTGTTGCAATAACTAATACTATAAATCTAATAGACGGATTAGATGGTCTTGCGGCAGGAGTAGTTGCTATTGCTTCTCTTTGCATTGCATATGTTGGATATATTTTTGGATTTTATATTGGCGCGTTTCCAATGCTTGCTATTGCGGGAGGAGCTTTGGGATTTTTACCGTATAATTTCTTCCCGGCTAAAACTTTTATGGGCGATTGTGGATCTCAATATTTAGGATTTATGCTAGCTAGTTTTTCTATTTTAGGTACTGTAAAGAGTGCAACAATTGTAGCTGTACTTATACCAAGTTTAGCATTGTTTTTGCCAATTATAGATACTCTATTAGCTATTGTCAGAAGGGCTATTAATGGTAAGCCTATTATGCAGGCAGACAAAGGGCATTTGCATCATAGACTTTTAAAATCGGGAATGGGACAGAGAAGAACAGTTTTATGTCTATATGGTGTATGTGGCATTATGGGTGTTGCAGCAGTACTTTTAAGTCGTGAGCTTTATGTTGAAACATTAGGTTTACTTGCGGTAGCATTGTTATATGGATATGTAGTGCTGACAGATCCAAATAAAACTACACCACATTTAAAAGAAGAAAATGTGGAAAATAGTGATAAAAGTGAATAAAATGTGATGGAATCAAGGAGCTTTGTGAAACAAATGTGAACAATGCTCTTATTTTATTGCACCATAAATGACATAATGGTAATATTAGACTATGTTAAATTTGAGAGATTAATTTTATATTTGGAGATATATTTTATGAAGAAATTTTTAAGCTTAACAATTGCATTAATTATGGCTGTGACGGGAATTTTTACGACTGCGCAAATTGCAGAGGCTTCTGAAATTTGTGTTGAACCAGTAAGTGGAGTTAAGGCTAGACTATACTCAAGTAATCAAGTTACAGTTTCATGGTCAAGAAACAAAGGTGCAGACGGATATCAGATTTATGAAAAGTCAGGAGATAATTATAGACACATAAAGACTATTTCATCAAATAAAACAACATCTTATAGAGTTAAAAAAGTATCTAAAGGCAGAAATCATACTTATGCAGTGAGAGCTTTTGAAAATGTTGATGGAGAAAGATGCTATTCAGAATTTAACCAGTCTACTTTAAGTGTACCTAAGGTTTTAAAAAGATCAACTAAAGGGTTTAGTAGTACAACTGCAGGCAAACTGATTAAAAAGGCAAAGTCAAAGGTTGGTTCAAGATATGTTAGAGGTGGCTCAGGCCCTAGAAAATTTGACTGTAGTGGATTTGTTTATTACGTTGCAAAGAGCACAAAGGTATCAACAAAGAAAGTTCCAAGAACTAGTGCAGCAGGTCTATGGAAGAATTTGAAAAAGTACAGTATCGGAACTAAAAGTTTAGCAAAGGCACAGCCAGGTGATATTGTATTTACAGCTTCAATGGGTGGCAGAAGAATTACTCATACAGCATTTTACTATGGTGATGGTAAATATGTTCACGCTACCAATCCTAGAAAAGGTGTGCGTGTAACAGGAACTAAGTATTATGGAAAGGTAATGGGCATCGTAAGATTACCGAATTTATAAAAAGTTGAAATATAAGATTGTCATGTAAATGACAATCTTTTTTTAATACAAAACCGGATGTAAAGATTACATCCGGTCAGTACAGTTTAAATTTATGTGGATTATAAAATATCTATATATTCACCTGCTAGAGCTTTGTTCATACTTCTTACTGCACAGAATTTACCGCACATTGAACATGAATCATCGTGTTCGGGAGCTCTTTCTTCTCTAATTTTTTTAGCAGTTTCAGGATCCATAGCGCATTCCCACTGTTTTTCCCAGTCAAGTTCTCTTCTTGCATCACCCATTTTGTCATCGATTTCACGAGCACCTCTAACTCCTTTAGCAATATCACCGGCATGTGCGGCAATTTTAGAAGCCATAATACCCTGCTTAACATCTTCTACATTTGGTAATGCTAAATGTTCTGCTGGAGTTACATAGCATAAAAATGCAGCGCCAGCAGCAGCAGCTACAGCTCCACCGATAGCAGATGTGATGTGGTCGTAACCAGGAGCGATATCTGTTACGATAGGTCCAAGTACGTAGAATGGCGCACCATTGCAGATTGTCTGCTGAACCTTCATATTAGCTTCTATTTGATCTAGAGGAACATGTCCTGGACCTTCTACCATTACCTGTACATCTTTTTCCCAAGCTCTTTTAGTTAATTCGCCAAGTCTTACTAATTCTTCAATCTGGCAAACATCAGTAGCATCAGCTAGACATCCAGGTCTACAAGCGTCGCCTAAAGAAATAGTTACATCATATTCTCTACAGATGTCTAAGATCTCATCATAATATTCGTAAAATGGATTTTCTTCTCCAGTCATACTCATCCATGCAAATACTAAAGAACCACCTCTTGAAACAATATTTGTTTTTCTTTTATGTTTCTTAATCTGGTCAATAGTGTGTCTAGTGATGCCGCAGTGTAGTGTTACAAAATCAACACCATCTTCAGCATGAAGTCTAATTACATCAAGAAAGTCTTTGGCAGTTAATGTTGCTAAATCTCTTTGGTAATGAATAACTGAGTCATATACAGGAACTGTACCAATCATAGCAGGACATTCGCTAGTTAGCTTTCTTCTAAATGGAATTGTATCTCCGTGAGAAGAAAGGTCCATGATAGCATGAGCTCCCATGTTTACAGCTTCCATAACTTTTTTCATTTCTATATCATAGTCTTTGCAGTCTCTTGAAACACCTAAGTTTACGTTAATTTTTGTCTTAAGCATAGAACCAACACCTTCTGGATCGATGCACTTATGGTTTTTATTAGCACAAATTGCAACCTTTCCTGATGCAACTAGTGGCATTAGTTCTTCTACAGTCATTAATTCTTTTTCAGCTACAGTTTTAAGTTCAGGTGTTACAATCCCTTTTCTAGCAGCTTCCATCTGTGTTTTATACTCTCTCATTTTAATCCTCCTTTAGTTTTGGTAGAGTTAAAACACCGATATATAATCAGTTTTGATTATAACCGGCGCCTTTGATTTAAAAAAATCAATAAGTACTTATACTTTTTATATAGCGATATAAGGTGGTGCCCCCAATCTACCGCTTAAGTTTGTAAAAATAAAAAAGATGACGATACTTTTTGGTATTGCCATCTAAATGTTCATAAGATATAGGTATATGATTGCATTCCTACGGTGGCATTATCCACATCAGGTATATGGGTCGAAATTTATTTCCTCTCAGCAATTAAGCTCCCCTAGCATATTTTATTTTACTATATAATTAAACCACCTAAATACAATTATGTCAATCTAATAAAAAAATTAAACAGCTAGTTAAAAAATTTCAAACTAATGCTTGCAAATGTATAATTCATATGGTATTATATATGGGTTAGTACGGACGGTCCTCTGCATACACTAAGGTATTAAGAACGTCTTTGAGGAGAGGAGGAGAAATACCAATGGATATTTTAACTGCAATTACAAATGAATATAAGAAAACTGATATTCCTGCATTTAACGTTGGTGATACTGTAAAAGTACACGTTAAAATCAAGGAAGGTTCAAGAGAAAGAATCCAGATTTTCGAAGGCTTTGTATTAAAGAAACAGAACGGTGGAGTTTCAGAAACTTTCACAGTAAGAAGAATTGCATCAGGGGTTGGCGTAGAAAAGACATTCCCATTGCATTCACCAAAAATCGATAAGATCGAAGTAGTTAGAAGAGGTAGCGTAAGAAGAGCTAAACTTAACTACATGCGTGAAAGAACAGGAAAAGCTGCTAAGATCAAGGCTGCTAAAGAAAAATAGAGAGAAATTGAAGGGACCTTTTAGGTCCCTTTATTTTTGAAAAAGGAGATATTATGTTAGGAACAATAAATTGGTATCCAGGACATATGAAAAAGACAAGAGAACTAATTCAAGCAAATTTGAAATTAGTTGATATTGTTATAGAAGTGGTTGACGCACGTATTCCACTATCTAGTAGAAATCCTATTATTGATGAGTTGGTAAAAGGTAAGGATAGAATAATCGTATTAAATAAGAGTGATCTTGCTGATGCTAATGAAAATGAAAAATGGACTGAAAAATTCAAAGATGATGGATATCATGTTTTGAGTATGAACTGTATGACGGGAACTGGCGTTAAGCAGCTTTTTAAACTTCTAGAATATGTTCAGGAACAGAAAAACAGTGAGAGAACTCGTAAGAAAAATTTAAGAATTATGATAGTGGGAGTGCCCAATGTAGGTAAATCCTCACTTATAAATAGATTGACTGGTAAAAAGAGCACTCAAACTGGTGATAGACCAGGAGTAACAAAAGGAAAGCAGTGGCTTACACTTAAAAATGGCATGCAACTATTAGATACACCAGGCATCTTATGGCCTAAATTTGAAGATCCAAAAGTAGGTATAAATCTTGCGTTTTGTGGATCTATTAAAGATGAAATCATAGCTCAAGATGAACTTTGTTTAGAACTTATTACTTGGTTGTGTGAAAATTATCCTAATGAGCTTATGCAACGATATAAGCTTGAAGAACTAGGAGATATGCCAATTGATACAATGGAAATGATAGCTGCTAAAAGAGGCTTTATTATGTCAGGCAAAAGAATAGACTATGAAAGAACTGCAAGAACTGTTATGGACGAGTTTAGAGCAGGAGCAATAGGTAAAATCACTTTAGAGGTAGTAAGGTGAAAAGAGAAGAGAAGCAGAGATTAAGACTTGAAGAAATGAAGGAATTTGAAAGAAACCTTTATTCACAGGGATATGAATTTGTAGCAGGTGTCGACGAGGTGGGGAGAGGGCCTCTTGCGGGACCTGTAGTTGCTGCGGCAGTGGTACTACCAAAAGATTTTGAAGTTTTAGGGATTAATGACTCTAAAAAATTATCAGAGAAAAAAAGAGAGGAACTTTATCCAATAATAAAGGAGAAGGCATTGGCATATGCTATTGGTATAGTAGATAATGAAAAAATAGATGAAATTAATATTTTAGAAGCTACAAAGATAGCCATGAACGATGCCATAAAAACCTTAGATGAAAAAATGAAAGAAAATTTTAATAGGGGTATAGAGTATGTCCTTATAGATGCATTGACACTAAAGGATATTGATATACCACAGATGGGAATAGTGAAGGGTGATGCTAAAAGCATTAGCATAGCAGCGGCCTCCATCTTAGCTAAGGTTACAAGAGATCATTTGATGATAAAATATGACGAAATATATCCTGGATACAGTTTTGCTGCAAATAAGGGATATGGAACCAAAGCACACTACGAAGGGTTATATGAAAAGGGCATGTGCGCGATTCATAGAAAGACATTTTTAAAGAAATTCAGCGAATGAAGGAAGTGAGCGTTATATGAGAATTAGTGAAATTTTAAAAGAAAAGAAGACTTTTTCCTTTGAGGTGTTTCCACCTAAAAATGATAAGCCTATGGAACCATTACTAGAGACATTAGATGAGCTATCTAAATTTAATCCGGATTTCATCAGTGTTACATATGGTGCTGGCGGCACTAATAAAGGGAGAAACAATGAAGTTTGTAAAGAAATATTAAGTAGAGGGATCACCATGATGTCTCACTTTACTTGTATAGGTAATAGCAAGGAGGATGTTCTTGCTAGAGTAAATAGATTTATAGGAATGGGAGGAGAAAATCTTCTTGCACTAAGAGGAGATCTTCCTGAAGGCTGGGAATGCACTGGTGGAGATTATAAGCATGGGGATGCTTTGATAGAGGCATTAATTAAAAGTTTTCCAAAGCTTTGTGTTGCTGGGGCATGTTATCCTGAAAAACATATTGAATCATCATCTTTTGATGATGATATTAAGTATATGAAGTATAAGCAAGATAATGGAGCTCAATTTTTTGTATCACAGCTTTGTTATGATACAGAGGCATTTGAAAGATTTTTAATACGCTGTGAAAAAGCAGGTATTACAGTGCCTATTATTGTAGGTTTAATGCCTGTCTTATTTAAAAATGGACTTATTCGCATGACAACTACTAATGGTTGTTTTATACCTTCAGATCTTGCAAAAATTATTGAAAAATATGGAGATGATAAGGAAGAATTCAAAAAGGCTGGTAAGGAATATACAAAAGAACTTATGTATAGATATACTAAAATCGGTATAGATGGATTACATATTTATTCACTTAATAAATATAAGGATTTGTCTGAAATTATAATTGAAAGTGGCATAAGAGATATGTTTAAATAAAAAATTATTCATTGACATAAATGTTTTATTGATATAATATAAAAATAGATTAAAACTTTGATTACTGACGGATTTTATGTGGATAACCACAAGGAAATCAAAGTTATATGAGCCGACCGTCTGGGCAGTATTTGTATAACAAATACTGCCCTTTTTTATTAATGAAGGAGGAAAAGCAAATGGGATTTAAATCAGATATAGAAATTGCACAGGAGAATATTCCTGCGAAAATTTTAGACGTTGCCAAGGAAGCAGGTATTGATGAAAAGTATATCGAGCTTTATGGTAATTACAAAGCAAAAATTGATTATAATATCTTAGAAGAAAGAAAAGATGTTAAAGATGGAAAACTAATTTTAGTTACTGCAATTACACCAACAGCAGCAGGAGAAGGTAAAACAACTACTACTGTAGGTTTGGCTGATGGTATGAAAAAAATTGATAAAGATGTTTTTGTTGCTTTAAGAGAGCCTTCACTTGGACCTGTGTTTGGTATCAAGGGAGGAGCAGCTGGCGGTGGCTATGCTCAGATTGTACCTATGGAAGATATTAACCTTCATTTCACAGGTGATATGCATGCAATTGGTGCTGCAAATAATTTACTTGCTGCAATGTTAGATAATCATATTCATCAAGGTAACACTTTAGGTATTGATACAAGAAAAATTACTTGGAAAAGATGCGTGGATATGAATGATAGACAGTTAAGAAATGTCGTTAATGGTCTTGGCGGTAGAGTAAATGGTGTTCCTCGTGAAGATGGATTTGATATTACAGTTGCTAGTGAAATTATGGCAATTTTATGTCTTGCAAAAGATATTGACGATTTAAAAGAAAGAATTTCTAAGATTGTTGTTGGATATAACTATGAGGGAAATCCAGTAACAGCTGGAGATTTAAAAGCTCAAGGTGCTATGACAGCTTTACTAAAAGATGCTTTGAAACCTAATTTAGTGCAGACATTAGAACATACACCTGCATTTGTACATGGTGGTCCATTTGCTAATATTGCTCATGGATGTAACTCAATTATGGCTACACGTATGGCTCTAAAAATGGCGGATTATGTTATAACTGAAGCTGGATTTGCTGCTGACTTAGGAGCTGAAAAATTCTTAGATATTAAGTGTCGTATGGCTGGATTAAAACCTTCAGCTGTAGTAGTTGTTGCAACTGTTAGAGCTCTTAAAAATCATGGTGGCGTTGCTAAGGAAGATTTAAATAACGAAAATTTAGAAGCTTTAGAAAAGGGTTTACCAAACTTATTGCAGCATGTTGAAAATATCACACAGGTTTATAAATTACCTTGTGTAGTTGCTATTAATGCTTTTCCAACAGATACTAAAGCGGAACTAGATTTAGTAGAAGCTAAATGTAAAGAATTAGGTGTAAATGTAGCACTATCAGAAGTTTGGGCTAAAGGTGGCGAAGGCGGTGTAGCTTTAGCTAAAGAAGTTGTTGAACTATGTGAAAAAGACAATGATTTTGAATTTGCTTACGATGTAGATTTAAGTATTGAAGAAAAAATAGAAGCTATTGCCAAGAAGATTTACAGAGCTGATGGAGTTAACTTTACTAAGGATGCTAAAAAGGAAATAGCTGATTTAGAAAAATTAGGATTCGGTAAGATGCCGATTTGTATGGCTAAGACTCAGTACAGCTTTTCAGATGATCCAAATCTAAAGGGAGCACCAAGTGGATTTGAAATCACAGTTAAAAAGGTTAAAGTATCTGCAGGTGCAGGATTTATTGTAGCTTTAACTGGTGATATTATGACTATGCCAGGTTTACCTAAAGTGCCAGCAGCAGAAAAAATAAATGTAGATAATACTGGTAAGATTTCAGGATTATTCTAATCTAAATATTATATAAATTAAGCGTTCTACAGATAAGTGGGACGCTTTTCTTTGTATATGCTATTGAAAAATAATAGAATTTGCAATAAAATGTATCGGTAAGACACAAATAAAGAGGTTTTAATTTTATGAAGAAAAAATCACATATAATAAATATAATTCTGTCAATTATTTTAGGAAGTTTAGGCATCATAATGATCATAAATAAAAGTAATTTTATGACAGAAAAAATCATGGGTGGGGCAACAAGTATTTTTGCCATACTCTTTATTATTCTTGGGGTGCTATTGCCAAAAGACGAAAGAGAATTATCCGAAAAAGAAAGAAAAATTGCTTTAGGTATGATGGCAATTAACAGTGTAACAAATGAAGCTACTGTTAATAGTGTGGCCATTGACACTATTTTAGGTAGAAAGAAAATTAAAAGAAGTTGGGAGCCGGTAGCTGTATTTATTGTGGGCATAGTATTAGGAATTATAGGAATATTTGCTATTGGCGTGGGTACTGATAATAATAGAAAAATTGCTATAGCTATTATGATAGTTATGGTTTTACTGTTTATTTTTACATTTAGTTGGAAGGTTTTAGACAATAAAGAACATTATGGTGAAGCTAAAATAGGTGGAATTTTAATACCTATGGTTATAGTATTAACTATTTTTTCAGCCGCAGGAATTTATGGATGGATAAAAACAGAGCATGACTTAAGTAAATCGCCATTGGTGAGAACTACTAAAAAGATAGAAATGAATAAGCAAGAAAATAAAAATCCTAAAGTAAATGTATATACTATGGATCAACTGTTTAAGAAAATAAGTAACGACTTTGATAGACAAAAGCTTTATTACAGTTTACAAAATAAAGATGAAGAAAATATAAATTTAATATTATGGAAAGAAGCGGACGATAAAGTGTATATATATATTCTTAAAAAGATTGATGATAATAGATATCAAATAGACACTTCAATGGTTTCAAACAGCTTAAAATACAAAGATGTAAAAGGAAAAGAAGATGGAATTATAAAATAAAGTAGTTTCATAGATTTGTTAAAAAGGTATAATAATATAAATGTGATTAATAAGAAGGGAGATTAACATCATGTATGATGTAGTCATAATAGGTGCGGGTGTAGTTGGATCAGCTGTGGCAAGAGAAATTAGCAGATATAGTTGTAAGGCTTGCGTAGTAGAAAAAGAATCAGATGTGTGTTGCGGAACATCTAAAGCTAATAGCGGTATTGTTCATGCAGGATATGATGCAAAGCCAGGTAGCCTAAAAGCACAGTTAAATTTAGATGGAAATAAAATGATGAAGAATTTATCAGAAGAGCTTGATTTTACATATGAAAATACAGGCTCTTTTGTTGTGTGCACAAAAGAAAAAGATATTACTAAATTAGAAGAACTTTTAAATAAAGGCATTAAAAATGGCATTGAGGGATTAGAGATTATTACAGATAAAGATAGAATATTTGAAATGGAGCCAAACCTGGCTGATGAGGTTGTTGCAGTATTATATGCACCTACTGCAGGTATTGTTTGTCCTTTTAGTTTAAATATAGCTTTAGCTGAAAATGCTAATACAAACGGTGTTGAGTTTAAGTTTAACTCAGAGGTTAAGGAAATAGTAAAAGAAGGAGAATATTGGATTATTAAAACTGGTAAAGAAGTTTTAAAAACAAAAGTAGTTGTAAATGCAGCAGGAGTTTATGCAGATAAAATTCATAATATGGTATCTAAAAATAAGATTAATATTATTCCTCGTAAAGGTGAGTACTACTTACTAGATAAGAGTGAGGGAAAACATGTTAAGAGAACTATTTTTGCATTGCCAAATGAATATGGTAAGGGAGTTTTAGTGACTCCTTCAGCAGAAGGAAATCTTATCATAGGACCAACAGCTCATGATATCGATGATAAGCAAGGTACAGATACTACAGTAAGTGGGCTTAAGGAAGTTAAAAACAAGGCAACTTTAAGTGTAAAAAATATTGCTATGTATAAGGCTATTACAACTTTTGCAGGATTGCGTGCTCATGAAGGTGACGATGACTTTATTATTGGAGAAATCAAGGATGCAACTGGTGTATTTGACTGTGCAGGTATTGAATCTCCTGGCTTAACAAGTGCGCCTGCGATTGGAATCATGGTAGCAGATATGATAAAAGACAAGTTGAAGTTGGATGAAAATAAAGAATTCAATGGTAAGAGAAAAGGCATTACTTCTATGGAAAAAATTTCAATGGAAGAATACAATCAGTTGATAAAGAAAAATCCACAGTATGGTAATATCATCTGTAGATGTGAAACTGTATCAGAAGGTCAAATTGTAGAGGCGATAAATAGACCTATAGGTGCAACTACTATGGATGGAGTAAAAAGAAGAACTAGGGTTGGGCTAGGTAGATGTCAGTCAGGTTTTTGTGGACCTAAGGTTATGGAAATACTTGCAAGAGAAACAGGAAAATCGATTTTAGATATAACTAAAGATGGCGATGAGTCAAAGATGTTAGTAGGAATTACAAAATAGGAGGGTCACATGAAAGAATATGATTTAGTAGTAATTGGTGGTGGCCCAGCAGGTTTAGCGGCTGCCGTATCAGCTAAGGAACGCGGAATAGAAGATATCCTTATTTTAGAAAGAGATGATAAATTAGGTGGTATCTTAAATCAGTGCATTCATAATGGATTTGGATTGCATAGATTTAACGAAGAGCTTACAGGGCCTGAATATGCTGCAAGATATATAAGTAAAGCAATAGAATTAAAAATACCATACAAATTAGAGACTATGGTAATAGACATAAACAAAGAAAAGGAAATTGTATATATAAATAAAGAAGACGGCATTTGTAAAATAAAAGCTTCTGCAGTGATTTTAGCCATGGGATGTAGAGAAAGACCTAGAGGTGCCATAAACATTGCTGGGTATAGACCAGCCGGAATATATACAGCGGGAACTGCTCAACAGCTTGTAAATCTTCAAGGATTACTTCCTGGAAAAGAAGTGGTAATTTTAGGTTCAGGAGATATTGGGCTAATCATGGCAAGACGTATGACACTTGAAGGGGCAGAGGTAAAAGCTGTTTTAGAGGTTATGCCATACTCTGGAGGACTTAAGAGAAATATCGTTCAGTGTTTAGATGATTATGACATACCATTGATGTTGTCTCATACAGTGGTTGAAATCAAAGGTAAGGATAGAGTAGAAGGAGTAGTTATTGCGGAGGTTGATGAAAATCGAAGACCTATTAAACCTACGGAAAAATTTATTCCTTGTGATACAGTTTTATTATCTGTTGGCCTTTTACCTGAAAATGAACTTTCAAAAAATGCAGAGGTGAAAATAAATCGTTTGACTAGTGGTCCTTGTGTGGATGAATCTCTTGAGACTTCAGTAGATGGTATTTTTGCATGTGGTAATGTTTTGCATGTTCATGATTTAGTAGACTTTGTTTCTGAGGAAGGTGCTTTGGCAGGAATGTGTGCTTCTAGATTTATAAAAGGTTCGTTAAAAAAGAGTGAAAATACTATTAAGGTGTTATGTGATAATGGTGTGAAGTATACTGTTCCAACTAAAATAGATAAAAATAGGGTTGAAGATAGTGTAACTATAAGTTTTAGACCAACTGGTGTATATAAAAAATGTGAGATTATCTTAAAAGTAGGAAATGAAATTATTGCTTCAAAAAAAAGACCTATAGTTGCTCCAGGAGAAATGGAAAAAATTACACTTACTCATGATATACTTGAGAAATTAGATTCAAAAGATAAGATAAGTTTATTTATTAAGGAGGGCAAATAATTATGGAAAAGAAAAATTTAACATGCATAAATTGCCCGATGGGTTGCCAACTAGAGGTTATTTTAGAAGATGGTAAGCTTATAGAAATAAAGGGTAACAATTGTAAACGTGGAGAAACTTATGCAAGAGCGGAGCTTACTGCTCCAGTTAGGGTTATTACAACCACTGTTAGAGTAAAGAGCGATAAACTAAAAATGGTAGCTGTAAAAACAAGAGAAGCCATTCCTAAGGAGATGATTTTTGATGCTATGAAAATTATAAATAGCGTTAAGATAAAAGCACCTGTTAAAATTGGAGATATAATTATAAAGGATTTGTTAGACTTGGGTATTGATGTTGTAGCTACATCTAATGTAGAATAAGTATTATTAATTTCGAGTAATAATTTTTAGGAGGCAGCAAAATGGCAAATAAATTGACAGGCAAGGAAGTTGCGGCAGCTATTACTGAAGACTTAGTAGCAAGAAGCGAAGCTTTAAATGAAAAGGGTATAACTCCAACTCTTGCAATAGTAAGAGTCGGAGAAAATCCATCAGATTTAGCTTATGAGAGAGGTGCTACTAATAGAGCAGCTAAAGTAGGTGTAGACTTAGTAAAGATTGTTTTAGATGATAATGCTACTACAGCAGATGTAGTTTCTGAAATTGAGAAACTAAATAATGATAATTCTATAGATGGTGTTCTTGTATTTAGACCACTCCCAAAACATATTGATGATGATATAGTTAGAAATGCATTAGTTAAGGAAAAAGATGTAGATGGTATTGGAGATGAGGCTATGGCGGGAGTATACAGTGGTAAAGACCTTGGATATCCACCATGTACAGCAGCAGCGTGTATTGAAATCTTAAAACATTATGGTATTCAAATGAAAGGTAAAAGAGCTGTTGTAGTAGGAAGAAGTCTTGTAATTGGAAGACCTGTAGCTATGATGCTTATGAAGGAAAATGCAACTGTAACAATATGTCATACTAAAACTGAAAATATGGATCAGATTGTAAGAGAGGCGGATATTGTAATTGCGGCAGCTGGAAGAGCAAACACAGTTTGTAAGGAATTTGGTAGAGCTGGTCAGACAGTTATAGATGTAGGTATAAATGTTGATGAAGAAGGTAATATGACAGGAGATGCTGATTTTGAAGGATTATTTAATATAGTTGAAAATATTACACCAGTACCTGGTGGTGTAGGTGGTGTAACAACTTCGATTTTAATGAAGCATGTAATAAAAGCGGCAGAAAAATCTTGTGTAAATTAGTAAAGGACAGTGAAGAAATTGATTAGATATTTCCCTTTTTGGAATAACTTAAATAAAGAGGAGCAAGATTTATTAAAAAGTAATATAACTGAGCATAAATATAAAAAAGGAGATAATGTTGCAGAAGGTGGTGTATGCAAAAGTCTTTTGTTTGTTGAGCATGGAAAGCTTAGAGTATACACTATTTCTGAAGATGGAAGAGAGATAACTTTGTATAGGCTATTTGATTATGATCTATGTATCTTATCTTCATCTGAACTTTTTAACAGCATAACATTTGATATTAGAGTTGATGCACAGGAAGATTCTACAATTTGGAGAATTCCAGTTGAAATATATAAAAATCTTATGAGTACAAATCTTAAAGTTGCAGCTTATACAAATGAAATTATGGCAGACAAATTTTCTGAAGTTATGTGGCTTTTGGATCAAGTTTTAAACAAGAAAATGGACCAGAGAATAGCCATGTTTTTATTAGAAGAAAGTCAATACAAGGGAAATACTACTATTGAAATAACGCATGATCAAATTGCAAGGCATTTAGGTACTGCAAGAGAAGTTGTTGGAAGATTGGTTAAGTACCTTCAAAAGGAAGGTGCAATTAATTCAGCTAGAGGTAAAGTGGTTATAGAGAATATAGAAACTCTGGCAAAAATTGCAGGACAATAAATGAAAATTATGAGGTTTGTGACATTGTCACAGACTTCTTTTTTTATTTTAGATATAATATTAACAACAAATGATAACAAGCAATTTATATAAATGAAGAGGTGAAATAAATGAAAACTTTAATTATAGGTGGAGTAGCTGGCGGTGCAACAGCGGCAGCAAGATTAAGAAGAGTAGATAAGAATATGGAAATTATATTAGTTGAAAGAGGCAAGTATATTTCTTATGCTAATTGTGGGTTGCCATATCATGTTTCAGATATTATAGCAGATCGAAATTCTTTGTTAGTAACTACTCCTGAAGTGATGAGAGCAAGATATAAAGTAGATGTTAGAGTTAAAAATGAAGTAATTAAAATTGATAAAGTAAATAAAAAAGTAGAAATTAAAAATTTAAATACGGGTGAGGTTTATGAAGAATCTTATGATAATCTAGTTATAGCGACAGGTTCATCACCACTAAGACCTCCAATTGAAGGTATAGAAAATGATAAAATTAAAAGTTTATGGAATGTTTCAGACACTGATAAAATCAAAGAAATTATAAAAGAGAAAAATGTGAAATCAGCAGTAGTTGTAGGCGGTGGATTTATCGGTATAGAAATGGCTGAAAATCTAAATCACATAGGTATTAAAACTAGTATTGTTGAAAAGCTAAATCAGGTAATGGGAAATCTAGATTATGATATGGCTCAGATTTTACACGGAAATATCAATGACAATGGAGTAAACTTATATTTAGGTAAAGGTGTTACAAAGTTTGAAGATAAAAATGATAAAGTAAAAATACACCTTGATGATGGAAGTGCTATAGAAGCAGATTTAGTCATTCTTTCAATAGGCGTTAGACCAAATAGCGAACTTGCAAAAGAGGCAGGACTAGAGCTTAACCATAGAGGAGGTATCGTTGTTGACGAGTATATGAGAACTAGCGTAAAAGATATTTATGCTATTGGTGATGTAGTAGAAATTGAACATTTCGTAGATAAAACTAAAGCGATGATACCTTTAGCAGGACCGGCAAACAAGCAGGGAAGACTTTTAGCGGATACACTTAGTGGAAATATGAAAGCATACCGTGGCACTCAGGGAACTAGTGTAGCTCAAATTTTCGATATGGTAGCAGCTGCAACTGGATACAACGAAAAACAGTTAAAGCTAAAAGGGATGAAAGCTCATGAAGACTATGAGATAGTATTTATTCAGCAGAAGTCACATGCAGGATATTATCCAGGAGCAACACCTTTATTTTTGAAGGTTTTATTTGATAAGAAAACAGAACATATTTTAGGGGCACAGGTAGTTGGAAATGATGGTGCAGATAAGCGTATTGATGTAATTGCAACAGCTATGAGATTTAATGCTAAAGTCACAGATTTAATGCATCTTGAATTAGCATATGCACCTGCATTTTCATCAGCAAAAGATCCGGTTAATATGGTCGGTTATGTATCAGAAAACATAATAAATGGACTTGTAAATTTAGTTACAGTTGAGGAGTATCTAAAAATTAAGAGTGATGTTGTAACATTAGATGTATCAGAGCCTATCGAAAGAGAAGTTAAATATATTGAAGGATCTATTCATATTCCTTTCGGACAGTTAATGGATAGATATGATGAGCTTGATTCAGAAAAGACTTATGTTATTTATTGCGGAATGGGAGTACGAGCTTACAATAGTGCTAGAATTTTAAAGATGCGTGGATTTAAAGATGTTAGAGTTTTAGCAGGAGGTATACTAATGTATAACGCTTATAGATTTGAGCCAGTACTTCATGACTTTTCCGATGATTGTAAGTATTGCGTTGATAAAAAAGAAGTTGAATCAGCAGGAAATGTTATTCCCGTAGACTGTAATGGACTACAGTGTCCAGGACCTATAATGAAGGTAAATAAGTCTATGGAGGGGTTAAAAGAAGGCCAAATTATAAAGGTAAGCTCAACTGATATGGGCTTTTCAAAGGATGTTGAAGCTTGGTGCAACAAAACTGGCAATAAACTACTTAAGAAAGAAAAAGATGGAATTACTAATATTTCATATATCCAAAAGGGATCTAAACTGAGGCAAGTAAGTAATATACAAGCTGCAGATGATATGGGACAGACTATGGTAGTGTTTAGTGGCGAGTTAGATAAGGTTTTAGCATCATTTATCATTGCAAACGGTGCAGCTGCATTAGGTAAACCCGTAACTATGTTCTTTACATTTTGGGGATTAAATGCTCTTAGAAAGGATAAAGCGGTACCTGTAAAAAAAAGCTTTATAGAAAAAATATTTGGTAAAATGATGCCAAGGGGAACTAAAAAACTTAAGTTGTCTAAAATGAATATGGCTGGTATTGGAACAAAAATGATGAAAAAAGTTATGAATGACAAAAATGTTGATAGTTTAGAAGATTTGATGAAAGCGGCTATGGACAATGGCGTTAAGCTTGTTGCATGTACTATGTCTATGGATGTAATGGGTATTAAGGAAGAAGAGTTAATCGATGGAGTTGAATTTGCGGGAGTAGCATCATATCTAGGGGATGCGTATGATTCACAGATAAACTTATTTATATAATTAAAGTTTTTTATTATTAAAACAGATTGGAAGTATTTTCTTCTAATCTGTTTTTTTTGATGGAATTTAGGGTATCTATGTTATAATTATATACATAGAAATTGAGGAGGAAGTTAGAAAAATGAAAAAAATTATATCTTTGGCTGCGGCTATTTTAATAACTTTAGTTGGTATTACATCGTGTGGTGCTAAGCCTGAACCAGTAGATGTAAATGTTATGGCGCTTAAAGGACCAACTGCTATGGGCATGGTAAAGTTTATGAAAGATGTTGATGATAAAAAGATTGATGATAACAATTATTCTTTTAAAATCGCATCTTCAATTGATGAGGTAGCGCCTGCATTAGTTAAGGGTGATGTTGATATTGCAGCAGTTCCAGCTAACATGGCTTCAGTTTTATATAATACTCAAAATAAAAATATTCAGGTTTTAGGAGTAAATACTTTAGGAGTAATTTATATTTGTGAAACTGGCGATAGCGTAAAGGATGTTAAAGATTTAAAGGGGAAGACAATTTATGCTAGCGGTAAAGGTGCGACACCTGAATATGCTTTAAATTATATACTTGAAGGTAACGGATTAAAACCAGGTGTCGATGTAAAAATTGAATGGAAAAGTGAGCATGCTGAGTGCGTAGCAGCTATAGCTAAGGATAAAAATGCCATCGCTATGTTGCCACAGCCATTTGTAGCTGCAGCACAGGTTAAAAATCCTAATATTAAGGTTGCTTTAGACTTAACAAAAGAATGGGATAACTTACAAAAAGAAAAGGATGACAGCACACTTATTACAGGTGTTGTTGTTGCTAGAAAAGATTTTGTAGAAAAAAATTCAGAAGCGGTTAATGTTTTTTTAGATAATTATAAGAAATCAGTTGAGTTTGTGAATAAAAATACTGTAGATGCCGCAAAACTAGTTGGAGAATACGACATCGTTCCAGCTAAGGTTGCTGAAAAAGCACTACCACAGTGTAATATCGTACTTTTGACTGGCGATGAAATGGAAGATAAACTTTCAGGATACCTTGAAATTTTAGCTAAACAAAATCCTAAGGCTATAGGTGGCAAGGTTCCTGGTGATGATTTTTACTTTGGAGCAGAGGACTAATAATTGATAAAAAAGAGAAAAATAGCTTTATGGGCTGTGGCATTTTGGCTAATTGTTTGGGAAATAGCAAGTATATCAATTGGACAGGAGATACTATTAGTATCTCCTGTTGATGTGTTAATAAAAATAAAAGAACTAGCATTTGAAGGTGAATTTTGGAATGCTATTGGATTTACTATAGTTAGGATTATCGGTGGATTTTTATTAGCTGTGGTTTTAGGTGTAGTTTTAGCGGTTGTATCTGTGCGATATAAATATATTAGGGAACTTTTGGAACCTTTTATAAGAACTGTAAAGGCGATTCCGGTTGCATCATTTATAATACTTGTTTTAATTTGGATTTCTTCGGCAAACCTATCTATTGTAATTTCATTTTTGATGGTATTTCCAATTATCTACACTAATATTTATGAGGGAATTGTTCAAACAGATCCCAAAATGATACAGATGGCTAATGTGTTTAAGATGGATTTAAAACAACAAGTTAGATATATTTATTGTTCTCAGGTATTGCCATATCTTCAAAGTGCATGTTCTATTTCACTTGGTATGTGTTGGAAAGCAGGTATAGCTGCAGAGGTTATTGGAATGCCTAATAATTCTATTGGTGAAAATTTATATAATGCAAAAGTATTTTTTGATACTCCAGCACTATTTGCATGGACAGTTGTAATCATATGTATAAGTATTATTTTTGAAAAGTTATTTATGAAGCTTATAAGCATGTATATAGAAAAGTTAGAGAGGGCGCTATAATATGGAAAATGTAATTAAGCTAAAAAATATTTGCAAAAGTTATGATGACAAAGTTGTTCTTGAGAATTTTAATTGTGAGATTAGGAAAAACCAGGTAAACTTTATAATGGGTCCTTCGGGCCGCGGCAAAAGCACTCTTTTAAACATCCTTATGGGCATTGAAGAGGCGGATAGTGGCACAGTTACAGGAATGGCAGATCTTTTGGTGGCAGCTGTTTTTCAGGAGGACAGGCTTTGTGAAAATATGAGCGTTTCGTCTAATATTCGTATGGTTCATAACAATTTAAAAGGACAAGCTAAAAATGATTTTATCGATGAAGTTAAGGTTCTTTTGAAGAAAACTGGCCTGGGTGATATAGCAGCTAGCCTTGTGAAAACTTTATCCGGCGGCATGAAAAGAAGAGTTTCCATTTTAAGATGCATTTTAGCTGACAGTGATATTTTATTTTTCGATGAGCCTTTAAAGGGACTTGATAAGGAATCTGAAGAGCAGTTTATGGAAGTGGTTTTGCCCTACTTAAAGGATAAAATCATAGTATGGGTAACTCATGATGAGACTCAGGAAAAATATTTTGAAGATATACATATGATAAAGATGTAGTGAGGATGAGACTTATGAAAAAGTGTAAAATTACAGTTGCTAAGGTAACCTGCCACAAGGATCTAATGGAAAAGTATGAAAATCCTATGGATCATCCTTGCGATATGGTAGAAGGTCAAGTGTTTATTGCCAATGGCTGGAAAAAGCCTCAGGAGATTTGCGACAGCGCTTGGGAAACTATATCTCCTTTTGTAATGGCACTATCTTATGGTGCAGAGGATATCTATGACGGCTGGATGAAAAACAAAAAATCTGTAATGCTTTCATGCAATGATGGGTTTAGACCAGTAAGTTTTTATATTGAGGCAATAGATGAAGATGCAGACTAATAGAGGATATTAAATGCTATTTTTTTAGTGATAGAACTTAGGGATTTAATGCTTTGTAAATTTGGCATAGTCGTTAGTTGCGGCTATGTTTTTTTCTCTGAATAACAGGCAAAGGGAAAGCGTAAAAAAATATTTTCAAAAATTACAGATAGGTTACAAATGTAGAAAAGCTTATTTTCATATGCTATAATTGTGCTATATTTTTGAAAGTAATAAAGGAGATGTTGATGATACTTCAAGATGAAATAAAAAAATTAGAACACGATGTTTTCTGTCACAATAAGAACTTGCCAAGAAAATAGGAGTTGCATTTTCCACTGTTAATCGATGGGAACAAGGCAAATCTAAACCAAACTTTGTTGCGATGAAAAATATAAAAGCATTTTGCGAAAAGAATAATATCGCTTATACCGATATAGAAGATGTTTGGCTGAATGATAAAGTTGGAGGAAAAAGCATGATAACAAAATCTAATTTGAAGAATATGTTGACATCAATAGGGTTTAACACTACTTCTAATGATAAGTATGAAAAACAATACCCGCATTTAGATTGCACGATTACTGTAGATTTTAAAAATGAAAAAATAACTTATCCTGAAGATAAAGGGTTTAAAGTTAATGTGGCAACTACCACAAATTTTTCTGAACCAGAAAATTTCGTAGTATTAGAATGTATTAATAGACTTTTTGATAAAGGGTATAGACCTGAGAATATTGAACTTGAACGTACTTGGACACTTGGCCATGAACAAAAAAGTGGCCGAGCAGATATTTGTGTATCTGATCAAAATGGGAAAATGCTATTCATAGTTGAATGTAAGACATATGGTGCTGAGTACAATAAGGAAATGAAAAACATTCTTTCGGATGGTGGGCAGTTAATTTCTTATTGGTAACAAGAACGTGGTTGTAGATGGTTAGTACTATATGCTTCAAATATTAATGACAATGATGATATTGAATATATAACCGACAGTATAAATTGTTCAGATGATGAGAACATTTTAAATCTTGCTAAGAAGGATACTACTATTCTTCTTTATAAAAATGCCCACACGGTTTCAGAACTTTATGAGGCATGGAAAGAAACATATGAACAAAGATTTAGTGGTGACATTATTTTTAGAGATGATTCGGTCGCTTATGATATAGGTGTAAAGCCACTTAGAAAAAAAGATTTGAAAGACTTCTCTGAAAATGACAAGATAGTAAACCGTTTTGAAGAGATTATGCGCCATAATAATGTTTCAGATAAGGAGAATGCATTCAATCGATTGATAGCTTTATTTATTTGTAAGTTGGTAGATGAAATACAAAAAACAGATAATGATATTGTTGAGTTTCAATATAAAGTTGGCACAGATACATACGAATCCTTACAAGATAGATTGCAAAAGCTTCATAAGGAAGGTATGGAAAAATTTATGCGAGAAGAGATTTTTTATGTGTCTGATGATTATGCAGAAAATCTTGTAAAACAGTACACAAAGCAAAAAAGAGTAAAAATGATTGAAGAATTGAGAAACACACTTCGTATACTCAAATTTTATACAAATAATGACTTTGCTTTTAAAGATGTTCATAATGAAGAACTGTTTTATCAAAATGGTAAAATATTAGTTGAGATGGTACAGCTCTTTCAGGGTTATAGAATAATTGGTTCTGCAGATGTGCAGATGCTTGGTGATTTATTTGAACAATTACTGAATAAAGGGTTTAAGCAGAATGAGGGTCAATTTTTCACACCTACTCCTATCACACGTTTTATATGGGACAGTCTTCCTTTACGACAAATAATGACGAAAGCTGATGGTATTGAATATCCTAAGGTTATCGATTATGCTTGTGGAGCAGGACATTTCTTAACTGAAGGATTTGAGGCGATAGAAGTTTGTGCTAATGCAATAAATGATAGTACACATCTTTCTAACCAATGGGTAGAGAAAAAAATATTTGGAATTGAAAAAGATTATAGATTAGCAAGAGTTTCTAAAATTTCCCTATTTATGCACGGTGCAGGAGATGGAAATATAATTTTTGGTGATGGGCTTGAAAATTATCCAGATAAGGAAATAACGCCTAAATCATTTGATATTCTTGTAGCTAATCCGCCTTACTCGGTAAAGGCGTTCAAGCCACACTTGAAATTGACGAATAATCAGTTAGATATTTTGGATAAAATCTCAAATGACGGTTCTGAAATTGAAACATTGTTCGTGGAAAGAATTTCACAATTATTAAAGCCGAATGGTGTTGCTGCAGTAATTCTGCCAAGTAGTGTTTTAAACAAAGAGAACGAAAGTTTTATTACCGCACGAGAATCCCTTTTGAAAAATTTTAACATTATAGCTATTGCAACCTTAGGAAGTAAAACATTCGGTGCTACTGGGACAAATACGGTTATTCTTTTCTTACAAAAATTTAATGAACCGCCAAAACGCACAGATATGGTTATTGATAGCGTTGAAGCTATACTCTCTAAAGCGGATATAGATGGTTGGGAAGATGAATCGATTTTAAGAGGATATCTAAAGAAAATAGGTGTTAAAAAGGACATTTACAACAAATTTTTATCCAAAAGTGAAGACTTTGAATTTTGGATAAATGATAATTATTTCGGCCAGCACTATAATGAATTTGTAAACTCAACAGAATACAACAAGAAAAGTAAGCAGAAAACTTTCCAAAAACTATCTGATTCAGAACAGAAAGAATGGTTCACTCAGAGATTTTACGAATATGCTTTTTCGGTCGAGCAAGAAAAATTATTCTATTATTCACTAGTTTACAACCAAGATACATTGATAATTTCTGCTCCGGATGGAAATAAAGAACAGGAGAAGTTTCTTGGATATAAATGGAGTAATAGAAAGGGACAAGAAGGAATTCAGATAATAAAGGCTGGTGGATGCTTATATAATGTATCTGACCGTAGGGACAAAAATTCCATTGCGGGCCTAATTAGAAATGCTTTCACTGATGAGGATGAGTTTGACGTTGAAGAATTGAATGCTTATTATTATCGTTTAAGATTACAAGATATGCTTGATTTTTCCGGAACTGCGTTTAATAAGTCTATCAAAACCACTCCAACAAGAGTATTAAAAGATATTCCAGGGCTTACAAATTACAGATTATCCGATAAAAACATCTTTGAATTAAGTATAGGAAATCGTGTTCTTTCAGATGAGGTAGTTGAGAATGGCAGTATTCCTATATATAGTGCAAATGTATTTGAGGAGTTCGGAAAAATTGATAAGCAGAATATCACTGATTTTTCTGTGCCTTCTATTCTATGGGGAATCGATGGAGATTGGATGGTAAATATTATGCCTGCTAATAAGCCATTTTATCCGACTGATCACTGTGGTGTTTTACGCATAAAAACAGATAATATCTTGCCTAAGTACATGGCGTTAGCACTTCAGGTAGAAGGTGAATTTGAAAGATTTTCACGTAGCAACAGAGCATCTACACAGAGAATTTCTAATTTAGTTATTCAAATTCCTTCTGTGGCAGATCAAAAGAAAATAGTAGATGAAATTGAAACCATTGATAAGAAAATTGCTGATGAACAAGCAATAATTAGCGAGCAATCTGAGAAGGTTAAATCCAAATTTGATGCTAAGAAACGAATTGCTACTCTAATAGCTGAAAGGAATTCATTGATAGACAAGTATTTAAGATAAAATCCAAATTTGTCGAAATGTTTGGCAACAAAAAATATAAAACACATCCTATAAATGAAGTGTTCGATTTGCAAATTGGAAAGACTCCTTCTAGAACAGAACCTAAATATTGGTGTACAAATGACCATAAATGGGTATCTGTTGCAGATATGAGTGGATATGATAGATTTACGTCAAGCACATCAGAATATATAAGCGATGAAGCTGTAATTGACACGGGGATAAAAATAGTACCTAAAGGAACCGTAATAATGAGTTTTAAACTTACTATTGGCAGAACGACAATTACAAATGAAGATATTTATACAAATGAAGCTATTGTCGCATTTTTACCAAAAGAAACAGAGTATATCAATAATGATTATTTCCGTTTGTATTTATCAACTTATGATTGGTCTGATGGGCAAATAAACGCTGTCAAAGGTATGACATTGAATTCTACGTCTATTGGTGAAGCTGCTTTAGATATCCCACCTAAACCTCTACAAGATACATTCGCAGACTTTGTTGAATCCTGCGACAAATTGAAATTTGAAGAAAAAACTTATTAAAAAATTTTTCATATATAAAAATAGAGCATAAATCGTTTATTTAGGTGGCAAGTAATGAACGGAATAAAAATAAATGAATTGCATGAAGTAATTTCTCATTGCCACGAGGTTGAATTTGAGCATAGTGGAACCACTTATGTGTTGCAGCCAGAGGTTAATAAGAACAAGATTTACTTTGCAATTTGGGATTGTACACCAGATACAGTAAAATGCATCGCCAAACATGAAATAGAGTGTGCAGGTGATATATCGTAGCGATGTGTCTATATAATGGTGTAAATTAGGATAACAAAAAAAGAGCCACAGTGC
>SAMEA3387475__coassemble_1191_pt1 | contig 33675 bp, 27 predicted proteins | sample SAMEA3387475__metabat2_high_PE_008 | metagenome-assembled genome bin SAMEA3387475 (sample SAMEA3387475) | Felis catus | biome: Faeces | place: United Kingdom | collected 2012
ACATGAAAGTCCTTGAAGAAAAGGACGATGAGCTTGATCGTAAGGAGGATCGAATAGAAAAGAAAAACAATAAAGATGATGATCGTGAGGATGATAAAGACGATGACGATGATCAAGATGATGATGCAGAGGAGGATGACTAAGGTACGTTATAATGCTATTGACTTTATTGAGATTATAACTTAATATAGATATATATTAAATAAAATGAATTTTGAGTGTTATTTACTTAATAAAGGAAACAGGTTTAAGTCCTGTACGGTACCGCCACTGTAAGTGAGGAGCAACCCTTAAATAGCCACTGATTTTTCGGGAAGGTAAGGAAAGTGATGATTCACAAGTCAGGAGACTTGCTCAAAATTATCATAAAAGGTCGAGTAACCTAATTGATGTGTAGTAAATATGCGGACTACTTTTGTAGTCCGCTTTTTTTTATTTTTGTAGTTATCGTTATATAGTATTTTATTAGGAGGTTATAAAAATGAACGAAAACTCTTTAAAATGCAAAGCTTTAAGGGTTATTACCGCTATGCTAATTGCAATTGCATTGGTATTTTCAGGTACAGCAAGCTCTTATGCAGCAGAAAAAACTGAAGATAAAACACCAGCAGGTTATATTAATCTTTGTGTAGAAAAGGCAACCATAGGTCAGGGGTATTTACTAGAACCACAAAAGGTCCCATTTTACAAAGGAGAAAATGTAGCACAGGTATTATCAAGAACTTTAGAAAATAACGGATACGAGATAGAATATACAGGTGATTTAGAAAGTTCTTTTTATTTGGCAGCAGTCAACGATAAAAAGGGATCACTTACTGCTACATTTTCTAAGTTTTTACAAGAGCATTTTGAAAAAAACAATGTAAATGTAACAAATACAAGAGAAAGCAGCTCTTTAGGACAGTTTGATTACACTAATATGTCAGGATGGGTGTTTAAAACTGATAATAGACATTCGCCAGTAGGTGCTTCTGGAGCTATGTGTAAAGATGGAATGGTTGTAAGATGGGCATTTACAGTTTATGGATACGGCAGTGACTGTTGGAATACAGGTTGGGGAAATCCTATTATAAAAAATGATTTTAATAGAGATTCATTAGTAAGAGTTTTGGCTGAAATTAACAGCAATCCTGACAAGGAAATAATATTAAAAGATAGCAAAATCAAAGCAAAGTATGATGCTATGATGAAGGCCGGCGTAGATTATGATATGCCAGAAAGTCAGATAAAAGATACTGTTTTAGAAATGGAAAAAGAACTTCCAAAAATTGAAAATGAAATTTCAAAAGGTAAGGAAGATGCTTTAAATCTAGATAAAAAAATAGATACTATAGGTGAAGTAACACTAGAAAAAGAAACCTTAATAAAAGAATGCAGAGCAACATATGATGCTTTAAGTGAAGTAACAAAAAGCATGGTAACAAAGTATCCTGCTTTACAAGCAGCAGAAACAAAATTAGAAGAATTAAAAGCAGTTGAAAAAGATAAAGCTGCAGCTTTAGCATTAGATGAAAAGATATCAATTATTGGTGAGGTAACTTTAGAAGATGAAGCATTAATAAAAGAATGCAGAATGGCATATGATGCATTAAATGAAAAAGCTAAAAGCATGGTAACAAAGTATCCGCTTTTACAAGTAGCAGAAGTAAAACTTGCAGAACTAAAATCAGCTATAGAAGAAAATAATGCAGAAGCTAATGAGCCGTCAGAACAATCTAAGGAAGATGGAGATAAGTTAAACGATAAAAAAGAAGAAGCTAAAAAGGATAAAGAGAAAAAAGATGATGTAACAGAAACAGGTGATGAAAATCCTGTTGCAATCTTATTAATATTAATGATACTTAGTGCTTTAGCAGGAACAAGTATTTATAGATATAATAAGAGATAATAAAAAAATATTATAAAGAAAACTGTCATATTTATAGATATGGCAGTTTTTTTATAAATAATTGCATAAAGATTACACAAAAAAACCAATAAATATTTTACCTTGTATACAAAACAGCGAAATGATATAATAATAAAGACAATTAAAATGTTTAGGTGCCTAGCGCAACCCCCGCTAGGATAATAGGGAAGATGGGTGCAAATCCCGCACGGTCACGCCACTGTAAGGTAGGAGCAACATCCTGAGATATCACTGTATCTTAAAATATGGGAAGATAGGATGAAGCTAAGATTACCAAGTCAGGAGACCTGCCTAGATATAATGACGCCGAGATTAAGAAAAGTGAGAGATTGGTGTTTATATTTTCCTACGAATGATGGGAAAATATACAAAGTAGTGCGCTATTTCTTTTTTTGTCGGAAATAGTGTTTTTTTATTTTTTAGGAGGTTATTTATGAAAAGTAAGTCAAGAATGGCAGTTATGCTTAGTATTGCCTTTGTAGCAGTTTTTGGCTGTGTACAGGAAGCAGGTGCTATGCATATCATGGAAGGATATTTGCAGCCAAAGTATTGTATTATTTGGGGTGTAGTATGTATTCCGTTTTTAGTGATGGGATTTTTATCAATCAAAAGGACATTGCAACAAAACAGAAAAGTACTTATGATTTTGATGATGGCAGGAGCCTATGCTTTTGTGCTTTCTGCTCTTAAGATTCCTTCAGTAACAGGAAGTAGTTCACACCCTACAGGAACTGAGCTAGGGGCTATTTTGTTTGGTCCATCAGCTATGGCAGTAGTTGGTATTATCGTATTATTATTTCAGGCTATACTATTAGCTCATGGCGGCCTTACAACACTAGGGGCAAATACATTTTCAATGGCAATAGCAGGTCCATTTTTAGCTTATGGAGTTTATAAGTTAGGTGAAAAAATGAAGCTACCAAAAGCCGTAAGTGTATTTTTGGCAGCATTTTTAGGAGATTTATTTACTTATGTTATTACTTCTTGTCAGTTAGCATTAGCGCATCCTTCAGAAGTAGGTGGAGTAATGGCTTCACTAGCAGAATTTATGGGAATATTTGCAGTGACACAGATTCCTCTTGCAATTATTGAAGGTTTAGTTACAGTAGCTGTAATGAAAGGATTAGAAAGTCTTGCTGCTCCTGAACTACATCAGCTAGGATATTTAAAGGAGGGCAAATAATATGAGTAAGAATTTAAAGATAGCAATTGTTTGCTTAGTTCTTTGTGTTATTATAGCAGTTATTCCACTAACAACAATCAAGGATTCTGAATTTGGTGGTGCTGATGGTGCGGCTGAAGAGGCGATTACAAAGATTGATGAAGATTATGAAGCTTGGTATGAACCAATTTTAGAACCACCTGGCGGAGAAACAGAATCATTACTATTCTGCTTACAGGCAGCTCTTGGAGCTGGTGTATTTGGATATGGACTAGGATATTTAGTTGCAAGAAAAAAATACAACAATGGACAGCAGGATAAAATCGAAAAATCAGAGAAAAAAGAGGACGATAAATAAATGATAGTCATCGACAAATTAGCATACGCATCAGCTATAAGGGACAAGAGCCCATTTGTTAAGGGTGCCTTTGCAGTAGGCACACTATTCTTTTGCGTTGCAGTAAGATCTTTTGTCGTATCTATTTTCATCATGCTAATTATGGGATACCTTACTGTAAAATTCAGTAGGGTATCTTTTTATAAATATGTAAAACTTATGACAGCACCATTTGCTTTTTTGACTGTTGGAACTATTGCTATTGCAGTAAATTTCACAACAGAGCCTATGGATTTGTTTAATATTGATATAGGAGAGCATTATATTGCCGTCAGTGTAGCTTCTTTGACTTATGCTTTAAGGCTTATATTTACAGCTCTTTCAGCTATTTCGTGTTTATACTTTTTATCTCTTACTACTCCTATGCTTGACTTGGTACAGGTCATGAAAAGTATGAAACTCCCATGGTTGTTTGTTGAAATTACTATTCTTATGTATAGATTTATATTTGTATTAGGCGATATGGCAGCAGCCATAATGCTTTCGCAGGATTGTAGGTTAGGAAATATAACTTTTAGGCAAAAGATAAACTCCATGGGGCAGATGTTATCTGTAGTACTTATGAGAGCTCTTGATAAGTCAAACAAATTATATGATGCTATGGAATCTAGGTGTTATGATGGGCGCATAGAGGTTTTGTGGGATAGCAAAAAAGCAGAAAAAAAGGATTTGATTTTTATGGTAATACATTTTGTTATATTAAATGTTTTGTCATTATTTTGTAAATTAAATGGAGGCATATAAAAAATGGATACTATTATTAAAACAGAAAATTTGAAATTTAAATATGCTGACGGAACCGAGGCGCTAAAGGGCATCAATATTGACATAAAAAGAGGAGAAAAGATTGCAATTATGGGTGCCAATGGCTCTGGGAAATCTACATTTTTCTTACATTTAAATGGTATATCAAGACCTACAGAGGGTAGAGTATATATAGATGGAAAAGAACTTAAATATTCAAGAAAAGAACTTATTGAAGCTAGAAAAAAAGTAGGGATAATTTTTCAAGATCCTGATAATCAACTGTTTTCATCAAGTGTAAGACAGGAAATATCATTTGGACTGTTTAACTTAGGATATACTCAAAAGGAAGCAAAAGAAAAGGTTGATGCAATTATAAAAGAACTAAATATTGATAGCTTTGCTGATAAACCAACACATTTTTTGAGTGGCGGCCAAAAGAAGAGAGTTGCTATTGCAGATATTTTAGTTATGGATCCAAAGATTGTAATTTTAGATGAGCCAGCTTCTGGTCTTGATCCAAAGCATATAAAGCTTACGGATGAAATAATAGATGGCTTGACAGAAAAGGGTATCACTGTGATAATCGCAACTCATGATGCTCAAAGGTCGTTAGCATGGGCAGATAGATTAATTTTGTTTCATGACGGTAAGGTTATTGGTGAGGGAAAACCTGAAGAGATTCTAAGAGATGAAGAACTTTTAGAAACGACAAATTTAGAAAAACCTGCAGTATTAAAGTTATTTGATAATTTAGTTGAGGTTGGTATTCTTGATAAAGATTTGAAAACACCAGTTACAACTGATCAGTTAGAAAAATATATTAAAGAATTAAAATAGAGGGTAAAAATATGAAAGACACAGCATTATTAGTAGTTAGCTTTGGAACTAGCTATAAGGAAACTAGAGAAAAGACTATTGAAGTAATTGAAAGAGAAATGGCAGAAGCATTTAAGGAAGCTGATCTTAAGAGAGCATTTACTAGTGGCATGATTATAAAACGCATGAAGCAGAGAGATGGCATATTAGTAAATAATGTTGATGAGGCTCTTAAAGAAATTTGTGATGAAGGCTATAAAAATGTTTTAATTCAGCCAACTCATATTATTAACGGAGATGAGTTTGAAAAAATGTTGGGTATGATTATGCCTTATGTTGGAAATTTTGAGCATATTAAAATAGGAAGACCTATGCTTACAACTTCAAATGACTATGAAAGAGTTGTAAATATAATTATGGAAGAGATGTCAGACTTATCTAAGGATGAAGCGTTAGTTCTTATGGGGCATGGTACTGGTCATTATACTGATGCGGCTTATGCGGCACTAGATTACAGATTTAAGGCAATGGGTTATAAAAATGTTTTTGTAGGAACTGTTGAAGGTTATCCTGAACTTGATGATATTATTCCTATGATTAAAGAATACAATCCATCAAAAATTAGATTATTGCCATTTATGATTGTAGCTGGCGATCATGCAACAAATGATATGGCAGGAGATGATGAAGACTCATGGAAAAACGTACTTTTAAATGAAGGCTTTGAAGTTGAATGTATAATCAAAGGCCTTGGAGAAATGGAAGGAATAAGACAGATTTATATCGATCACTTAAAAGAAGAGATTTAACGATGATGAAAAAAGGATATACTACAGGAAGCTGTAGTGCAGCAGCAACTATGGCGGCTATAGAGGCTTCTTTAAATAGAAAGTTTAATGATTATGTAACATTAAAAACACCAAATGGTGAAATACTTAACTTAGAAGTTTTAGAAAAAAAGCTAACTAATTGTGGAGCTAGTTGTGCAATTATGAAAAACAGTGGAGATGATCCTGATGTGACTAATGAAAGTTTAGTTTTTTCGGAGGTTAAGTTAATTGATGAAGATGAATTTAAAAATCTAAAAGCTTTAAAAGAAAACATAGAGTTAGAAAACAGAATAATTTTAAAAGGTGGACAAGGTGTAGGCAAAATTACTAAACCGGGTCTTGCCTGTGATATAGGTGAGCCAGCTATAAATCCAGTTCCTAGGAAAATGATAGGAAAATGCGCCCTTGAGGCTATGCAAGCTTATGAGTATGAAGGTTTTGTAGAAATAACAATAGCCATTCCTGCGGGAATTAGCCTAGCAGAAAAGACTTTTAATCCAAAGCTTGGTATTATAGGTGGCATTTCTGTTTTGGGAACTACGGGAATAGTAGAACCTATGAGCGAGCAGGCTTTAGTTGATACAATTAAGGTTGAAATGAATGTTTGTAAAGCTTCTAAAAGTGATTTGGTGGTTATAACTCCGGGAAATTATGGCAAGGACTTTTTAAAGAATTCTTCAAAATTAAGTGAAGATATAATTGTGAAATGTAGTAACTTTATTGGAGATGCGCTTATCTTTGCTCAAGATTTAAATTTTAAAAAGGTTATCTTAAGTGGACATCTTGGCAAACTTATAAAGGTTGCCGGTGGTGTTATGAATACTCACAGCAAATATGGAGATAGACGCATGGAAATTATCATGGAACATGCCTTAAGATGTGGAGCAGATTCTTATGTTTTAGAGAAAATTTCACAGTGTGTAATGGTAGATGAGGCCGTTAGAATTCTAGATGTTTCAGGCATTAAGGATGTTACTATGGAGGCTATTTTGGAAAGTATAGTCTATGAAATGAAGAAGAAAATAACTAATGCAGATGTGGGCGTTATAATTTTTACAAACAAATATGGTTTGCTCGCATGCAGTGATAATATTGATAGATTGTTAGATGAGGAGATATAAGATGGCAAAATTATATGGAATTGGTGTTGGGCCAGGTGATAGTGAGCTACTTACTTTAAAGGGAGCTAGAATTATAAGAGAAAGTGATGTAATTGTCTTACCCAAATCAGGCAAAAAGCAAAATGTAGCTTTTGAAATCGCAAAAGGAGCCATTCCTGAGATAGTAGAAAAAAAAATAATAGAGGTTGATATGCCTATGACCCGTGATAAAGCAAGATTAAAAGAAGCACATAAAGCAGCTTCTGAAGTAATCAAAGAGCTTTTGCTAAATGGCGAAAATGTAGCATTTTTAACTTTAGGAGATCCTACAGTTTATAGTACATATTGCTATGTGCATAATCTAGTACTAGAAGGTGGTATGCAAGCTGAAATTGTACCAGGAGTTCCATCATTTTGTGCGGTTGCAGCTAGACTAAATGAAGGGTTAACAGAGGCTTCAGAGGCACTACATATTATACCAGCATCATATGATGGGTTAGAAGATGCTCTTGAACTAGATGGTACAAAGGTACTTATGAAAAGTGGTACTAAAATCGGTGCTGTGAAAGAAAAAATATTAGAAAAATGCGAAAATGAAACAGTTCGTATGGTCGAAAAATGTGGCATGGAAGGCGAAAAAATATATGATAGCTTAGATGAGATAGATGAAGATGCAAGCTACTTTTCGGTGTTAATTGTGAAAAAAAGATAGGAGTGAATTAATATGGTACATATAGTTGGAGCAGGCTCTGGTGCTACAGACCTTATTACAGTTAGAGGATATAACTTACTTAAAGAAGCAGATATTATTATTTATGCAGGTTCTCTTGTTAATCCGGAGCATCTTGCAATTGCTAAAGAAGGTTGTGAAATTTATAATAGTGCAACTATGACTTTGGAAGATGTTATAGATGTTATGAAAAAGGGTGAAGCTGAAGGTAAGATGACAGTTAGACTTCATACAGGCGATCCTAGTATTTACGGTGCTATAAGAGAGCAGATGGATAAATTAGATGAAGAAGGTATAGCATATGAGGTAACTCCTGGTGTAAGTTCCTTTTGTGGTGCTGCAGCAGCTCTTAAGGCAGAATACACATTGCCAAATGTTTCTCAGTCAGTGATTATTACAAGAATGGCAGGAAGAACTCCTGTACCTGAAAGAGAAAGTATAAGGTCTTTTGCAGCTCATGGTGCTACTATGGCAATATTTTTAAGCACAGGTATGTTAGAAAAACTTTCAGCTGAGCTAATTGCTGGGGGTTATAGCCAGGATACTCCTGCAGCTATAGTTTACAAGGCGACTTGGCCAGATGAAAAGGTTGTAAGAGGAACTGTTAAGGAACTTAAGAAAATGGCTGAAGATAATGATATTACTAAAACAGCTTTGATTTTAGTAGGCGGTTTTTTAGGTGATAAATATGATAGATCACTTTTATATGATCCTGGCTTTAGCCATGAATTCAGAAAGGCAGAAAAATAATGCAAATTAAAATGGTAGGAATCGACCATAATATGGCGGCTTTAAAATACAGAGAAGCTTTTTCTTTTGGTAGGGAAGAGTCTGTGGCTGCCATGAAAAAAATAGTGGAGACTTCCGGTGTTGATGGTTGCATAATAATAGCCACATGTAACAGAACAGAAATGTGGATAAGTTGTGATGAAACTATTGAAAAAAGCCCAGGTGAGCTTTTGTGTGAAGTAAAGGAAGTTTCGTATGATAGCTTTAAGGAATTTTTTGTAGATAGAAAAGGCAAAGATGCTATTGAGCATTTGATGGTTACTGCTTGTGGTATTAACAGCAGAGTATTTGGAGAAGACCAGATTATAGCTCAGATAAAAGATGCTCTTGAGCTTTCACGTAAATCAGGTTGCACTAGCAGAACTTTAGAAAAGGTATTTCAAAATAGTATTACAGCAGCTAAAAAGGTTAAAACTTCTATTAAGCTAAGTGGATACAATCCTTCTGTTGCAACTAGTGGTGTTAAGGAGCTAACACTTGAGTATGGTAGTCTTAAAGATAAAAAATGTTTAATTATAGGTAATGGTAAGATGGCTGCACTCATTGCAGAGCATCTTATGAGTCAGGGTGCTGATGTTATGATGACTTTGAGAAGAAAATATCACCATGGCGAAGAGTTTGAATCTTTAATACCTAAAGGATGTGAGATGATACCTTATGAAGAGAGGTATAAAGCCATTCCGAGGGCAGATATAGTTATAAGTGCTACTTTAAGTCCTCACTACACCGTTACTGTAAAAGGACTTAAGGATGTTTTTGTTAAGGAACCTGGAGTATGGCTAGATTTGGCAGTTCCAAGGGATTTAGAACCTGCTATTTCTGAGAATTATAATGTAAAAATATGTGATATAGATGGCTTAGAGAGCCAAGTGGATACTGAGCTTTTTAAAGATGAATTAATTAAAGCTGGACAGATTATAGGCACATATAGAGATGATATTCTAAATTGGCTTGAGTTTAGAAAGCTTGTGCCATCAGCTAAAAAAATTATCTCATTAACAAGAGAGGATGCGGTTTTAAGAGCTGATAAAGAGCTTAAAGATTTAAATCTAGGTAGAGAAAATACAGAAAAGATAGAAAAGATAATGGGAGATGCAACAGCAAGAGCCATTAATAAGTTGATATTTGGATTAAAGGAAACACTTCCAAAAGATCAATGGGATAAGTGTATTAATGGCATTTTAAAAGCTGCTGAAAAAGATACACTTAAAAGCTAATACAAGGAGAAAAAGATGAAAATATTTGTTGTGGGTTTAGGCCCGGGAGAAGAAAATCAGATGACAACTATGGCTATGGAAGCTTTAGAACAGAGCCAAGTTATCATAGGGTATACAGTTTATGTAGATTTAATTAAGGACAAGTTTAGCCATAAGAAGCTTATGTCTACACCTATGAAAAAGGAAGTGGACAGATGTCAGATGGTATTAGAAGAGGCTTTAAAAGGGCAGACTGTATCGCTTGTTTGCAGTGGGGATGCTGGAGTTTATGGTATGGCAGGTCTTATGTTTGAAGTTTCAAAGGATTATCCTGAGGTTGAAATTGAAGTTGTTCCTGGCATTACAGCAGCTTGTAGTGGGGCAGCTGTTTTAGGAGCACCACTTATTCACGATTTTGTAGTTATTAGCTTAAGTGATCTTTTGACTCCATATGAACTTATAGAAAAGAGGCTTGCTTGTGCTGCAGAGGGAGATTTTTCAATCTGTCTGTATAACCCTTCAAGTAAAAAGAGACATGACTATTTACAGAAAGCTTGTGATATTTTATTAAAGATTAAATCTGAAGATACAGTATGTGGATATGTTCAAAATATAGGAAGAGAAGGTCAAAAGGCTACTGTTTTGACATTAAAAGAACTTAGAGAGGCTAAGGTTGATATGTTTACAACAGTGTTTATTGGTAACAGTCAAACAAAAAATATCAATGGTAAGATGGTTACTCCAAGAGGATATAAAGGAGTTTAGTAATGGCGAAGCTTTTAGTATTTGCAGGAACTAGTGAAGGTAGAAAACTAGTGGAATCATTTAGTAATGATATTGAAATTTACTGTAGTGTAGCAACAGAATATGGTATGAGTCTTTTACCAAAGGAAAGAATTGGCCTTCATATTTTGCAAGGGCGTATGACTATAAATGATATGATTTCTCTTATGAACAGAGAGGAATTTGATATGATTATAGATACAACCCACCCATACGCACAGATAGTAACTGACAATATCAAAGAGGCAGCAAGAGAAACTGATACACCATATTTAAGGCTGTTAAGAGAAAGTAGTGCAGATGAAACTGATGAAACATGTATTTGGGTAGATGATATTGACCAAGCTATAAACTATTTAAATGAAAGTAATAAAAAACTTTTGTTTACTACAGGTAGCAAAGATTTAAATAGATTTACTAAGATAGATAATTATAAAAAAAGAATATATGCAAGAGTTTTACCTATGTCAGGAGTAGTTGAGCAATGTGCTGATATTGGGATTACCGGGAATCATTTAATCTGCATGCAAGGACCATTTGGTGTAGAAATGAATAAAGCACTTATAAAGCAAACTGGTGCAGAAATTTTAGTAACTAAGGATAGTGGTAATGCTGGTGGCTTTTTAGAAAAAATAAAGGCTGCAAAGGAAATGGGAATAAAGGCCCTTGTAATAGGTAGACCTACAGAGGAAGAAGGAAAATCCTATAATGAAGTAGTATCAATACTAAAGGAAAAATTTGGCGAAAATATTTTAAAGGAGCTAGATTTTAAAACAGAGGAAAAAACACTTTCAAAAGCTGATATAAAAAGAGATTGGTTTCCTATGTTTTTAAACATTAGTGGTTGCAATATTTTAGTTGTTGGTGGTGGCAATATAGCTACAAGAAGAGTAAATACTTTAAAGGATTTTACTGGAAATATAGCAATAGTGGCTCCTGAAATATCTGAGGAACTAATTGCTTTAGAAAATAGACCAAATATTGCTATAACAAAACGTAAATTTAAGGAAGAGGATTTAGATGAAGCAGATTTTGTAATAGTTGCTACATCTAATGAAGAACTTAATTTAACAATTAGTGAACTTGCTAAAAATAGAGGAATTATGGTAAATATTTCTTCAAAAAAAGAAGCATGTGATTTCTTTTTTCCAGGTGTAGTTTTAAAAGATAACATAACGGTGGGAGTAAATGCTCAAGGGATTAACCATAAATTAGCTAAAGAAGTTACAGATAAAATAAGAAAACTATTTGAGGATGAAATATGAAAAAGAAAAAAGTAGTAGTGGGAAGTAGAGAAAGTAAACTTGCTGTTATGCAGACTAGACTTGTAATGGATGAAATCGCTAAGGCTCATCCAGAACTTGAACTAGAGCTTGTTACTATGAAAACCACAGGAGATATTATTTTAGATAAAACTTTAGACAAAATAGGTGGCAAAGGACTATTTGTTAAAGAGCTTGACAAGGCACTTATGGATAAAAGAGTTGATATTACTGTTCACAGTCTAAAAGATATGCCTATGGAGGTTAGCGAAGATTTGCCCCTTTTAGCATTTTTCAAACGCGGTAATCCTTTTGATTCGCTAGTGCTACCTAAAGGAGTAGATATAGAAAATCTTGATTTATCTAAGCCTATTGGAAGTTCAAGTGCTCGCAGAAATATACAGCTAATTGAGATATTTCCTGGATATAAAAGCAAGAGCATCAGAGGTAATGTTATAACTCGCTTAAGCAAATTAGATGATGGTGAGTTTGGAAGCATTATCTTAGCTCATTCTGGACTTAAAAGAGTAGGCCTAGAAGATAGAATAACTAAGACATTTGCGCCAGAGGAGATGATACCTGCAGCAGGTCAAGGTATTTTAGTTGTACAAGGTAGAGCAGGAGAAGATTATAGCTACTTGGAGTGTATAGATGATAAGATAAGCCGTACAGAAGCTATGGCCGAAAGAGCATTTGTAACGGCTTTAGACGGAGGTTGTAGCGCTCCTATCGGTGCCTATGCTCATGTAAATGACGAAGAAATTGAAATTTACGGTCTTTATGCCGATGAAAATACAGGAAAATATAAAAAAGGATATGTAAAGGGAAACAGCGAAGAGGCTGTAAAGATGGCTATAGATTTAGCTATGAAGTTAAAGGAGGATGTGGATCATGACAGATAAAAAAGTTGGCAAGGTTTGGCTTGTTGGAGCAGGTCCATCAGATCCTGGACTACTCACAGTAAAAGCCATGGAACTATTAAAAAATGCAGAGGTTATCGTCTATGATAAGCTTGTAGGTGACGGGATTTTATCTATGATAGAGGATAGTATAGAAACTATTAACGTAGGTAAGGTAGCTGGAAATCATCCTGTACCTCAGCATGAAATCAATAAGATTTTATTAGAAAAAGCACTTGAAGGTAAAAAGGTTGTTAGACTAAAGGGAGGAGATCCTTTTGTATTTGGTAGAGGTGGCGAAGAACTAGAACTTTTAGTGGAACATAATATTCCATTTGAAATCGTTCCAGGCATAACATCAGCAGTTTCAGTGCCAGCATATAACGGCATCCCGGTGACTCACAGAGATTTTACATCTTCTTTTCATGTTATAACTGGTCATACCAAAAGCACGGATGAAGCAGATGTGGATTATGAGGCTTTAGTTAGACTAAACGGAACATTGATTTTTCTAATGGGCGTTGGCTCTATGGAGCGTATTTGTAGTGGCCTTATGGCAGCAGGAATGGCAAAAGATATGCCGGCAGCTGTTTTAGAAAAAGGCACTACTGCTCATCAGAGAAGGGTAGTATCAACAGTTTCTAACTTATATAAAGATGCCCTAGCAGCTGAAATAAAAACGCCAGCAATAATTATAGTTGGTAAAGTTTGCTCACTTGCTGATGAATTTACTTGGGCAGAAAAACGCCAACTAGCAGGTCTTAAAATTGCAGTGACTCGCCCAAAGGACAGAGCTTCAAAGCTAGCAGATAAATTAAAAGCACTAGGGGCAGAAGTGGTTTTAATGCCATCTATTAAAACTGTTCCTATAAAAGAAAACAATGAGCTAAATAAAGCTATAGAAAATATCTCACAGTATCAGTGGATAGGCTTTACTAGCCCTGCAGGAGTTAAGATTTTCTTTGATGCTCTTAAGGAAAACAAAGTTGATGTAAGAAATCTTTTAGGAATTAAGTTTGCTGCTATTGGATCAGGAACTGCTAAAGTAATTGAACAAAAGGGAATCTTTGTGGATTTAATTCCAGAAAAATACAATGGAGCTGAAATGGGTAAGGCTCTTGCAGAAGTCTGCAAGAAAGATGAAAAAATCCTTATTCCAAGGGCTAAAATAGGCACACCAGAAGTTACAAAACCTTTAATTGCAAAAGGATTGCAATTTGACGATATTCCTATTTATGATACAGTTTACGAAAGTGAAAATAGATTGGTTAATTACGATGAATCCATCGATTTAGTTGCATTTACAAGCGCTTCAACGGTTAAAGCATTTGTTGCAAATAATAAGAGCCTTGACTTTTCAAAGGTTAAGGCTATTTGTATAGGAGAGCAGACTGCAGAGGAAGCTGGTAAATATAACATGCAGATTGAAATATCAAAAAAGGCTACTATTGACAGTATGGTAGAATTTTTAGTTGATAAATTTGGAGGAAATAAATGATAGAAATCCTGATTATAGCCTTGGTTATAGGATTTATATTGGATATGATAGTAGGAGACCCATACTGGCTACCTCATCCCATTTGCTTAATTGGAAACTTCATTTCAAAAGGCGAAAAAGCTGTAAGAAAGATTTTTCCTAAAAGTCAAAAAGGAGAGTTTTTAGGCGGAATGTCTCTTTCTATTCTCACAGTTGTTTTAGCTTTTGTAGTGCCATTTTTTATCATATGGTGTGGATATCTTATAGACAAAAGACTATTATTAATTTTAAATGCTATTATGTGTTATCAGATTTTAGCAGCCAAATGCCTAAAGACTGAGTCTATGAAAGTTTGTGAAAAGCTAAAGGAAAAGGATATAGATGGAGCAAGATACGCTCTTTCTATGATTGTGGGAAGAGAAACTAAAAACTTAAATGAAGAACAAATTGCAAAAGCCGCAGTTGAAACTGTAGCTGAAAATACTTCAGATGGAGTAATAGCTCCTATGTTTTATTTTATCATCGGAGGTGCTCCATTGGCTTTTGCCTATAAAGCTATAAATACCCTAGATAGCATGATAGGATATAAAAATGAAAAATATTTATTTTTCGGAAGATTTGCTGCTAAGTTAGATGATATGGCAAACTTTATTCCTGCTAGAATAGGAGCAATGCTATTAATTATAGGCTCATTTGTACTTAGATACGATTATAAAAATGCAGGAAAAATTTATTTAAGAGATAGAAAAAATCATGCTAGTCCAAATAGTGCTCAGCTAGAATCAGCTTGTGCAGGAGCTTTGGATATACAGCTTGCCGGTGATGCAGTATACTTTGGAAAGGTATACAAAAAGCCATTTATCGGGGATAAAATAAAAGAAACAGAGGCCATCGATATTAGAAAAGCAAATAATTTGATGTATACAGCATCGATTGCTATGGTTATATTATTAGTTGTTATAGTTGAAATTGGAGTTTACTTAATATGAAATCATATACTCATGGCGGTAATATTTATACTGCTAGTAAAGATAAAAAAATCTATGATTTTTCAGCAAATATAAATCCTTTGGGTGTTCCAAGAAGTGTAATTGAGGCAGCGGCAAAATCACTTGAAACTTGTTTTAATTATCCAGATCCTATGTGTATGGAGCTGATTAAAAAGCTTGCTATATATGAAAATATTAAGGAGGAAAATCTCGTTTGTGGAAATGGTGCAGCAGACCTTATATTTAGAATGGTTTTAGCTCTTAAGCCAAAATGTGGACTTGTAAATGCACCTACGTTTTCAGAATATGAAAATGCCTTAAGAATGGTAGGTAGCAAGGTTTATTACAATTATCTAAAGGAAGAGGAAGACTTTAAGATGAGTCGCGCCTTTATAGAGAAAATGGATGAAATTGATAATCTTGATATGATTTTTATTTGTAATCCCAATAATCCTATTGGAAATTTAACTGAGAGAAGTCTTCTTATCGATATTTTGGATAAAGCAAAAAAGAAGAATATAATGGTAATTGTAGATGAGTGTTTTATAGGTTTTACTCGTATGGAGGATGAATATTCTTTAAAGAAATTTTTAGATAAATATCCTAATTTAATTATTATGAAAGCTTTTACAAAAAACTTTGCTATGGCAGGTTTTAGACTTGGATATATCATGTCTTCTAATATTGAAGTGTTAGATAAGGTCTTTGCTTGTGGTCAGCCATGGAGTGTGTCAACTCCGGCACAAGCTGGAGGAATAGCGGCATTAGATGAAAAGGAGTATTTTAATAAAGCTCTTGATATGATTAATCAAGAGCGCATTAGGTTGTGCAATTGTTTAAAAGAGATAGGTTTAAAAGTTTTTGAGCCTACTGCTAATTATATTTTTTTTAAGACATTTAAATTAGATGGAAAATATCTTTGTGACAAGATGAAAGAAAAAGGTATTTTAATCCGAAATTGCGGAAACTATCCTGGATTAAATGATAACTATTTACGAATCGCAGTGAGAAATCCAAACGAAAATGATTATTTTATAAAAACGATAAAGGAGGTTTACCATGGCTAAAGCTATTATGGTTCAAGGAACAATGTCAAATGCAGGCAAAAGTGTTCTTGTAGCAGCACTTTGTAGAATTTTTAAAGAGGATGGTTATAAAGTAGCACCTTTTAAATCGCAAAATATGGCCTTAAATAGCTTTATTACTAAGGAAGGTCTTGAGATGGGTAGAGCTCAAGTGGCCCAAGCCGAAGCGGCTGGCGTAGAACCTTCAGTTTTAATGAATCCCATATTGCTTAAGCCAACTAACGATACTAGCTCTCAAGTTATTGTAAATGGCGAAGTTTGGGAAAATATGAGTGCAAAAGAATACTACAAGCAAAAAAGGGTTTTAGTACCTGAAGTAAAGAAGGCTTTTAATAAGCTTTCAGAGGAAAACGATATTATTGTGATAGAAGGAGCTGGAAGTCCTGCTGAAATCAATCTTAAAGAAAATGACATAGTAAATATGTTTATGGCTAAGATGGCCGATGCTCCTGTTCTTCTTGTTGGAGATATCGACAGAGGAGGTGTTTTTGCTTCCTTAGTTGGTACTATGGCACTTTTTGATGATGATGAAAAGCAAAGAGTAAAAGGTCTAGTAATAAATAAGTTTAGAGGTGATGAAAGTATTTTATCACCGGGCCTTAAAACATTAGAAGAAATTACAGGAAAAGACGTGGTAGGTGTAGTTCCTTATCTTGACGTAGATATAGATGATGAGGACAGTCTAACTGAGAGATTTGATAGAAAAAACGAACCTGCTTTAATTGATATGGCTGTTATCAGAACGCCTAGAATTTCAAATTTTACAGATTTTAGCGTATTTGAATCTGTTCCAGGAGTTAAGGTTCGTTACGTTAAAAATCCAGATGATTTAGGTAATCCTGATATGATTTTCTTACCTGGTACAAAAAATACGATGGAAGATCTTTTGTGGATGAGACAAAATGGTATAGAGGCTAAAATTAAGAAGCTTGCTGCTGCTGGCAAAGCTGTATTTGGTATTTGCGGTGGCTATCAGATGCTAGGTGAAACTCTGTCAGATCCTTACGGTGTAGAGCATGGTGGCACTATGGCAGGAATGGCTCTTTTACCTACTGAAACTGTTTTTGAAAAGGATAAGATTCGCACTAGAGTTGATGGTACTTTTAATAATGTTGATGGTATTTTTTCAGGCCTTAAAGGTCTTGATCTTGAAGGCTATGAAATTCACATGGGTACAACAAAAATCAATGGCGGTATAAATATGACCTCACTAAAGTCTCTTAATGGAGAAGAAAAAATAGATGGTCTTTCAAATGGTAACGTTTACGGTTCTTATGTTCATGGAATTTTTGATAAAGAAGGAGTTGCCAATGAAATCGTATCAGCCTTATTAAAAGCTAAAGGACTAGATGATACAGAAGCTAAATCGGTCAATGTAGAGGAATACAAAGAAGAACAGTATGTAAAGCTTGCGAAAGGTGTTCGTAAAGCTTTAAATATGAAAAAAATATATGAAATGTTAGATCTTTAAGTTAAATAAAATAGGAGGGGAAGCAAATGAGTGAAAAGGTAACTTTACAAAATGTTCTTCCAGCTGACATCGAAAAACGCAGCATGGAAATAATAGAAAGTGAAATGTTAAAAACTGATTTAGATCCTTTAGAAAAGCTTGTAGTTAAAAGGGCTATTCACACTAGTGCAGATTTTGACTACTTAGAAAATTTAGTTTTTTCAAAGGATGCAGTCAAAAATGCTATAGCTGCAATTAAAAATGGCGCTACTATTGTGACTGATACAAATATGGCTAAGGCGGGCATTAACAAAAAAGAACTTGGCAAATACGGTGGTGAAGTTCTTTGTTTTATGGCAGATGATGATGTGGCAACTGCAGCTAAAGCCAATGGTACTACACGAGCAACTGCATGTATAAATAAAGCGGCAGAACTCAGAAGACCAGTTATTTTTGCTATTGGCAATGCTCCAACTGCATTAGTTCGTATTTATGAGCTTGTAAAAGATGGTGTTCTTAAACCTGAATTAGTTATTGGTGTACCTGTTGGCTTTGTAAATGTAGTGGAATCAAAAGAATTAATTTTGGATTTAGCAAATACGCCATATATTGTAGCTCGTGGTCGTAAAGGTGGCAGTAATATTGCTGCAGCTATTTGTAATTCACTTTTATATATGATTCGTGATGGTGTAGAGATTTAATATTAATCACTGGCAATAATGCTGTGATTTTACAGTAAAGTTAGAAACATGAAAAGTTCAGTACAAAGAGGAGCAACTTTTTGCAGTAATTCCTAATTATCAAAGGTCACTATATAGTGGCCTTTTTTTCATTTCCTGCAGTCCCATAAGTATGTACGATGCCTTTGCTTCGGGCAAATAATATAGATAGGCTAAAAAGGATTGTTGAAAAAATAGCAGAAGCCATTCCTGTGGAATAAATGTTGGTATAATGTGTAAAAAAATGGTGATACAACATAAAAAATAGAAAAATGAATTATATGAGAGTAATAAAAAAATTAATTTATAAAATATGTTATAAAATTCAGAAAATTTATTGATAAAAAATATACAATTGTGTTATACTCAAGATATCAATTGAAAATAGGAGGGCTTATTATGAAAGGCTATACAAGCGAAACTATCAGAAACGTTGCACTTTTAGGACATGGTGGATGCGGTAAGACTACATTCCTAGAATCAGTTCTTAAAGAAACTGGCGCAATAGATAAAATGGGTAAAGTAGAAGAAGGTAATACAGTATCTGACTATGATAAGATGGAAAAAGAAAAAGGATACTCTATTAATACTTCAGTAGTTCCTGTAATTTGGAAGGAAAACAAGATTAACTTTATCGATACTCCAGGGTACTTTGATTTTGTAGGTGAAGTAAATGCAGCACTAAGAGCAGCAGAAGCAGCTATTATTTTAGTAGATGCTGGAGCAGGTATTCAGGTAGGAACTGAGCAGGCTTGGAAAGCATGTGAGAGATATAAGAAGCCTAGATTTATTGTAATTAATAAAAGAGATAAAGATGAATTTGATTATTACAAGACATTTGGTGAACTAAAAGAAAAATTTGGTGATCATCTAATTCCATTTAGTTGGCCTATTACAACAGAAATTGATGAAGAACTTAAAGAAGCTATCGCTATGACAGACGATGCTCTTATGGAAAAATACTTTAACGGTGATAATTTCACTGAAGAAGAAATCAAGAAGGGATTAGCAGAAGGTATTGCAGATGGAGCTATGGTACCTGTATTGTCAGCTGCATTTGAATTACAGAAGGGTTCTGAAGGTTTACTAGATTTATTGGTAACTTATGTTCCTACACCTCTGCAGCATGGTCCATATAAAGGATTTAATGATAATAACGAACCGGTTGAAAAGATTTCAGTTGTTGATGGTCCTGTATCTGCATTTGTATTTAAGACTATCATTGACCCATTTGTAGGTAAGATTTCTATTATGAAGGTCGTTGCTGGTGTGTTAAGAGCTGGTACAGAAGTTTTAAATGAAAGAACTGGTAAAATCGAAAAAATTGGTAAGTTATTCTTCTTAAGAGGTAACCATCAGGAAGAACTTAACTATGCAGAGGCAGGAGATATTGTAGCAGTTTCTAAACTTCAGCACACATTATCAGGTGATACTCTTTGTGATAAGAGTGATATTATAAGATATTTACCTTTAGATTATCCAAAGCCATCACTATATGTTGCTATCGAAGCAGCTGAGAAAAAAGATGAAGATAAGGTATTCTCAGGATTAGCTAAATTGAGAGAAGAAGATCCATCATTTGTAATTGAAAGAAACAATGAAACTCATCAGACATTGCTTGGTGGACAGGGTGAAATTCAGTTAGGCATAATTATGGCTAAACTAAAGGATAGATTTGGAGTAGAAGTTAAAACTGTTCCTCAGAAGATTGCTTATAGAGAAACTATAAAAGGAAATTCTGATGTTCAGGGTAAACATAAAAAACAGTCAGGTGGAGCAGGACAGTACGGTGATGTACATATTAGATTTTCTCCTTCAACTGAAGAATTTGAATTTACTGAATCTCTATTTGGTGGATCAATTCCTAAGAACTATGTTCCTGCAGTTGAAAAGGGATTAATCGAATCTATGGAAAAAGGTCCGTTAGCTGGTTGCAAAGTAGTTAATATTAAGGCTGATTTATATGATGGTTCTTACCATGATGTAGACTCTAACGAAATGGCATTTAAGATCGCTGCATCACTTGCATTTAAGAAAGGTATCTTAGAAGCTAAACCAGTATTGCTAGAACCTATTATGAAATTAGAAATTTTAGTTCCAGAAGATTACATGGGCGATGTAATGGGTGATATGAATAAGAGAAGAGGTAAGATTTTAGGTATGGAACCTCAGAGCAATGGAGATCAGAAGATATTAGCTGAAGCTCCACAAGCTGAGTTATTTGATTATTCAATCATATTAAGATCTATGACTCAGGCTAGAGGTGCTTTTGAAATGGAATTTGCCAGATATGAACAAGTTCCACAGCAGATTGCTGAAAAGATTATTGCTGCTCATCAAGCAGGCGAAGATAAATAAGACTTCACTAACACTTATAACTTAATAAATAAAAAATAACTCACAGAGAAGAATATTTCTTCTCTGTGAGTTTCTTTTTTTGATAATTATTTGTTATTATATATGTTAGTGTAGGAGGTATAAAATGAGAAAACTATTAAATATAGATTATGGTGCTATACATGGTACTTATTGGATGTCATTTGGAGTTGTTTATAGTTTTGCTTCAGTGTTTTTGTTGGCTAAGGGTTTTAACAACTCACAGATAGGATTTATTATTGCTGTAGGAAATCTTTTAGCGGTGGCAATACAGCCATTCTTGGCGGATTTTGCTGATAGAACAAAGAAGATTTCTCTTATTGGTATAACAGAGGTTATGACGGTGATGCTTATAGTTTTTACGGCATTGATGTTTGCTTTTAAGGGAGCGAGTATGGCACTTGCTACTATTTATATTTTGACTATAGCATGGATTACTATATTACAGCCGTTTTTTAATACACTTAACTTTAAGCTTCAAGAAAGCGGATTTTATATTAATTTTGGTGTGACTAGAAGTTTTGGATCATTTACTTATGCTATTTTATGCGCAGTGTTAGGCAGTGTCGTAGAAAAGTATGGTGTGGTTGTTTTGCCTATTTCTGGAGAAATAGTTTTAGTTCTGCTTTTGATAAGCTTGATTTTTACTAAAAAGCATTTTGATAATGCAAAGAGAATAAATAAAGATAAAAATCTAATAAGAGATAATGATATCACTAAGGAAAAAATCAACTTAATAGATTTTGTAAAAAGACATAAGATGTTTTTTGTTGTAAATGTAGGCGTTGTTGGTGTGTTTTTTAGTAATCAAATTTTAAATAGTTTTATGCTTCAAATAGTTAATAACGTAGGTGGAAGTAGCGAGGATATGGGAATAGTATTTTCTGTTTTAGCATTTTTAGAAATTCCTACTCTTATATGCTTTGATAAGCTAAGAAAAAGGTTTAGCTGTCAGTCGATGCTTAAGGTGGCGTCCATTTGTTATACACTAGAAATTGGAATTTGTCACTTAGCAAATTCGGTGACAGTTATAATAATGGCTCAATTTTTACAGTTATTTTCTTTTGCTTTGTTTATGCCATCTATGGTTCATTTTATTGATGAGATAATGAGCGAAGGAGAGGCTGTTAAAGGCCAATCTTTATATGTTATGATGACTACTATTACAACGATTATAGGTTCAGTTATAGGAGGAATAGTTATAGATTATTTTGGTGTTAGTACTCTAACTCTTATTTCAACTATTGTTACAGCTATCGGTGCAGTTATTATGATTTGCACAGTTAATAGGGTTGAAAACAAAAGACAGTGTCTTGACAAACTGAAAAGCTAAAAGTATAATTAATAAAAAAGAACAGATGTTCGTAAGAGAGGTGTAAATAATGGCTAAAAAAGCTAAAACGATATTTGTTTGTCAGGAATGTGGCTATGAGAGTCCAAAGTGGATGGGGCAGTGTATATGTGGTGCGTGGAACTCTTTTGTTGAGGAAAAAGTTTTACCAGCTAAAGAAGATGATCCTAGAAGGAGAAGTAGCAGCAAAGGTGGCAAGACAGCTAAGGCAAATAAACTTAAAGATATATGTGCAAATAAGCAAGAAGACAGGATAGATACTGGTATAGGTGAGTTAAATAGAGTGCTTGGTGGAGGTATGGTAAAAGGTTCACTTACACTAATTTCGGGAGAGCCTGGTATTGGTAAATCTACGCTTATTATGCAAGCTGCAAATAATATTGCAACTGCAGGTAAAAGAGTATTATATATTTCAGGAGAAGAATCAGAGATACAGCTTAAAATGAGAGCTGATCGCATATGTCCTAACCTAAGTGATAATCTTATGGTTCTATCTGAAACTAATATGGAAAACATTTCAGAGTGTGCTAAAGCTATGCAAGCTGATTTTTTAATAGTTGACTCTATTCAAACTACTTATACGGCAGCACTTGATGCTGCTCCGGGAAGTGTGTCTCAAGTTAGAGCATGCGGAAACGAGATGATGCGCTTAGGAAAAATGGAAGGTATTCCTATATTTATAGTCGCACACGTGACTAAAAGCGGAGAACTTGCAGGACCTAAGATTGTAGAACACTTAGTTGATTGTGTACTTCATTTTACAGGGGAGAGAAATCATGAGCTTCGTATCTTAAGATCTTTTAAAAATAGATTTGGCACAACTAGTGAAATAGGTGCTTTTGAGATGGCCCAGCAAGGTTTAGAAGAGGTTGAAAATCTATCTCAAACATTTTTAGAAGGTATGACGTTGGCAAGAGAAGGCTCAACTGTTACTGCTGTATATGAGGGAACAAGACCGCTTTTACTTGAAATACAGGCACTTACTTCTACTACAAATATAGGGTTTGCTAGAAGAACTGCCATAGGTATTGATATTGCAAGATTAAATATGATTATAGCTGTATTAGAACGTAAGGCTGGACTTTCATTGTTAAATCAAGATATTTATGTAAATGTCGTAGGAGGGCTTAAGCCAGAAGGTACTTATACTGATCTTAGTGTTGCTATGTCTATTTATTCATCATTTAGAGATAAGGCCTTTAGTGATAAGACTATTTTATTAGGTGAAATCGGTCTTACAGGAGAACTTAGAAATGTTCAAAATGCTGAAAAGATTGTTAAGGAGGCAGTTCGTATGGGCTTCAAAAAAATAATACTCCCATGTGGAAACGCTAAAAAGCTAGGTTCCAGTATGGGAGATGATGTATTGATACAAGGTGTAAAAGATATTAATGAAGCAATTTGTGCCAGTTTTCTTTAGGCGGTTTTGGTTCAGGTGCAACTTCTAGTTCAAACCAAAATGTTGTGCCTCGACCAACCTTACTTTCAACTCCAAATCTGGCATTGTGAGCAGTTAAGATTTCTTTTACGATTGATAAACCGATACCAGAACCTTTAGTTGCTCTAACATGATTTGTGCTAGATTTGTAATATCGTTCCCAAACATATGGTAGTTCATCAGGTTTAATACCTTGACCATGATCTACGATTTCACAGTGAACACGTTTACCCCATTTTTTTATATTTACAAATATCTTTTTATCCTCACCACAATATTTTATTGCATTTGTTAGTAAGTTGGAAACAACTTGTTTGATCCTTTCTTCATCGCCAACTACTAAAACATCTTGTCTGCAGTTGAACATGATGTGATATCCATCCTTTTCAAGAAGTTCATATGGTTGTATTAGAGAAGCAGCTAATTCCTTGATACTAAACTTAGTTACATGAAGTTCAAGGGTACCTGCTTGAACTGCTGAAAGTGTTAAGATATCATTAACAAGTGTGTTAAGTCTATCTGCTTCATCTATAATTACTTGAAGATGAGCATTACGTTTTTCAGGTACATCACCTGACAAATCTCTAATCATTTCAGCGTATGATTTGACCATTGTAAGTGGGGTCTTAAGGTCATGTGAAACATTGGCCATAAGATCCTTTTGAAGATTTACGGATTTTTCAAGTTCAGATGAAGCTTTATTTAGCGTATTTGCAAGTTCGTTAATTTCAGAGTAAGCATAATTACTTGAAAATGTTATACCATATTCTCCGTTAGATAATTTATTTGCCCCCTCTGTAATATCTGAAATTGGCTTTGCAATTCGAGATGATATATATACAGAAAGGACGAAGGCGAATATCAATGAAATTAAAGATATATATATAAGCTGGTTTTGCAGTATATTAATTGTAGATGATACTGGATATAAAGGTGCGATGACATAAAGTATTGTATCATGTGATGCATCTAAATATCCTGCATAAACCCAAGTTTCACGTTGGGTTTTTTCGCCCTTTAAGGTAAGAGCAATACTGTTTTCATTTATTGAAACAGCTTGCAAAGCATCTTCAACTTTTTGAATTTCTTTTTTGTAAGCGATAACTTGCTCGTTTGAAATAAAGATATCTTTATCTTTAGAGATAACTTTTACGAAAATATCATCGCTGTCAACTAATGTTTTGACTTTATCAAAGAAGGCATCTTGCTCCATTTTTTTGTAGTTGTCGGTTATAGTTGCTATGGTCTTTTGAGTTTCTATAACTTTCATTTTTTCATAGTAATTATTTAAAAAGAAAATCTGGAGAAACCAAATCAAAAATAGCATAACCATAATAAGTATTAAAAAATACATCCATACTTTGAATCGTATGCTCTTAAAGTTAAACTTGATTTTCAAACTTATATCCTTTCTGCATATGAAGCTTTAAATTTTGGTGTTCATTAATTTATTAACTAATACAAGTATAAATTAAAATTTAGGATGTATCAACTTTTTAATAATTTTAACTTAAGAGTTTAGATAATGTATGATTTTATAAAAAAAGAAGCATAGCCACCGCGACATCTGCAAAAGCCGATATCATAACGTCCGAAACGACAAGTGGTACTGCTTCTAAAATAAAGGTTTATGATTATATAAAGCTAAAAATAATAGCTTTAGCAATCTTCAAATTTATATCCAACTCCTCTTAATGTTACTATGTAATCTCTGTATTCACCAAGATGGTTTCTTAGATTTTTAATATGAGTATCTATAGTTCTATCGTCACCGTAAAAATCATAGCCCCAAATATCGCCAAGAAGCTGTTCTCTTGAAAGTGCGATGTTTTTATGCTCTATTAGGTAGCATAAAAGATCATATTCCTTTGGAGTAAGTTCTATTTTTTCATCGTTTACAGTAACTGTTCTACCACCAGTATCGACTCTAAGACCTTTAAATTCATAAATTGGATGTTCGCTTGCAACAGTTGAATGCATAGTTGCATGAGCAGCAGCAACAGCCCTGTGTCTAGTCAATACCGCGTTTACTCTTGCCATAAGCTCTTTAGGACTAAATGGTTTAACTACATAATCATCAATACCAAGTTCGAAACCAAATAACTTATCGTATTCTTCGCTACGAGCAGAAAGTAAAATAACAGGAATATTTTTAATCTTCTTTATTTCCTTACAAGCACTGTAGCCGTCAAGCTTAGGCATCATAATATCCATAACGATAATATCATAATCATTTTCTTTTACTTTATTTACAGCCTCAAGGCCATCAGCAGCTTCATCAACTATATAATCATTAAATTCAGCGTATTCTCTAATAACAGTTCTAATCTTAATTTCATCATCAACTATTAGTAATTTATTCACGAGTTAATACCTCCTAACTTTTTTCAAATAGCTAGTTTATTATAACATAATTTGTGGTAAAATAATACAATAATGTACACATAGAAATATTGAGAAAGATGAGTAATATTATGAAAAAAGAAAAATTTGATATAACTGGTATGACTTGTTCGGCATGCTCTGCACGAGTTGAAAAAACAGTATCTGCCATGGATGGAACTGATGATGTAAGTGTTAATTTACTTAAAAATTCTATGGTAGTTTCTTATGATGAGGATACTACAAGCGCAGATGAAATTATAAAAGCTGTCGAAAATGCTGGATATGGAGCATATATTGAAAATGGAAAAAATAAAGGAGCAAAATCTGATAATAATGCAGTGGATGTGGCTTTAAAAGAAGCTGAAAAGATGAAGCTTAGACTTATTATCTCTTTAATATTTACAGTCCCTATATTTTATATTTCTATGGGACACATGATGGGATGGACACTTCCTAAAATTTTATTAGGTGATGAAAATGCGATGATTTTTGCATTTACACAGTTTTTATTTTTAATTCCTGTAGTTTTTGTTAATTTCAAATTTTATAAAATAGGATTTAAGACATTGGTACAGAAGGCTCCTAATATGGATTCACTTATTGCCATAGGTTCAGGAGCATCGATTTTGTACGGTATATATGCTATTTATAAAATTGCTTACGGTTTAGGTCATGGCCAACTTTCCATGGCTCATCATTTTGCTATGGATATTTATTTTGAGTCAGCTGCTATGATCTTAACGCTTATAACCTTAGGCAAGTTTTTTGAGGCAAGAGCTAAGGGGAAAACTTCGGATGCGATTTCAAAACTTATGGATTTGGCACCTAAAACTGCGACAGTTTTAAGAGGTGGTAAAGAGGAAGTTATTTCAGCAGATGATGTTATAAAAGGTGATATATTAATAGTTAAAGCTGGAGAAGCAGTAGCTGTAGATGGAATTATCATAGAAGGTAACGGATCGTTAGATGAAGCTGCTATAACAGGAGAGTCCATTCCTGTTGATAAAAAGCAAGGAGATAAAGTCATAGGTGCAACTGTAAATAAGAGCGGGTATTTTAAAATGGAAGCCACAAATGTAGGTGATGAAACGACTCTTTCACAGATAGTTAAGTTAGTTGATGAAGCTACATCATCTAAGGCTCCCATAGCTAAACTTGCAGACAAAGTAAGTGGCGTTTTTGTGCCAGTAGTTATAGCTATTGCGGTAGTTACATTTGCAGTTTGGATGTTTATGGGAATGGGTATAGAGTTTGCTTTATCGATGGCCGTTTCTGTATTGGTTATTTCTTGTCCATGTGCTTTGGGGCTTGCTACACCAACTGCTATAATGGTAGGAACCGGTAAGGGAGCAACAAACGGAATTCTTATAAAATCAGCCGAAAGTCTTGAAACTTTACATAGTGTAGATGCTATAATCCTTGATAAAACTGGAACTGTAACTTTAGGTAAGCCAACAGTTACAGATGTGATTTGTGCAGAGGATGTAAAAGAAGATAAGCTTTTAAAAGTTGCTTATGCTATGGAAAAATTATCAGAACATCCCCTAGGAATGGCAATAGTGAATTATTGTGAAGATAGAGAGGTTTCTTTAGTATCTTCAAGGGAGTTTGTGCAGATTCCTGGAAGAGGCTTAAAGGCTATGATAGACGAAGAACTTTGCTATGCAGGAAACTTGGCATTGATGAAAGAGGCATTCTCAGATAAAAATGATGATGAACTTTTTGTTAAGGGTGAAGCCTTAGCTGAAAAAGGTAAAACACCGATGTATTTTGCAGCAGGCGAAGATTTAATTGGCGTAATTGCTGTGGCGGATGTTGTAAAGGAAACAAGTAAAGATGCTATTAATGAACTAAAATCTATGGGAATAGAAGTTCTCATGGTTACAGGCGATAATGAAAAAACTGCAAAGGCTATAGGCAAGCAAGTTGGAGTAGATAAAATAATAGCTCAGGTTCTTCCTCAAGATAAGGAAACTCATGTTAAGATGTTTGAGGAACAAGGAAAAAAAGTCGCTATGGTTGGTGATGGTATAAATGATGCGCCAGCATTAGCAAGGGCAGATGTTGGTATTGCAATTGGTGCAGGTACAGATATAGCAATGGAATCAGCAGATATAGTGTTGATGAAAAACGATTTACTGGATGTATCGACAGCTATTCAGCTAAGTAATCAAGTTATTAGAAATATAAAGCAAAATTTGTTTTGGGCATTTTTCTATAATGTAATAGGCATCCCTGTAGCAGCAGGTGTATTTTATTTATCCATAGGACTTAAGTTAAGTCCTATGATAGGGGCTGCTGCTATGAGTTTTAGTTCGGTATTTGTAGTAGGAAATGCTTTGAGATTGAGATTTTTCAAGGCTAAAAGAATAGATGAACATTTAAAAGAAAAAGAAATTGATGAAAAAGGAGACGAGGAAATGAAAAAGACAATTATGGTTGAAGGTATGATGTGTATGCATTGTGTTAAACATGTAAATGATGCTTTAGAAAAGGTCGATGGCGTTAAAAATGTAGATGTAAACTTAGAAGAAAAAAATGCAGTTGTAACTATGGATGAAGAAGTTTCAGACGAAGCTTTAACAAAGGTTGTAGTTGATGCTGGATATGAAGTTAAAGGTATTAAATAATTTGGAGGTAAGCTATGGAATTGATGGAACTTTTAAAGACTAGAAGAACTTACAGAAGATTTGACCAGTCTCATAAGATTGAAGATAATGTAATAGAAGATATGATGGAGTCTTTAAGACTTGCATCAAGTGCTGCAAATCTTCAGCCTCTTAAATATATTTTTGTAAGAGATGAAAATATAGTTGAAAAGGTATTTCCTTTAACAAAGTGGGCAGCTAGATTACCTAAAGAACTAGGAGAACCAAAAGAAGGTGAAAAGCCAGTTATGTTTGTTATCGTTCTTTATGATGAAAAGGATAAATCAAAGTGGGTTGATACAGATGCCGGACTTGCAATGAGCAATTTAACATTAGCAGCTTGGAATCATGGCGTAGGAAGCTGTATAATTGATAATGTAAAAAGAGAAGAACTATATAAAGTTTGTGATATTCCTAAAAATATGGTTATACAAAGCGTTATAGGCTTTGGTTATCCAACTCATAATTCTACTATTGTAGATATGTCACAAGGAGAAGTAGCATATTATCTTGATGAAAATAAAGACTATTTTGTACCAAAAAGAAAGAGCGAAGATGTAATAAATGTGCTATAATGAATTTTATACTTTGTTTTAAGGTAAATTTGTATTAATTATAGGAGGTTTATTGTGAAAAAGCTATTTTCAAACCTACCATTTCGTTTACTATTAGGCGTGGTGATAGGTATCTTAATTGGACAGGTAGCTAATATAAGTGTTATGAATGTAGTAGTAACTCTTAAGTTCGTATTAGGCGAATTTATCAACTTCTGCGTTCCGCTAATTATTATCGGATTTATTGCACCTTCCATCACAAAGCTTGGTAACAATGCATCAAGAATGTTAGGTGTAGCGCTTGTTATCGCTTATGTATCTTCAATTGGTGCAGCATTTATGTCAACAGGAGCTGGATATGGACTAATTCCTCATTTGAATATTGCATCAGAGGTAGAAGGTCTAAAAGCGCTTCCAGATGTTATTTTCAAGCTTGAAATCCCACAGATTATGGGTGTAATGAGTGCACTTGTGTTCTCAGTATTGATTGGTCTTGCAGCAACATGGTCAAAAGCTAAGACAATAACAGCAATTTTAGAAGAATTCCAGAAGATTGTCTTAGATGTAGTATCAAAAATTGTAATCCCAGTATTACCATTTTTCATCGCGCTAACATTCTGTGCTTTATCTTATGAAGGAACTATTACAAAACAGTTACCAGTATTCTTAAAAGTAATTGTTATTGTAATGATAGGTCACTATATTTGGCTTGCATTACTTTATTTCATCGGTGGGGCATACTCAAAAAAGAATCCTTTAAACGTTGTTAAAAATTATGGACCAGCATATATTACAGCTGTAGGAACTATGTCTTCTGCTGCTACTTTAGCAGTTGCATTAAAATGTGCTAAAAAGTCACAACCTACTTTAAGAGATGATATGGTTGATTTTGGTATTCCGTTATTTGCAAATATCCATTTGTGCGGATCTGTATTAACTGAAGTATTCTTTGTAATGACTGTATCTCAGATTCTTTATGGACAGATGCCATCTGTTGGAACTATGATTTTATTCTGTCTATTATTAGGCGTATTTGCTATTGGTGCTCCTGGTGTTCCAGGTGGTACAGTAATGGCTTCTTTAGGTCTAATTACAGGTGTTCTTGGTTTTGATCAGACTGGTACAGCTTTGATGTTAACAATTTTCGCATTACAGGATAGCTTCGGTACTGCTTGTAACGTAACAGGCGACGGTGCCCTAACTATGATTTTATCTGGATATGCAGATAAGCATAACATCGAAAGACAGGAAAACATCGGTGTAGATTTATAATCAAATTATTTTTAAAATTAAGTCGTATTAACCAGTGAGAATTGGCTAATGCGGCTTTTTTTATATAAAGTTTTAACTGCATAAACAGAGGTACTATGTTAAAATAAATATAACTGAACCTAAGTAATAGGTTCAGTTAAAACTGATATTAGGGAGTAAAATCAAATGATTACATCAGAAGCAATAAAAAATAGATTATGGGCTGGTGCCAATGAGCTTAGAGGTGCAATGGATGCTAGTAGATATAAAGATTATATGTTAGGTTTGATGTTTTATAAATTTTTATCAGATAAAACATTAGAAACATTTAGAACTACTAGTGGATTAAAAAAGAGTTCGCCTGAAGATTTAGTTAAGGCTTATGCAGAGGCTTATGAACAATTCGGACAGAACTTAACAGATATGATAAATCAAGTTTTAGGATATCATATTGAACCTCAATATTTATATCACAAATGGATTGAAGATATAAACAATGGCACTTTTGAGGTTCAAAAGATTATTGATAGTTTAAATAATTTTGAAAGAAATATTCAAACAACAGCAGATGCGGATGATTTTATTGGTCTTTTTTCAAACTCAAATCTTGATTTAACTGATACTGCTTTAGGTTCTGATTTAAAAACAAGAAGTGGAAATATTAAAGAACTTATATTACTATTTGCAGATTTAGATATGGTTGCATTGCAAAGAGGAGATATACTTGGTGATGCATATGAGTATTTGATTGGACAGTTTGCTATGGAATCTGGCAAAAAAGCCGGAGAATTCTATACACCTGCTATGGTTAGTGAAGTAATGGCTCAGATTGTTGCTAAGTCATGCAATGGTAAAATCACGTCCATCTATGACCCTACTGTAGGTTCAGGGTCTTTACTTCTTACAGTAGCAAAGCATCTTGATAAAGATAGCAAAAAGAATTTAAGTTATTATGGACAGGAAAAGAATACTTCGACATATAATTTGACTCGTATGAACTTATTACTTCATGATGTACTTCCTGGAAAGATGACTATAAAAAATGGAGATACATTAGCACAGGACTGGCCTGAAGATCCAGAACGTCCAAATGAAGGAGTTCAGTTTGATGCTGTAGTTATGAATCCACCTTATAGTTTAAAAAATTGGAATAAAGCTGGTGTTAAAGTAAGTGATCCACGATTTCAAGTTGCAGGAGTGTTGCCACCAGATAATAAAGGGGATTATGCATTTTTAATGCATGGATTATATCACTTAGGAACTAACGGAACAATGGCAATTGTATTGCCTCATGGTGTACTTTTTAGAGGAGCTTCTGAAGGAACTATCAGGGAAAAATTGCTAGAAAAAAATTATATAGATGCAATTATCGGATTGCCAAATAACTTGTTTACTAATACTGGTATTCCTGTTATTGTTATGATTTTAAAGAAAAATAGAAATCTTGGAGAGCCTGTTTTAATAATCGATGCATCAAAAGATTTTATTAAGGAAGGAAAGCAAAATGTATTACAAGAAAAAGATATAGCGCGCATTGTTGATACATATATAAATAGAACAGAAAAAACAGGATACAGTCATCTAGCAAGCAGGGAAGAAATTTTAGCTAATGACTCAAATTTAAACATTCCTAGATATGTGACAAGCTTGGATGAAGAAATCCCATATGATGTAGATGCTTGTTTATTTGGAGGTATCCCTAAAGAAAATATAAAGAGTCTTGAAATTTTAAATAATATAGCTGGTGAAATATTAAATGATTTTACTGATGAAATTAGAGATGGATATGTTAGTTTAAATAAAAGTATCGAAGATTTAACTAAGGAAATATTACAGAGTGAAGTTCTTAAAAAAGAAAAAGAAGACATTAAAAACCTAACAAAAGAATATGTAGCGTATTATTGGGATAAATTAAAATCTATAGAGTCTGATGCAGAATTAAATCTAATTAGAGAAGAGATGCTAAATGAGATTAAAAATGCTCTAAAAGAATATGAAAATATTGATATTTATGAAGGGTATCAAATTATTGCAGAGGTATGGAAGGAATCACTACATCATGATTTAGAGATTATTCAAGAATCAGATTTTTATGATGCTGCTAAAAGTGTTGAAGCAAATATGGTAACTAAGGGAAGTGGTAAAAATAAAAGAGAAGAGCAAGATGGCTGGAAGGGAACTATAATTCCAAATGATAGTTTAAAAGTTAAGCTATATAAAGATGAGATAGATGCTATAGAAACAAAGAAAAACAAAATAGCAGAAATTGATAGTGAAATAGAAGAGCTATCAGAAAAAGCAAAAGAAGAGGATTCTATAGAAGCTAATACTTTAGGTAGTACATTAGGTGAATCTGGTGAAGTTATTGAAAATAAGTTAGTTAAGGAAGAGTTAAAAAAGGTTTCAAAAGGAACAGAAGAATATAATCTATTAAACAAAGTTGCAAATTTATTTAAATCTAAGGCTTCAATAAACAAGGAAATAAAAAATGATGAAGTTAAGCTAGATAAAAAAGTTGAAGAAAGTTATGCTGATTTAACCGAAGAACAGATTGATGAGTTTGTTTTTGATAAGTGGTTTGGAAAGATTGAAAATAAATTTATGGAACTTGTTGAAAATCCAGTTAAAAAAGAGCTTGAAACTTTAAGAGTTTTGCATGAAAGGTATAAGGAAACTATAACTGAACTCGATAATCAAATTGCAGATCTTGAAAAAGAGCTAGCAGCAATGATGAGCGAATTGGTGGTGGCTTAAATGGAAAAGAAGAAAAAATTGGTGCCTAAATTACGCTTTAAAGAGTTTCTTGATGCTGGAGATTGGGAACAGCGTAAGTCTGTGGACATTGCTGATTATTCAAAAGGGAATGGCTATTCCAAGAGCGATTTGACGGAAAACGGAACACCGATAATACTATACGGCAGACTCTACACAAAGTATCAATTTGCTATTGCCGAAGTTGATACTTTTGCCACACCAAAAGACGGATCTATTTATAGTCAAGGTAACGAAGTAATAATTCCTGCTTCAGGAGAGACAGCTGAGGACATCGCAAGAGCTTCAGCTGTTGAAAAATCAGGGATTTTACTTGGTGGAGATCTAAATATTCTTCGTCCATTCAACTTCATTAACCCGTTGTTTTTAGCTCTTACTATTTCAAATGGTGAACCACAAAAAGAACTGGCAAAAAAGGCACAAGGAAAGTCGGTTGTTCATATCCATAATTCGGACATTCAAGAGGTAACTGTATCGTTTCCAACGAGAGCAGAACAAGACCGGATTGTTGCTGTGTTTCGTAGTCTCGACAACCTTATCACCCTTCATCAACGAAAGGT
>SAMEA3387475__coassemble_1194_pt1 | contig 33348 bp, 30 predicted proteins | sample SAMEA3387475__metabat2_high_PE_008 | metagenome-assembled genome bin SAMEA3387475 (sample SAMEA3387475) | Felis catus | biome: Faeces | place: United Kingdom | collected 2012
GACAACCTTATCACCCTTCATCAACGAAAGGTAGAAAAGTTGAAAAAACTAAAAGAATCTTATTTAAATGATATGTTTGTTTAAGGAGATATAGAAAATGAAAAGAATTATTTTATATCATGGAAGTCAAAATAAGATTGTGAATCCTAAATATGGGCTAGGTGAAGATAAACATGATTATGGAAAAGGATTCTATTTAACAGAGAGTTTAGATTTAGCTAAAGAATGGGCAGTTTGTAAGCCTAACGAGATAAATGGTTGGGTGCATAAATATGAGCTTGATATAACAGAGTTAAGAATTTTAGATTTTCAGCAGCATAGTATTTTTGCATGGTTAGCAGAATTAATGAAGCATAGAGATGCCGATGATTCGAGACGTTATAGAGTTCTTTCTGAAAAGTTCATTGCTAAATATGGAATAAACACAGATGATTATGATGTAATAAAAGGATGGAGAGCTAATGCATCATATTTTTATATTGCAAAAGAGTTTGTTAGAGATAATGTGGATATTGAAATCTTAGAAGAATTATTATCTTTAGGTGGACTTGGAATTCAATATTGCATTAAATCTGAATTTGCTTATTCTAAACTTGCTGAATTTACAAATGACTTGATTTCTGTAGATTATAATGAATTTAATAATAAATATAATTTAAGAGATGTAAATGCTAGACAAAAAATGAGAGACTTAATAAATTCAGATAAGAATAAAGTTACAAATGTATTTAGTTCATTGTTAGTGAGGTGAGACAAGTGGGAGCATATTCAGAAAGTTATTTAAAAGAGGTAGTTGAAACTCAAGGTAAATTATTCGATTATGTTTCACATATGTATCCAAAGAAAGATACTATAAATTTTATTAATTCATATATGGTAAGTACAACAAGAAAAAATATTGATGAGGCTAAAGCATATGTAAATACTATGGATTTTAATGAACTATGGGAGTATTTTTGTACAACGGATAGTTTTACATTAAGTGATGGAAAATCTATTGAAGGTTTTATACCTGATTGGATAGGTGAATTTTATGCTTATTATCAGTGGTATTACAATATACCAAGTAGAGAAATCATAAAAAAGATACCAGTTGAGTTTTTAGTAAAGGCATATAGTGGGCTTCACGATTTAGATCTTGAGCTAGCCGTTAAAAAAGTTGGTGAAAAATAATAAAAGTATATTTATTCATTAAAATATATGTTTTAAATGAATTGCTGTGAGACTTCTTGGGAACAGCGTAAGTTGGGGGAATTGGGCGAAATAGTAACAGGTTCTACACCATCAACAACACACTCAGAGTATTATTCTGATGATGGTATTCCTTGGGTAACACCTACTGATATAAATGAAAATCTGATATGTGATACACCAAGAAAATTAAGTGATGAAGGAGCGAAAGTTAGTAGAGTTGTTCCAGCAAATACTATACTTTGTACATGCATAGCAAGTATTGGGAAAAATGCCTTATTAACAGTAAAAGGGAGCTTTAATCAACAGATAAATAGTCTTACTCCAAGCAAAGAAAATGACGCTTATTTCCTTTTGACAGAGAGTGAATTATGGTCGAATACTATGAAGAGAATGGCGGCTTCAGGGACTATGCAGATTGTAAATAAAGCAGAGTTTTCTGAATTACAAACAATGGTACCAAGTCTACCAGAACAACAACAGATAGGAACGTATTTCCAACAACTCGACACCCTTATCACCCTTCATCAACATAAGCAAAACAATATTGAATAAATATACAAAATTAACATCAAAGTAAGTATGCATTTGGATACATAATGCAAATGAAAGGAAATAATTTATGGGCAGTTTAAATAAGGATTTTTCTGAAAAAAACTTTCAAGAAAAATTCGTAAAAGAACTAGAAAAATATAGATGGGATGCCCCAGATTATCTAAATGGAAATAAGCAAAAAGTTACAGTTGAAGATTTAGTTTTAAATTGGAGAAAAGAGCTAAATCGAATTAATGCTGATCAGCTTGAAGGCGTTGAGTTGACAGATAATGAATTCAAGCAGATTTTAGAAAGAGTAAACAACATCAATAATAGCTATGAAGCAGCAAAACTTCTTTCCATCGAAGGATCAGTGGGAAAAATAGATGCCATTCATAGAGATAAAAATGATAACGTTACAAGAAACCTAATCACATTGACGATATTTAAAAAAGCAGAAGTAAGAGGTGGTGATTCGAGATATCAAATAGCAAGGGAGGTTTCTACAAAAAATGGAAACAGATTTGATATTATATTATTGATCAATGGCTTACCTCTTATAAATATAGAACAAAAAAGAGCTGATAAATCAGTAACAGAGGCTTTTGGACAGTTTAAAAGATACTATGAAGATGGAGAATACTGCAATAATTTTATGGCATTTTCACAGATGATGGTTATAGCATCTGAAATAGAGACTAAATATTTTGCTACACCAAAATCCATAAATGATTTTAATATGAGCTTTGTGTTTAATTGGGCAGATAAAAATAACAAAGTTATAAATGACTGGAAAAAAGTAATAGAGCATTTTCTAATGATACCTATGGCTCATCAAATGGTTGGCGACTATTTAGTTATAGATGAATCAAATGATATTGAAAATAGAAGACATATGCTTATGAGGCCTTATCAGGTATATGCTCTTCAGGCAGTTGAAGGCGCAGCTTTTGGATGGGATAACAAAGAAAAAATGCCTCATGGCGGATTTGTATGGCATACAACTGGATCAGGTAAGACTATAACAAGCTTTAAAACGGCACTGTTTTTATCTACTAGAGCAGGTTTTGATAAAGTAGTGTTTTTATTGGATAGAAGAGAGCTAGACAATCGTACAAGTGAAAACTTTAAAGCTTATGCAGCTTACGAATCAGTAGCTGTAGACGATACACCTAGTACATATCAGCTAAAGAAAAAGTTAAAAAGTGTACAAAATGGAATAGTAGTTACTACGACTTTTAAATTAAGCTCACTTGTAAAAGATTTACTAGAAAATAGTGATTTTTCGCTTCAAGAAAAAAAGATGATTTTTATTGTCGACGAAGCTCATAGAACTACTATGGGTAAGATGATGGGTGACATAAAAGATTACTTTAAGAAGAATGGCCTTTTTTATGGGTTTACAGGGACGCCGTTGTTTGATGAAAATAATGTAAAAGGGAAAATAAATAAAGAAAGTGAACTGATTAATACTACAGAAAAGCTATTTGGACCTAAACTTCATCAGTATACTATTGATGAGGCTATTGCTGATAAAAATGTATTAGGTTTTCATGTTGACTATATTAATACTGGTGAGTTTTCAAGTTATGAATCCTTGAGAGAAACTTATGGACAAGCTTTAAAAATTGAAAAACCAGAAATGACAGAAGAAGATATAGAAAGAACTGTTTATGGCATTTCGGAGTTAGACTTAGAAAAGGAAACTAAAAAAAGAGGCATTTTAGTATATCAAGATGAGACTCATATACCTAGAGTAGTAGAGCGAATTTTAAGCAGATGGAATACTCAGTCTCAAGATAAAGTATTTAATGCTATATTAACAGTTGCCTACAAAGAAAGAGTAATAAAATACTACAAAGAATTCAAAAAGCAGCTTGCTAATAGTGATATTGATTTAAATATCGCTATGACATTTAGTTTTGGCAATGAAAATGAAAATATGTTAGAAGATAGTGTTGTTTCGCCAGAAATTATTGAAGAAATGTTTGCTGACTATGGTAAATTTACAGGAGTAGAATTTAATATTAAAGATAAGAAAAAAAGTGAAGATGCTTATTTTGAAGATTTAATAGATAGAGCTACAAGGGGTGGAAGTGGTAGAAATCCTAAAAACATAGACTTAATAATTGTAGCAGATCAGCTTTTAACAGGATATGACTCAAAACGCTTAAATACATTATATGTTGATAGATCTTTAGAATTACAAGGATTAATACAAGCTTACTCTCGTACAAATAGAGTATTTGGATCTTCAAAAGAGTTTGGTACAATTATTAATTTTCAGTATCCACGTATTACAGAAGAGTGTGTAAATAAAGCTTTAGAATTATACGGTAGTGGTGGAGAAAGCAGTCATGTAATAGTTAAAGAATATAAAGAAGCTGTAGTAGATTTAAATGAGAGCTTTGATGTATTGGTTTCTACTTTAAAAAATCCAACAAATTGGAAAGAATTAGAAACAGACCAAGATGAAAAGAAAAAATTCTTTAGTGCTTTTAAAGAAGCATGCAAGAAACTAAATTTAGTTGAACAGTATTATGAGTATTCTTGGGATGATGAAAAATTTGGTATAAATGAACATGTGTGGAGTCAATATGTTGGTGCTTATAAAAATCTTCAAGAAAAATCAGATAAGCCAGATTTTACAGATATAATTCCACTTGTTGGAAAAACTAGATTAGTTGGAACTCAAAATATAGATGCAAGTTATATTTTGAAATTAATTGGTTCGAAAGTTGATGTTGCCGAAGGTACGCAAAATATAGATAGTGAAACTTTGCGTTTAATACATGAAGCAATTCAGCAGCTAAGTGATCTAGGTGATGATAAGCAGGCAAAACTTTTAGCAAGATTTGTAGAAGAAGAACTAATGCAAGGAAAGGTAGAAGCTGGAATTAGCGTAGATGAAGCATTTGAAGCTTGGAAGAAAAGTTTTATTGCAAAAGATATTATATCTTTTGCAGAGGAATGGGGAATAGATGTTAAGCCGTTAGAAAAATCTTTGTATGCTTATTCATTTGTTGAAGAAGAGGTTATTCCTTATAACAGAGATATTATAGAAAGTGTTGATATAGATAAAGCTACTAAAAATGTTGATAGTAAACTTATGTTAAACATGCAACTACAACAAGAATTGCCAAAATGGATAAGAGAAATAAAAATAAAATATAAAATTTAATATTAAAATAGCAGATGTGTATTTTACCATAAAAAGTATGCATCTGTTTTTATTTAGCCCTTCATCAAAATATTGCTTTTATAAATGAGGAGGAATTTTAGATGGAAAACAATATATTTAGCGATGAATTATTTTGCGACTATTATGCAAAATGGATTTCTGTTTATAAAGAAGGCGCTATAAGGAAAGTTACTTTGGATAAGTACTTGATGTCACACAGATGGTTAGTAAAGTTAGCACCAAATTTAAAAGTTAGTCAGTTAAATAGAATCACTTATCAGCAAATACTAAATGAATATGCTCTATTACATGAGAGACAAACAACTATGGATTTTCATCATCAGCTAAAAGGAGCTATACTAGATGCAGTTGATGAAGGATTGATTCAAAGAGATCCAACACGTAAAGTAATTATAAAAGGTAAAGCACCAAGAGAAAAGAAAGTAAAATATTTAAATCAATTTGAACTGCATACATTATTAGCACAACTTGATTTAAAGGATGAAGTTAATTGGGATTGGTTTATTATGCTTGTTGCTAAAACAGGATTGAGATTTTCAGAAGCTCTGGGATTAACTCCTAAGGACTTTGATTTTGCACATCAGTCTATTTCTGTAAGCAAAACATGGGATTATAAAAATGGTGGTGGATTTATGCCGACCAAAAATAAATCATCTGTTAGAAAAGTTCAAATCGATTGGCAGACTGTTATACAATTTGCTGAACTTGTAAAGAATCTTCCAGAGGATAAACCTATATTTGTAAAAGGAAAAGTATATAACTCTACAGTAAATGATAGATTAGAACGTTATTGTAAAAGCGTTAATATACCCGTAATATCTATCCATGGTTTAAGACATACACATGCTTCTATTCTTTTATTTGCTGGAGTATCTATTGCAAGTGTTGCTAGAAGACTAGGTCATGCAAGCATGACAACGACTCAAAAAACATATCTTCATATAATTCAAGAATTAGAAAATAGGGATGTGGATTTAGTTATGAGATCTTTATCAGGATTAAGTTAGTATTATTATAGATTAATTAAAAAATAAAAGCCTTTATTAGATGAAGGGTATAATGAGAAATTCTTATGAGAAATTCTTCTAAGATTAAATATTGACACTAATATATTCTTATGATATTATTATAAATTTAAATATTGACATACTGCCATAAAATGGATTATACTAAATTTGGAACAGTATCTATTTTTGGAAGTGGTTCCGAAAGGAGTATAAAAATGTATAATATAGGTGATAAGATAGTTTATCCTATGCACGGTGCAGGAATAATCGAGGGAATAGAGATAAAAGAGATTCTTGGTGAAGAAAGAAAATATTATATACTCAATACACCCCATGGTGGTATGAAAGTTATGATACCTGTTGATAAAAGTGATGAAATCGGGGTAAGAGAAATAATCGATGAGAGTCAGGTGGAGGAACTTTTAAAAGTTTTAAGTGCTGATTCTACTCCTATGCCATCAAACTGGAACAGAAGATACAGAGCAAATATGGATAAGATGAAAACTGGTGACATCTTACAGGTTGCAGAGGTTGCCAGAAACCTATATAGAATAGATAAACAAAAGAGTCTTTCAAATGGCGAAAAGAAAATGTTAGCAAACGCATTGCAAATAATGGAAAGTGAACTTGTTTTAGTAAAAAATATAACAACTGGAGAAGCAGAAAAGATGATTTGTGAAGTGATCTAATCACTTCACAATTTGTATATACTAATAAAAGAGAGGGGGTGAAAGAGTGTTAAAAAAGACTGTAAACATTTTATTTTTCTTCATAGGTGGATATGTTGGGCTTAGTGTTTTTAGGGCTTTAAGTGGACTTATAGATACGAGCTTTTGGCCAGGTGAACCACTATCAGTTGGACAGGAAATAGGAATGTCCATATTTTTTGCAATTATTTTTGGTTTTATTTTTTATAGGTTGCTACCGGCGTTTACAACTCTTGGAAGAAAAATAGCAGGCATATTGACTGGTGAGATGAAAAAGGTATCTGCAAATAAGTTAGTATTTGGTACTCTTGGATTAATACTTGGGTTTGTAATTGCATTTTTGCTAAGTTTAATTTATATGCAGATTGACATAGCTTCAGTAGGCACAGTATTAACTATTATAACGTATGTTATTTTAGGCTATATTGGTGTAGTCATACTTAGTGAAAAAGGTACTGAAATATTTAATCAACTTTACTTTGAAAAGCGATTATCTACTTTTGGTGGTAAGTTAAAGGAAAGAAAAGGTGCAGTCCCAAAGATTTTAGATACTAGCGTAATCATAGATGGACGCATATTGGATATCCTAAAGACTGGTTTTTTAGAAGGACCTATAATTATTCCCGAATTTGTTTTAGTTGAGCTTAGACATATTGCTGATAGTTCCGACTCTCTTAAAAGAAAACGCGGTAGAAGAGGTCTTGATATTTTAAATAAGATTCAAAGTGAGTATGGTATTGAAATTTACAATACTGATTCAGAGAAAACATTAGATGAAATTCCAGAAGTTGATGTCAAGCTTCTTAAGCTTGCCCAAATAATGAAGGGCAATGTAGTTACTAATGATTTTAATTTAAATAAAGTAGCTAAGATTAAAGAAGTAAAGGTTTTAAATATAAACGAATTAGCTAATGCAATTAAGCCGATTGTATTACCAGATGAAATTATGGAAGTCAGTTTAGTTAAAGCAGGTAAGGAAAAAGACCAAGCACTTGCTTACTTAGATGATGGTACGATGATAGTTGTAGAAGGCGGCAAGAAATATATTGGATCTACTATTAAGATTAGAGTAGGTACAGTTCTTCAGACTGCTGCTGGACGTATGATATTTGGAAAGCCTGAAAAGGTATAGTTATGGAGAATGTGAGCTAAATGTATAACGGTAAAAAGATTGGTGTTATAATAGCTGCTGCAGGAAAAGGTAGCCGTATGGGCATGGATATGCCTAAACAGTTTATGAATATCGGTGCAAAACCGGTGATAGTAAAAACATATGAAGCATTTGCTGATTGTGAACTTATCGATAATATATACGTAGTTACCAATGAAGAATATATGAAATACTGTAAGGACTTGATGGTTCCATACTTAAGTGAAAAACAACTTAAAAAATTTACAGGTATTGTTTCAGGTGGTAGGGAAAGACAAGATTCTATCTATAGAGCGCTTAAGGCTATAGATAGACAAAAGGTTAATATGGATTATGTTTTGATTCATGATGCAGCAAGACCATATATTACTCGAAAAATTATAGAAGATACAGTGTGTCAGACAGTTTTACATGATGCTGCGGTAGTTTGTGTTAAGCCTAAGGATACTATTAGAACAAATGATAAAACTTTGGATAGAAATAGACTTTTGGCAGTTCAAACACCTCAGGGATTTAAAATGGACATTCTTAAAAGAGCGTATGACAGAGCATATGAGGATAATTTTTATGGTACAGATGATGCTAGTATAGTGGAACGTATGGATATTCATCCAGCTATAGTTGAAGGAAGTTATGCAAATATTAAAATTACAACTAAGGAGGATTTGCCTGTGGAAACTCGCATAGGTCAAGGATTTGATGTTCATAAGTTAGTTGAAGGACGTAAGTGTATTTTGGGCGGTGTAGATATACCTCATCGTTTTGGACTTTTAGGCCATAGTGATGCCGATGTTTTACTTCATGCTATTATGGATGCTCTTTTAGGAGCAGCTAGCATGGGAGACATAGGGAGACATTTTCCGGATACTGATGATGCTTATAAGGGAGCAAGTAGCCTTGATCTGCTTGAACATGTTGGGTATCTTATTAGAGATAAAGGATACTGTATTGGCAATATTGATGCAACAGTTATTTGTCAAAAGCCTAAAATATTGCCTTATGTTGAAGAAATGATTGAAAATATTTCTAAAAGACTTAAAATAGATTATGACAAAATTAATATTAAGGGAACTACAACTGAAAAGTTAGGGTTTACTGGTAGAAAAGAAGGAATAGCTGCTCAAGCAGTTTGTATATTAAAAACTAATTAGAGAAGGAGAGTATTGGGATGAGACTTTCAAAGATGCATTTGAAAACTTTAAGAGAGGTACCAAATGAGGCTGAGCTTCCTAGCCATGTTCTTTTGCTTAGAACTGGTATGATTAGAAAGCTGGTTTCTGGTGTTTATGGATATATGCCTCTTGGATGGAGATCTTTAAGAAAGATTGAAAATATTGTTAGAGAGGAAATGGATAAAGCTGGTGGACAGGAAATACTTATGTCTGCTATTCAGCCTTCCGAATTATGGGAAGAATCAGGTAGATGGTTTGCTTATGGACCTGAACTTTGGAGATTAAAGGATAGACATGGTAGAGAATTTTGTTTAGGACCTACTCATGAAGAAATCTTCACTGATATTGTGAGAAATGATGTTACATCATATAGACAGCTTCCTATGAATTTATATCAGATTCAAACTAAGTATAGAGATGAAGCTAGACCTAGATTTGGTTTGATGCGTTCAAGGGAATTTATTATGAAGGATGCTTATTCATTTGATAAGGATCAGGCAGGATTAGATAAGAGCTATAAAGATATGTATGATGCCTATGAAAAAATATTTACAAGATGTGGTTTAACATTTAGACCAGTAGAAGCTGATACAGGTGCCATAGGTGGAAGCAACAGTCATGAGTTTACTGCTATTTCTGAATTTGGTGAAAGTGAAATTGCTTATTGTGAAAGTTGTGATATGGCGGCTACAACTGAGAGAGCCGAAGTAAAGGATGCTAAGGCTCAGGATGATATAGAAATGCTACCATTAGAAAAGAAATTGACACCTGGAACTAAGACTATTGAAGATGTAGCTAATTTCCTAGAGTTAGATAAGACTCAGACAATTAAGGCTCTATTATTTGTTACTTACGATGATTTTGGCAAAGAAAATGGATATGTTGCTGCATTTGTTAGAGGTGATAGGGAGCTTAATGAAATAAAGCTAGTAAATGCTCTAGGTATTCCTGAACATGCTATTGAATTTGCTGATGAAGCTAAGATGAGTGAAGTTACAGGTTGTGTTGGTGGATTTACTGGACCTATCGGTCTTCATGACTGTACTATTGTTGTAGATAGTGAATTACCCGGTCTAAAAAATCTATGTGCAGGTGCTAACGAAGAAGACCATCATTATATCAATGTTAATTATGGTAGAGATTACAAAGGTGATATTGTAACTGATATTAAGACTCTTCTTGAAGGTGATCCATGTCCAGTTTGTGGAGCGCCAGTTAAGCATGCTAAAGGTATTGAAGTTGGTCAGGTATTTAAGCTTGGTACTAAGTATTCAGAAGCTATGGGTGCTTACTACAAGGATGAAAATCAGAAGGATCAGCCTATTGTAATGGGTTGTTATGGTATTGGTGTATCAAGAACATTAGCAGCTATTGTAGAGCAGCATTATGATGAAAATGGTATTATTTGGCCTATGTCAGTTGCTCCATATCATGTAATCATCAGTTTAGTTAAGCCTGATGATGAAGAGCAGGCAGCTGTAGCAGAAAAGATTTACAATGAGCTTTTAGATGCAGGCGTTGAAGTGATGCTTGATGATAGAAAAGAAAGACCTGGAGTTAAGTTTAAGGACGCAGATTTATTAGGTATACCTGTTAGAATTACAGTAGGTAAGGGTGCTAAGGATGGCATCGTTGAATATAAACTAAGAAGAGATGCAGAAAAAACTGAACTTACAGTTGATGAAGCAATTAAAAATGCTATTGAAATTGTAAATAAAGAAAAATAAAAGGTAAAGGCAAATGGAATTTATTTCGGTTATGGAAATAATAGGAACCGTTGCTTTTGCAATAACAGGGGCTTTAGTTGCTGTGGAAAAGGACCTTGACTATTATGGTATTTGTTTTCTTGCTATTATCACTGCTGTAGGCGGAGGTATAGTTAGGGATATAATAATAGATCTTGATATTCCAGTTTCATTAGATAATCCAAGTTATGTAATTATAAGTCTTGCAACAGCTCTTTTAGTGATATTATTTTATAAACATATCGTAAATTTAGATAGACTTATAACTCTTTGCGATGCATTGGGGCTTGCCGCATTTACAGCCATTGGAAGTGCTGCTGCGACAACACACGGTTTTTTTGAACCATTTATAATTATCACTTTAGCTATGCTAACAGGAACAGGTGGCGGTACTATTAGAGATATATGCGCTAGAGAGATACCATTTGTATTTAAAAAAGAAGTATATGCAGTAGCATCCTTGGTGGGTGCTATAGCATATATAATAGCCTATAGATTAGTGTATCAAATGGCATCCATGTATATTTGCTTTGGCGTAACCTTTTTAATAAGGATGATAAGTATCAAGAAAAATATCCATTTAGGAAAGGTTAATAATGTAGATGCAGAAGAATAGGAAAGAAAAAGAACATATTTTATTTTCTTTGTTTTGGGAATTTTTAAAGATTGGTCTTTTTACTATTGGTGGTGGTATGGCCATGATACCTCTAATGACTAAGATAACAGTAGAAGATAAAAAGTGGGTTACACAAGAAGAAATGCTAGATTGTATTGCTATAAGTCAATCTGTGCCTGGTGTAGTTGCGATAAATACAGCTACATTTATAGGCTATAGAAAAGCTGGTTTTTTAGGCGGACTATTTGCTACTCTTGGTGTGATTACACCTTCATTTATAATAATTTTAGCTTTAGCAAATGTTATAAATGCAATTAATGATAACAAATTTATACAGGGAGCCTTCATAGGAATTAAGGCTTGTGTTACAGGTCTTGTACTTTGTGTAGCTTATGATATTGGTAAACAAACACTTAATGGATGGTTCCACTGGTTTTTGGCAATTTTAGCATTTGTTAGTGTAGTAATATTTAAGATTAATGCTATAATAGTAGTAATAGTAACAGGATTGCTTGGTGCAATATATTACTGCAAAAAAGCAGAAGGGAAGGTAAATAATGATTAGTAGTTTAGGATTATTGTTTTACCTCTTCTTCAAAATAGGTGCATTTAGTTTTGGTGGTGGCCTTGCGATGCTACCTATAATATTTCAGTCAGTATCAGATTATGGTTTGATGAGTTCCTCAGAGTTTGCAAATTTAGTGGCTATAAGTCAGGTGACACCTGGGCCTATGGTTGTTAATGCAGCTACTTATTTGGGGTTTAATTATGCCGGATTAGCCGGAGCTTTAATTGCAACACTTGGTGTATCAATACCTTCATTTGCAGTGGTAATTATTGCAGTGAAGTTTTTAGATAAGTTTAATGATAATAGAATCGTTCAAGGGATTATGAATGGTATAAGACCAGCAACAGTAGGACTAATTGCTGCAGGTGTTATATTTTTAGCCCAAGAGGTTCAGATAGCTATTGTACCATTGGCCATATGTGGTATAACTATAATTATGTCAGGAGTATTTAAAATAAATCCGATTATTATAACTATCATTATGGCAGTTGCAGGAGGTCTATTATGTGGGTAGGTGGAGTTAGAGTAATAGTATTTGATGATGAAGACAGACTATTAATGGTAAGACAACATCATGAAAACAGAGACATTTGGATGGTTCCTGGTGGAGGTATCGAAGAAGGAGAAACAGCAGTAGATACAGCTATTCGTGAGATGAAAGAAGAAACTAACGTAGATGTGCAAATCGGACGTTTAGTTTGGCATGTTGAAGAAGTTTCACCTACAAGAGGACAGAGATTTGTAAATTTCTTTTTAGGTAAGATTGTAGGTGGTGAGTTAAAGCTTGGTTCAGATCCAGAATTTGATGAAAAACATCAACGAATGAGAGAAGTTAGATTTGTATCACAGGAAGAAATGCAAAATCTTGAAAATGTATTTCCTCCACAGCTAAAAGATGAATTGTGGTATTTAAAATACACTGATTATGTAGATAATGAAGTGTTTAGATTTAGAGAAAGTATATAATATAAAAGGAGAAGACATACATGAAAACATTTAGAATTGAAATGGAAAATGGCGATGTAATGAAGGGTGAATTATATCCAGATGTTGCACCAATTACAGTTGAAAACTTTGAAAAACTAGCAAATGAAGGATTTTATGATGGATTAAAATTCCATAGAGTTATTCCTGGATTTATGATTCAGGGCGGATGTCCAAACGGAAACGGTATGGGTGGCCCAGGTTATACAATCAAGGGCGAATTTAACATGAATGGCCATGTTAATGAAATCCTACACGAAAGAGGAGTTTTATCAATGGCAAGAGCTATGGATCCTAACTCAGCTGGATCTCAGTTCTTTGTAATGGTTGCGGATGCTCCACACCTAGATGGACAGTATGCAGCATTTGGTAAAGTTACAGAAGGCATGGAAGCTGCTGATAAAATTGTAGCAGTACCAACAAATCCAATGGACTGTCCACTTGAAGATCAGATAATTAAAACAATCGTAGTTGAATAGTTTTGGTGCGCACAATTTATTTGTGCGCTTTTTTTTATTTTGAAAGGAGAATCATATATGAAAGTGTATAAGAATATGACTCAGCTAGTTGGAAGAACACCTTTGATGGAGTTAGGCAAGTATGCCAAGGATGTTGATGCTAATATTATTGCAAAGCTAGAGAGAATGAATCCCGGTGGCAGTGCCAAAGATAGAGTTGCTATGTATATGATTGAAGATGCAGAAGAAAAAGGCCTTTTGAAGGAAGGTGGAACTATCATCGAGCCTACTTCGGGAAATACTGGTATAGGTCTTGCAGCCATTGCAACCGCAAGAGGTTACAATGCTATTATAGTTATGCCAGATACTATGAGTGTAGAGCGCCAAAATCTTATTAAGGCTTACGGTGCAGAGATTATTCTTACACCTGGTGAATTAGGAATGGCAGGTTCTATTGCTAAGGCTGAAGAATTAGAAAAAACTATAGATGGTGCATGGATTGCTGGTCAGTTTGACAATCCTGCCAATGCCAAAGCACACAGAGAGACTACAGGCCCAGAAATATGGGAAGATATGGATGGCAAGGTGGATATTTATGTAGCTACTGTTGGAACAGGAGGTACACTTACAGGTACAGCAGAATATTTAAAATCTAAAAACCCAGATATTAAGGTAGTGGCTGTAGAGCCATCAGCATCACCACTTTTAAGCGGAGGAGAAGCTGGTGCGCATAAGATTCAAGGCATCGGAGCAAACTTCATTCCAAAGGTTTTAAATCAGGATATATACGATGAAGTGGTAAAGGTAACAGATGAGGATGCTTATGAAGCGACTGATAAGCTAGCGAAAACAGAGGGTATAATCTGTGGTATATCTTCAGGGGCAGCTTTAGTGGCAGCAAAAGAAGTTGCATTAAGAGATGAAAACAAAGGGAAAAATATAGTTGTAGTATTACCTGATACAGGTGAGAGATATTTATCAACAGGAGTATTCAAATGAAGATTAAATTTTGTGGAGCAGCAAATGGTGTAACTGGTTCATGTCATTTGCTTACTATTGGAGAACATAAGATTTTGCTTGACTGTGGTCAGTTTCAGGGTGGTAAGATTATGGAAGCCTTAAATTTCGAAGAGTTTCCTTTTGATCCAGCAGAAATAGAATGTGTGATTTTATCTCACGCTCATATTGATCACTGTGGACGTATTCCATTACTTATTAAGCGTGGATTTAAAGGTGATATATATTGCAGCGATGCGACAGCACAGCTTTTAGATATAATGTTAAAGGACAGTGGATACATTCACGAAAAAGAAGCTGAATGGAAAAACAAAAAGGCACTCAGAGCAGGGAAACCTTTAGTTGAGCCTCTTTATACCTATAACGACTCTTTAGATGCTCTTAAATATATTAAGCCTGTTTTATATGATCAGCTTATTAAAATCAATGAAAGTTTAAAAGTTGTCTTCAATGATGCAGGCCATATTTTAGGTTCATCTATAATAGAACTTTTTGCTACAGAAGATGGAAGCACTTCAAAGATTGTTTTTTCAGGTGATTTGGGAGTTATAGGCAGACCTATTTTAAGAGATCCTAAAATTATTAAAAAAGCTGATGCTGTAATTATGGAAACGACTTATGGTAATAGATTGCATCCAGCAAATAAAGATAGTATTGATGATTTAATAGATATAGTTTTAAAAACTGTAAAAAGAGGTGGTACAGTTGTAATCCCTTCATTTGCAGTTGGTAGAACTCAAGAGCTTATTTATGAGTTTAATAAGTTTTATGCAAAGCGCCCAGAACTTAAAGATGAACTAGAAAAAATATCCGTATATATAGATAGTCCTATGGCGACTAATGCAACAGAGGTATTTAAGGAAAATGCACAAGTTTATGATGATGAAGCCAGAGATTTTTTAATGAGAGGTGATAATCCTCTTGATTTTCCTGGATTGAAATTTACTAAAACGACTCAGGAATCACAGTTTTTAAATATAGATAATTCTCCCAAAATTATTATTTCTGCAAGTGGTATGTGTGAAGCTGGAAGAATTAGACATCACTTAAAGCATAATTTATGGAACCCTAAGTCAAGTATAGTTTTCGTAGGATATCAGGCAGAAGGTACATTGGGCCGTATGTTAATTGAAGGCGTTAAGGATGTCACTTTATTTGGAGAGTCTATTCATGTAAATGCAGAAATATATAATTTAGAAGGTTTTTCTGGTCATGCTGATAGAGATGGTTTAACACAATGGCTACAGGGGTTTGAAGCAAAGCCTAAACAGCTATTTTTAGTTCATGGAGAAATGCAGGCCAAATATGATTTTGCAGAACATGTAAAAAATACTATAGGTATTAATCCAATAGTTGTTACAGGTGTGTCTGAATACGAACTTGATACTGGTGTTAAGCTAAGCGTTGATGAGGTTATGAGAGCTGAAATTGATGATGAAGTTATTGCTAATATGCATAAAAAGCTTACAGATGCGCATTATAATCTAGAAGAATTGCTATATCAAACTAGTTTATCTTTATCTAAAACTAATGATATAAATAAGATTAATGAGATTAATAACCAGATAGTAGAACTCGAAAAGAGTATTTTAAAGCTAAGTGCGGCAGTTTCTGAAGGTTAAAATTAAATAAAAAAGCTGTTACATGAAATTTTATTAGGTTTCATATAGCAGCATTTTTATTACAACAATATATTTTCGGATTTTAATTTATCCTTGATGATTTCAAAGATTTCAATGCTCTTACATCCAATTTTATGAAGGTGTATACCTCCTGAAATAACGCTAAGTGGTTTATTATTATCGCCACTTACACTTTTTACAAATAAATCAGCTTCGTATCTAGAAGATATGTTTAATTGTCCTGATAGCTGACCATAGATGCTATGTTCAATGGTAACATCAATAACAGTTCCACCATAATCTACAATAGTATAGAGTTCTTTTTGTAATTCATCAGATGTGTGCTTACACGCAATTATACCAACATAAGGATAAGTGGATTCTTCAACTTCAACTAAATAGCCTCTTGGTGTAGCTATTATATTATGACCTCCTGCGCGTAATAGGGCTATGTCACCAACGATGATTTGGCGGCTAACCTTGAATTGTTCAGCTAAAGAAGATGCACTTATAGGTTTTCCAGAATTGGTTAATGCTATTAATAACTTTTGTCTTCTTTCGTTTGTATTCATGATGTAAGTATAACATAAAGCTAATGTAATTAAAAGGTGTCTTGACACATATATTTACATTCGTTATAATAAGTATGTTGTTAATGTAAACATAGTAGGAGAGATTTGGAAAATGGAAGAAAAACAAAGCTTTTTAAAAAGAAAAAATATTGAAATATCAGCAAAAAGATATTTACAAGATGCTTTATCAGCTATGGCATTAGGTCTATTTTCATCATTATTGATTGGACTTATAATTAAGACTATAGGTGAGCAGACAATTAATTTATTTGGAGATAATTTTATATCTGCATTTTTAGTTTCAACAGGTGGTCAGGCCATGGATCTAATGGGGGCGGCTATAGGTATAGCTGTAGCATGGGGACTTCAGTCACCACCACTTGTAATGTTTACAAGTGCTATAACAGGTATGATGGGTGCTACTTTAGGTGGACCTGCAGGAGCATTTATTGCAGTGGCTATTGGAGCTGAGTTTGGTAAGGCTGTTTCAAAAGAGACAAAAGTTGATATTATAGTGACTCCAGCTGTTACTATGATTATGGGTGCTCTTACAGCAACAATAGTTGGACCTGTAGTAGGCAAGCTTATGGAAGGTCTTGGAAATATAATTATTACTGCTACAGAATGGCAACCGTTTGCTTTTGGCATAGTTATATCAGTTATAGTTGGTTTAGCTCTTACAGCCCCTATTTCAAGTGCTGCTTTATGTATTATGATGGGTTTAACTGGTCTTGCGGCAGGTGCTGCTACAGTTGGATGCTGTGCCCAGATGGTAGGATTTGCAGCAATTAGCTATAAGGATAACGGCATTGGAGGGGTCGTAGCTCAGGGTATTGGAACTTCAATGCTTCAGATTTCAAACATATGTAAAAATCCTTGGATATTATTGCCTCCTACATTGGCAGGTGCAATTATAGGACCTATTAGTACATGTGTATTTAAGATGACTAACAATGCTATGGGTGCTGGAATGGGTACTTCTGGCCTTGTAGGTCAAATAGGTACATTCACAGATATGGGATTTTCTATGACTGTTCTTTTACAGGTATTGTTATTGCATATTTTATTACCAATAGTTTTATCATTGATATTTGATAAGATGCTTAGAAAAACTGGTAAAATTAAAGATGGAGATTACAAGTTAGACTTGTAGTGTATATGAAAAACTCCTAGCCTTTTGGCTAGGAGTTTTTCTATTTTATCACTTATAACTTATCTATAAAGAGAATCGCATTTCCAATAATGCGAGTAAACTAAAATGCACAATTAAAACTTTAGGACTGCAGCACGCATATAACGCAGAATGTGCTGCAGTTTTTAAAGCATATGAGTATCTGAGATGGATCATCTCGATGAAAAGACAAAATTCAAATAAATCTGAAGAAAAACATTAATTTACTTAACAAAAAAACTGTGGAAAAACTCCACAGCCCGTATTTACTGTATTATATTTGTTGCAAATTAGATTACCCGTCTAATTAGTAACAGATCATTTTATGCATGTCTCCTGACTTAGACTTCATCGCCCTATCAAACCTTCCCAGATAAACCAGTGGTATAAATGATAAAGCTCCATCATTACAGTGGCGGGACCGTACAGGATTTACACCTGTTTCCATCTTAGCTTTACAAAATATGTTATAACAATTTTGTAAAGAACATAAAAGATTTATTAACTTATGATAATAGAATAAACCTATAAATATAATTTGTCAATATGAAGTATATAAGTTATTGTATAATAAAAAGTGTTTCAAGAGGTAATAAAGATGATATATGCAAAAAAGTATAATTCACCAATAGGAGAAATAACAATAGCTACAGATGGCGATGCACTTGTAGGATTATGGTTTGATAATCAAAAGCATTTTGGTGGTAAATATAAAAATAAAATTGAGTATATAAATAAAAATTTAAAAATATTTGATGATGTGATTTTATGGCTTGATAAATATTTTGGAGGCATAAAATCCAAAATTAATTTTCAATTGATTTTAGAAGGTTCTGAGTTTCAAAATAAAGTGTGGAAAAAATTAATAGAAATTCCTTATGCAACAACTGTAACTTATAGGGATATTGCTAAAAGTATGGGTGTAGACAGAGGTTATTGTCAGGCTATAGGAGGAGCAGTAGGTAAAAATCCAATTTCAATAATTATCCCTTGTCATAGAGTAATTGGATCTGATGGAACCCTAAAAGGATATGCCGCTGGAATAGAGAAAAAGGAGTATTTATTGAAACTTGAAAGATCTCATTTAGTTGACTAAAAAGAACCTATGTTCTATAATATGTATACTATTTTAAGTGCAAGAGAAAGGTATTTATGGTAAAATATATTTTATGGAATATTTGAAGAATTTAAATGAAAAGCAGCGACAGGCTGCATTAAAAACAGAAGGACCATTGCTTATTTTAGCAGGAGCTGGCAGTGGTAAAACAAGTACTATGACAAGGAGAATAGCACATCTTATAAAGGGTTGTGGTGTTTCTCCATATAATATTTTAGCAGTGACATTTACAAACAAAGCTGCCAATGAAATGAAAGAAAGGGTAGAGTCTTTATTAGGCGGAAGTGTGAATATGTGGATTATGACATTTCATGCGGCTTGTTTGAGAATTTTAAGAGCCAATGCGCAGTGCATTGGGTATACAAGTTCTTTTGTAGTATATGATCCGGTAGACCAAAAAGCTGTAATAAAAAGCATTTTAAAGGAAAATGGTATTGAGGAGAAAAAATTCCCAGTACCTTCTATTTTAGCGTCTATTAGTAAGGCTAAAGAAGAATTATTATCTCCAAGAAAACTAAAGGAGAGAATAACAAATTATCGTGAAGAAATAGTAGCACAAGTTTATGATTCTTATGAAAAAATTCTTAGAAAGAATAATGCTATGGACTTTGATGATTTGTTGTTAAATACTGTTAGACTATTTGAACAAAATGAAGATGTTCTTGCTCATTATCAAGAAAGATTTAAATACATTATGGTTGATGAGTATCAGGATACTAATAAAATACAGTATAAATTTATAAGTATGTTAGCTGAGCAGTATCAAAATATATGTGTTGTAGGTGATGATGATCAGTGTATATATCAGTGGAGAGGTGCGGATATTACTAATATTCTAAACTTTGAAAAGGATTTTCCAGGTGCCCAGGTTATTAAACTTGAGCAAAACTATAGATCGACAGGAAATATTTTAGCAGCTGCTCATAGTGTCATTGAAAACAACAGTCAAAGAAAAAATAAAAAGCTATGGACTGATGCTGATGATGGTCAAAAGATAGTTTATGCTAGATTGGATGATGACAAGCTTGAGGCAAATTATATAGCTCAGGAAATAGATAGACTTAAAAAGCCAGGAATAGGATATAATAATTTTGCAATATTATATAGAACTAATGCTCAGTCAAGAAGTTTTGAAGATGCTTTGACTAGAAGGAATATACCATTTAGAGTGGTAGGCGGTACTAGATATTATGATCGTCTTGAAATAAAAGATATGGTTGCATATATGAGACTTGTGTCTAACCCCTCTGATGAATTAGCACTTGTGAGAATTATAAATTCACCAAAGAGAGGCATTGGTCCTACTACAGTAGATAAGATAAAGGTTATTGCTGAAAATAGTGAAATTTCAATGTTTGAAGCCCTTAAAAATGAAGATGTGTTAGATAGTTTATCAAAGAAGGCTTCTAAATCTGCAAAGGAATTTGTAGATCTTATTCAAAAGTATCATGATGAAAAAGAAAACTTGAGAGTTTCGGATATTTATGATGGTCTTTTGTCTGGTTCAGGGTATTTTAATGCTCTAGAAGAACAAAATACTGTGGAAGCAGAAGGGCGTATTGAAAACTTATTGGAGTTTAAATCTGTAATTTATGACTTTGAAGAGGAAAACGATTTACAGCTTCATGAGTTTTTGGAAAAGATTGCTTTGCTTTCGGATGTTGATAATCATGATAGTGATGAGGATGCAGTGGTTCTTATGACAATGCATAGTGCTAAGGGACTAGAGTTTCCATATGTGTTTATGCCAGGTATGGAAGATGGGTTATTCCCAGGATGGCGTAGCTTAGATTCAAGAGATGGCATAGAAGAAGAGCGTAGACTTTGTTATGTTGGTATGACTAGAGCCAAAGAGAGACTTTGCTTGACTAGTGCAGGGTATCGTATGATGTATGGTAAGGGAAACTACACGAGAGAATCTCAGTTTTTAAGAGAGCTTGATCCTAAATTAATGGAAGGTGATGGCGTTTTAAGAAATAAGAGTGAAGCTAGACTTGGTGAGAAAAAATCTATCGATGGATATGGTAAAAGTCAGCCATTTGAACCATTTAATCAATTCAAGGCTGCTAGACGTGAGGTTAAAAAGAAAGTTAAAAATACTGAGATATTTAAGGCTGGAGATAAGGTTAAGCATGGCAAATTTGGAGAGGGCGTTGTTTTAGAAGCAGAAGGAAATGTAGCAAGAGTAGAATTTGAATCTGTAGGAGTTAAAAAGCTTGCAACTGATGTAGCGCCAATAACTAAAATTTAGGATATATAAAATGGATAAGAGAATTGAAATAAAATCGTTAGTAGAAAAATTAAATGAAGCTTCTAAAGCTTATTACAAAGAAGATAGAGAGATTATGTCCAACCTTGAGTATGATAAGCTATATGAGAAGTTAGAAAGCTTAGAAAAGGAAACAGGTATAGTTTTATCAAATAGTCCAACTAGAAATGTGGGATATGAGATTTTAGAAAGTTTGCCTAAAGAGGCTCATAAGAGTAGAATGCTTTCTTTGGATAAAACTAAAGAGCCAGAACAACTTAAGATGTGGCTTGGCGAGCAAAAGGGACTTTTATCATGGAAATTAGATGGTCTTACAGTTGTTCTTACATATAGCGAAGGTCAGCTTATAAAGGCTGTTACAAGAGGTAATGGAGAAATAGGAGAGGTTGTTACAGCTAACGCCAAAGTATTTGATAATGTTCCTATAAAGATACCTTTTGAAGGTGATGTGGTTATTAGAGGAGAGGCGTTTATTAGATATTCTGATTTTGAGGAAATCAATAGAGCCATTCCTGAGATAGATGCTAAGTACAAAAATCCAAGAAATCTTTGTAGCGGTTCTGTAAGACAACTAAATACTGAAATTACAGCTCAAAGAAAAGTTAATTTTGAAGCTTTTTCGTTGAGTGAAATTACAGGAAATAGTGTGCCTGATTTTCAAAATTCTAGAAAAAATCAGCTTATTTGGTTAAAATCTCAAGGTTTTGATGTAGTTGAATTTGTGGAGGTGGATCAGTCTAATCTAGAAGAAAAGATAAAATGGTTTGCTGGTGAAATTGAACATATGGATATACCATCAGATGGGCTAGTATTGTTATATGATGATATAGCTTATGGGGAGTCTCTAGGAAATACTGCTAAGTTTCCAAGAAATGCTATGGCATTTAAGTGGAGAGATGAGATAAAGGAAACTATACTTAGAGAAATTGAATGGAGTCCTTCTAGAACAGGTCTTATAAACCCTGTAGCTATTTTTGATCCAGTAGAACTTGAGGGAACTACAGTAACTAGAGCCTCTGTCCATAATATAAGTATTTTAAAGGAGCTCGCACTTGGAATAGGTGATGAGATTACAGTATACAAGGCTAATATGATAATACCTCAGATTGCAGAAAACATAACTAGATCTGGAAATTTAGCCATTCCTGAGGTATGCCCTGTATGTGGCGGCAAGGCGGTTATAAAAAAAGATGCTGAGGTTGAAACATTAATTTGCACTAACGAAAATTGCCCTGCTAAAAAGATTAAGGCGTTTTCACTGTTTGTAAGTAGAGATGCCATGAATATCGAAAAGCTTTCGGAGGCAACTATAGAGAAGTTTATTGCTCATGGATTCATCAAAGAATTTGTTGATTTATTTAAACTAAGTGATTATAAAGAGGAAATCATAAATATGGATGGTTTTGGACAAAAATCATTTGATAACTTACTTAATGCGGCTTCTAAGGCTCGATTAACTACTCCGTCTAGACTTTTATATGCACTTGGAATTGCTGGTATAGGAGTTGCTAATGCTAAGGTTATTGCAAAGGCAGCAAATCAGAATTTTGATAAAATTGTTTCATTTACAAAAGAGGATTTGGTTGAAATTGATGGAATAGGAGATGTAATGGCAGATGCTGTTGCGAGTTACTTTGCTGATGAAGATAATATGGCAATGCTAAATAGACTTCTTGAGGTAATTGAGTTTGAAGAAATTGACGAAAATACTGAAGAAATGAATTTGGAAGGTAAGGTATTTGTTATTACTGGAAGCTTAAATCACTTTGAAAATAGAAATGCTTTAAAGGCCGAAATTGAAAAGAGAGGTGGCAAGGTGACAGGGTCTGTGAGCAGTAAGACTGATTACCTTATTAATAATGATAGTCAGTCTACTTCTTCTAAAAATAAAAAAGCTCATGAACTAGGAGTTGCTATTATTACTGAAGATGAATTTATAGAAATGATAAAATAAATACATAAAAAAGATAAGGATTATAAAATGTTAAAGGTTGGTAAATTAGATAGCGATTTATTAAAGGGAATAGTTTTTAATAAGATAACTTATAAAAGACCAGAAGTTAAGGTAAGACCAGGGATTGGTGAGGACTGTGCTGTTGTGGATTTTGGACAATGTGATTGTATTATGTCTACAGACCCAATAACTGCTGCTGTAACTGATATTGGTAGATTAGCTATTCATATTACTTGTAATGATATAGCTAGTAACGGGGTGGAGCCAATAGGTATCATGCTTGCAGCTATGCTTCCTATTGGAACTACTGCTGATGATATTGCAAATATTATGGAACAGGCAGGCAAGACGGCTGCTGAGTTAAATGTTGAGATTATAGGTGGACATACTGAAATCACTGGAGCTGTAAACAAGCCGGTTATAGTTTCAACAGCTATAGGAAAAACTAATGGAGAGGTTACAAATTCTGGTTCAGATATGATGGCAGGAGATGTGATCTTAATGACTAAGAGAGCTGGTATTGAGGGAGCGGGAATTATCGCTGCTGATTTTGACCATAAGTTAGATGATGTTTTAAGTGCAGAGGAACTTGTTAAGGCTAAAGGTTTTTTAAATGAAGTTAGCGTAGTTAAGGAAGGTGTAATTGCAGGTAAAATTGGAACTCACGGCATGCACGATGTAACAGAAGGCGGCATTTTAGGTGCTGTATGGGAAATGTGTAAAATTGCAGATTTAGGATGTATGTTAAACTGTGATAAGATACTTGTGGATAATGAAACTTTGAAAATTGCAAAGCATTTTAATATAGATTATTTAAGATTAATTTCAAGTGGATGTATGCTTATTGTTGCTGATAAAAATAAAAAGGATGAAATTATACTTGCAGTTTCTAAAGCAGGCATTTTTATTGAAGAAATAGGTGTTATTACAGAAAAAGAAAATGGTATTAAAATGTCTGTAAAAGGTGTAGTTTCAGAGATCAATCCACCTGAAAGTGATGAACTTTATAAAGTAGTTAAATAATAAAGGTTGACTTTAAGGCAAATTACGATTATAATTCTATGAGTAATTGCCTTTTGGCAGCTCTATAATATGGTTTGGGTCCTGCGCAATGAGATACTGTGAACCTTGTCAGGTCCGGAAGGAAGCAGCAATAAGCGGATCATCTTATGTGCCGCAGATAAGCCTTCTCCAGAACTATAGGGCTGTCAAAGGGCAATTTTAATAATGAGGTAAATTTTATGTATAAGGCTTTATATAGAGAATATAGACCTGAAGTATTCAGTGAAATGCTAGGTCAGGAGCATATAGTTAAAATTTTAAAAAATCAGGTCGCATCAGATTCGGTAAATCATGCTTATTTGTTCTGTGGCACAAGGGGAACTGGTAAGACTACTACTGCAAGACTTCTTGCTAAGGCTGTAAATTGTTTGGATGAAAATGATAAACCTTGCGGCAAGTGTGCTAATTGTGTAGCAATAAAAGAAGGTAGTTTTATGGATTTAATAGAAATAGATGCTGCTTCAAACAATGGTATTAATGATATACGTGAGCTTAGAGAAAGTGTCAACTATCCGCCTGCTATAGGTAAGAAAAAAGTTTACATCATAGATGAGGTTCATATGTTGACAAAGGAGGCGTTTAATGGCTTTTTAAAGACTCTTGAAGAACCACCTGAAAATGTTATGTTTATCTTGGCTACAACTGAGCCTCAGAAGTTGCCACAAACTATTTTATCTAGATGTATAAGGATGGATTTTAGGAGAGTAAGTGAGCAGGCCTTAATTGAGAGAATGGCATCAATATGTGAAGATAGAGGCGTATCTGTTGAAAAGGATGCACTTATGTTAGTAGCTGCTAATGCTGATGGATCAGTTAGAGATGGGCTTACTCTTTTAGATCAGTGTATTTCAGGAAGGGATAATAAGGTTACTAGAGATGAAGTTTTAGATGCACTTGGTGCTGTAGGTGAGGAAACTTACATAGAGCTTACTAATGGCATAATTAGTAGAAGTGTATCCGAATGTCTTTTGATTTTAGACAAGATTTTTGCGGCCGGTAAGGATGCTAGACAAGTTTTAATGGGTCTTATGAACCATTATAGAAATCTTTTACTTACTAAATATGTTAAAAATCCTGAAAATATGCTTAATATGTCTCTTGAAAATGTCGAGAGGGTTAGAAAACAAAGTGAAACTTTGGATTTGGCAGATATCAATGACGCAATAATTGAGCTTTCTAAAACTAGTACGGAGATTGCTCATACAACCCAACCTAGGATTTTATTAGAGCTTGTTGTAGTTAAGTTAGCATCAGGATTGGCTTATGAAGATCCTACACCAAAGAGAATACCTAAGCAAGTTGAAAGTATTATTCCTAGAACAGTGGTAAAACAGAGTCTTTCTTCAAAAGAAGGAGATGTTTCTAATTTAGCACCTATGAAAAATGTAGATATGGAAAGGCTTTGGGATAATATAGTTCAAGAAGCAGCTAATGTAAAAGCAGGCTTAATTGTTTTGAGAAAAAATGCAAGTCCAGTATCTATGAATGATGGCGAGATTGTGGTGGCAGTTACTAATGACACAGCAAAATCAATTATCGAAAGTGAAAAATCATTTTTATCAGAGATTTCTGGAAAACTATCTGGAATACCAAAGCATATTGTTGTAGCTGATAATAGTGATACATCTAGTGAAGAACGTGATATAAATACTCTTGCAAGTCAAGTTGAAGATTTACTTGGTATAGATGTAAAAATAGAATAATTGTAGATAAAGATTTAGGAGGATTATTAAAATGGGAAGAAATATGAGAGCAGGCAAAAAGCCTAAAAAGCCTAGTGCAGGAAACATGCAGCAGCAGATGGCACAGGTTCAGGCTGTTCAAAGACAAATGGAACAGATGCAGGCGGAAATTAATGAAATGGAAACAACTGCAACTTCAGGTGGAGGGGCTGTTTCTGTAACTGTAACAGGCGATAAGCAGATTAAAGAAGTTAAGCTTGAGCCAGAAATTGTAGATCCAGATGATATAGAAATGCTACAGGATTTAATTATTACAGCTGTAAATGAAGCTATGAGACAGATGGAGGAAATTTCAAGTAACGAAATGAATAAGTTAACTGCAGGATTAGGTCTTCCTCCAGGTTTACTATAGTTTGAGAGGCTCTTAAATGAAATATTATGCTAAACCGTTAAGTAAGCTTATTAGTGAATTTTCTAAGCTGCCTGGTATTGGTGGTAAGACGGCACAGCGTTTAGCATTTCATGTTTTATCTTTAGAGGATGATGAAGCTTTTTCACTTGCAGATTCAATTATAAATGCTAAGAAAAACATGAAATACTGTTCTGTTTGTGGTAACTTAACTGATGAGGATCCTTGTAAGATTTGTAGCGATAAGACTAGAGACAATAGTGTGATTTGTGTTGTTGAAAGCCCGAAGGATGTAGTGGCTATGGAAAAAATAAAAGAATTTCATGGTCTTTATCATGTGCTTCACGGTGCTATATCACCTATGGAGGGAATCGGACCTGAAGACATAAATTTAAAATCACTTATAATTAGGCTTCAGGAAAATGATGTAGATGAAATCATTTTAGCTACTAACCCCAATATTGAGGGTGAGGCTACTGCCATGTATATAGCAAGATTAGTTAAACCATCTGGTATAAAGGTTACACGTATTGCACATGGTATTCCGGTTGGAGGAGACTTAGAATACACAGATGAAATTACATTGCTGAAGGCTGTTGAAGGTCGTAAACAATTATAAATTACAAAAAAAATCACCCTATTTAGTATTTAATAGGGTGATTTTTTATTAAGTTTTAATTAGACTGTCAGTTCTTGCATTTTTCGTAGCTTACGAAATGGTGTAAATAAAAATCCTAAACCAACATTGTAAGCTTTAAAACCATAAACTGCTGTCCAGTGCATTTTGCGTGCCATACCAGGGGTAGCTTCACGTTCAGTTCCACCAGCATCAATGATAAGGTTTTCTTTAATAGCATTTATAAAATCATCATTAGATTTAATTTCACCATCAATTTCTGTATACGCCATACCCACATAATCTGCTTTGTGGGAATCAGAACCACTGATGCCAGGTTTATCATATAAATCTGCCAGACGTGCAGCTCGCACATTTGACTGTGGTGTTTCGCATGTGTTGAAGACTTCTATAAAGTCAAACTCTTCAATAAGTTCAGGTGTTTTTTTCATAGCTCTTAAGTACATAGCACTTGAGCTTTTTACTCCATATGGATGAGCAGGTCCTAAAATACCACCTTGATCATGAACAATTTGAATTAAGTGCTTTAGAGGTAAACCTCTAACACTTAGAAGCTTTAGCTGTACATCATTTGGAAGAACTACGATAAAATGTCCTGCATCTCTAGTGTCATATTCAACACCTTTAAGAACTGTAAAATCTTTAAATTCATCTAAATCTTTGATTTCATCCCATGCTTTCCACCCTTTAGATGTAGTATGATCTGTAATCATCATGCCACCAAAACCTTGTGCTTTTAGTAGTCTAATATAATCTATAAGAGCGATTTTAGAATCGATGGAGCCAGCCTTAGTATGGCAGTGTAAATCGAATTTCAATAACCCTTCCTTTCTGTGTATAAAACTATAACTTTCCTTAAGTTAAATATACTCCCATTTAATTTATTAATCAATACAATAAATTAAATGTGATAAAACTGTATTATTTTTGTTCTATAGTTTAATAAATACCCTCAAAGTGATATAATGAATCAGTGTAATGTTGATTTAGAAAGATAAGGAAAATACTATGTTAGGTGCGTTATATCTGATTAATATTTTAATATCTTTTGTTATTGTATTTTTAGACCGTAAAGATCCTACTGCTACACTTGCATGGATTATGGTTTTGTTTTTAGTGCCGGGTTTTGGCATTTTACTTTATTTTGCCTTTTCCCAAAATATATCAAGACAAAAGATATTTACAATGAGTTACAACGAAGAACTCCTTTTGACAATTTCGTTAGCAAATCAAAATAAAGCTATAGAAAATGGAGAATTTAAATTTCATAACAAGGTAGCACAAAAGTGGAATGACCTTATTCGTATGAATCAGGTTTATGGCACAGCATATTTTACTCAGGACAATAGTGTTACTCTTTTTACTGATGGCATAGAAAAGATGAAAAGTCTTTATAAAGATATAGAAAATGCTAAAAAATCAATAAATATTGAGTATTTTATTGTTAAACATGATATTGTAGGAGATAATCTTTTAGAGAGACTTATAAAAAAAGCAGAAGAAGGATTAGAGGTAAGACTTCTTGTAGATGCGTTAGGCTCATGGAGAATAAATAAAAACTTAGTAAAAAAATTAATTGATGCGGGAGGTAAATATGCAGAATTTTTCCCGACTAAATGGAAATTTTTTAACACTAAAATAAATTATAGAAATCACAGAAAACTTGCAATTTTAGATGATGAAATAGGATATATTGGTGGATATAATATAGCAAGAGAGTACATAGGTTTAAAGAAAAAATTTGGATATTGGCGAGATGCTCATATTAAGGTAAAAGGTGGAAGTGTTTGCGATATAAACGCAAGATTTTTACTTGATTGGCGAAGTGCAACTAAAGAAAAAGTAAATATGGAAGATGTGTTCTTTGCGCCTGAAAAAACTAGCGGAGATGTAGGTGTTCAGATAGTATCAAGTGGCCCTGATAGTGTTCATGAAGAAATTAAAATTGGGTTACTTAAAATGATAACTTCTGCAAAAGATAGTATCTACATACAGACACCATATTTTGTGCCTGATGTAACCATTCTAGAATGTTTAAAGATGGCTGCACAGTCAGGTATAGATGTAAATATTATGATACCTTGTATGCCAGACCATATGTTTGTATACTGGGCAACCTATTCATATGTTGCTGAAATTATGAAAGCTGGAGGCAAAATATATATTTACGACAATGGCTTTTTACATGCCAAGACGATGGCTGTTGATGATGAAGTTTGCACAGTTGGATCGGCAAATTTTGATATTAGAAGTTTTAAATTGAATTTTGAAGCAAATGCTTTTATCTTTGATAAAGAAGTTACCTGCGAGGTGGTAAAATCATTTAAGGAAGATGTAAAGCTTAGTCATATGTTGACAGAGGAGATTTATAATAGTAGAGGAATATGGATAAAAATTAAAGAAGCATTTTCTAGAGTGCTTTCAGATATATTGTAATAAGGAGGAAAGATTTTGAGAAGATTTATGAATCCGGCAACGATTTTAATTCTTGCCATTATGTTTATTACCTTTGGTAGAGGTATTTTGTCAAATCCAGGAGAATGGTTTATAAGTGAACTTATGATGCTTCCTGGTATTATTATTGGGCTTAGTTTCCATGAATTTGCTCACGGTATTGTGGCGTATAAGCTTGGAGATCCAACACCAAAATATCAGGGAAGATTAACTGTAAATCCAGCAGCGCATATTGATCCTATTGGATTTATTGCTCTTTTATTTATGGGATTTGGATGGGGTAAAGCAGTTGAAATTAACCCATATAATTTTAAAAATCGTAGAAGAGATGAATTACTAGTTTCAGTTGCAGGTGTTGTAATGAATCTTATTATTGCTATAATTTTCACTTTAGTTTATAGAGCATATACAACTGCTACAGGTAATTATTTCTTCACACCGGGTATAGGAGGATATTTAAGCCAAATTATTTACTATATTGTTTATATTAATGTAATGCTCATGATATTTAATTTGCTTCCAGTACCACCACTTGATGGCTTTGGTATTGTTACAGAATTGTTTGACTTGAGACGTAAATCATGGTACTGGCAGATTTACAATAATGGATTTTTTATTTTGATGATATTAATTATTTTTAATGTTACAGATAGAGTTATAAGTCCGCTGATCTCAGCAGTTATGTCAATGCTTGGCGGTATAGGATTGTTTTAGGAGGAACGCATGAAAAAAACATTTAAGAAATTAAGTGCATTATCTGTCGCAGCTATTATGTTATTTTCGGTGACAGGATGTGGTGCACAGTTTAATAATATTGGTTCAACTGTAGGAAACTTGCAAAATGATGCACAAGTAACTTATCAGGATGGTACAACGTTTTATCTTCATGATGGGGACGTTTATAAAACTAAAGATGTAAATAAAAAGGGTGAGAAAATTCTTTCAGGCGATATTAGTAATATTAATATAACAGGAGAAAAAATATATTATTATGATAACTCTATTAGCACAATTTGCAAGGCTAATACATCAGGTGAAAAAATTGATCGTATTGCAGAACTTTATTGTGATGAGTTTGTAGTTGCAAAGGATAATATTTACGCTATGATTTTAACAGGTCAAGGAAGCGAAGATTTAAATGATCCGGACAATTATAATATTGTACGCATGAAAATTACAGATAGAAAAATAGCCAATACGATGCCAAAGAGCGTTATTGAAAAAGGTAAGCTAATTGGTTGTATTGGTGATAGCATTTATGTTATTAAAAATGCTAAAAATAGTAAGGCAGTATACAAAACTGATTTTGATGGAAAAAATGAAACAAAGTTATTTGATCTTTCAGACGATGCAAAAGTTGTAGGTGACTCAAAGGGTTTTGTAGTATTAGGTACAGTTGATAAGCAGTTTGGATTATACAGCTATACACCTGAAGGAAAATTCGATAAAATGCTTTCAAAATTAAAGAAAAATAAATCTGAAGATGGTAATGCTTTAAATATGGATAGTAAATATGTATATTATGAAGATTACGCAGCTAAAAAAGTTACTAAGAAAAAGAAAAGCAAAAAATATAAGGTTGCTGATAATCTACTAAGAATTAAGAGAGATGGTACTGGCATAGAACATATTATGAAGAATAAAGAAAATATGGATTATAAAATAGCTATAGGAAACAATGGGGTAATGGTTAAAGCTAAAAGTGCTGGAAATCTTGATGCAGATCCTATATGGAAAGGTTTAGAAGCAAAATAGATTTAGAGTCAAAAATAGAGAAGGGGAGTTAATGAAAAAGAAGCTATTATCATTGGTACTTGCAGTGGCCCTATGTGTAACAAGTGTGCCTATGGGACTATTGCAGTTTGATATTGCTAATGCGGAGGGAAATAAAGAAACTAAAGATATTCAAATGCCTGAGGTTGAAGAAAAGCTAAGTATTATGTTAGACGCAGGGCATTATGGTAATTATAATAGAGGAGCCAATTCTCAATATTGGGAATCTAAGGCAGTGTGGGATATTACCGAATATATGGCAGAAGAGCTTGAAACTTATGAGGGCGTTAGAATCGGTAAAACTAGAAGTGACCAGACAAAGGATTTAGCAATCTACTCAAGAGGAAAAAAAGCCAAGGGTTATGATTTATTTGTTTCAAACCACACTAATTCAAGTTCAAGTGGCAAAACGGATTATCCACTTGTAATAGTGCCATATGAGCATAAGTTTTATGATGATAATCCTAAGGTTAAAGGCATTGCAAAGAGTATAGGAAACAACATGGAATCTATTATGGGTACTAATCAAAACCATAGGATTTGGAAGAAGACTTATGAAGAAAATGGAAGAACATACAATTGGTATGGAGTAATAAGAGGTGCTTCTGCAGTGGGAACGCCAGGAATTATTATCGAGCATTCTTTTCACTCAAATTTAAGAATTTGTAACTGGCTTTTGGAACAAGAAAACTTAAAAGAGATAGCTAAAGAAGAGGCTGGTATCATCGCAAGGACTTATGGAGCTAAAAAGAAGACAGATGAAATTTCTGATTTTGAAATAGAGGAAATAGATAATAAAACAACTGAGATTAAAATATATGAATCTAATAAAAATAGAAAGTATGAAATTTATAGAGGCGTAAATGGTGGTCAATATGAAAAAATAGAAGAGCTTTCTGGCAATGGAGATATTGTCTCATATATTGATAATGAAAAGGTGGGTGATACTAAAAATTATTATTTAGTTAGAGCTGTATCAGAAAAAACAGTAGGAGAATATTCAGAGCCGGTAGATGGTATAAGACGTCCATCATTTACAGTTAGTGATGAAAAAATGGGAATGGCAAAAATCACTTGGAAGAGGGTTAGAGATGCTGAAAAATATCTAGTGCAGAGGTCAGACTCTTTGAAGGGTGAATATAAGACTATTTATGAATCAACATCTGAAGGATCTTTTCTAGATAAAGATTTTCCTAATGGAGCAGGCAAATATTATAAAGTAAGAGCTTGTAAATCAAATGAAGACGGAAGTATCTTATATAGTAAGGATATTAGTGGTAAATATTTATTAATTAGAAATAGTTTAAGCAAAGCTATTTCTTTTGACGCATATGGATACGGCATAGGTATGGCTAAAGTTACATGGACGCCAAACATAGCAGAAGCAGATGGATATGAAATTTTAAGATCCACAAGTAAAAATGATTCATATAACGTAATTGCACGTTTTGAAGGAAGTGAGAAAAACACTTCATCATATATTGATAAAAATGTGTCTAAAGGAAAAGGATATTACTATAAAGTAAGAGCATATCATAAAGTAGCTGAGCTTGATAATAGAAAATACTATTCTAAAGATACATCATGCAATGGAGCTTCAGTTCTTGGAAATATAGGTACAACAAAAGTAAATGCTTATGGCTATGGTGTTGGATCAGCTATGGTTAAGTGGAATAAGGCTACCAACACAAGTGGCTATCAGATTTTTAGGAAGACTGGTAAAAATGGAAAATATAAGTATATAAAAAATATAACAAGTGGTAAGACAACTTCCTATAAAGATAAAAAAGTCTATAAAGGCAAGGGCTATTATTATAAAGTAAGGCCATATAGAAAAACTAATGCTGGAACTTATTATGGCAAGTATACTACTGCTAATGGAGCAACAATTTTATCTAGAGTATCAAGACCTACAATTAAGGTTGCAAGATCAGGTAAAAAGAATACAAAAGTTTCTTGGAGTAAAACTAAAGGTGCAACGGGTTATAGGATTTACAGAGCAACAAAGGCTAGGGGGAAATATACACGTATTAAAACTGTAAGTGCTTCAGCATCAAGATACTTTTATGATAAAAACAAGAAAAAAGGTAGAAAGTATTATTATAAGGTAAGAGCATATAGTACAGCAAATAAAACATACTATAGTTCATATAGTAAGGTTAAATATGTAAAACGTTAAAAAACATAAACATCATCAATGAAAAATATTTTATTGATGATGTTTTTTTATTATATAGGAAATATCAATATAAAGAAATTAAAGAAAAAAGCACCT
>SAMEA3387475__coassemble_1231_pt1 | contig 30898 bp, 27 predicted proteins | sample SAMEA3387475__metabat2_high_PE_008 | metagenome-assembled genome bin SAMEA3387475 (sample SAMEA3387475) | Felis catus | biome: Faeces | place: United Kingdom | collected 2012
TGCAAAAAGAACTTGACGAATACAAAAGAAAAGATGCTCTTGCATCAATGACAAATACAGCTAGAAACATGCTTGCAGATGCGAATATTTCGGTTTCTGATGAGCTATTATCAGTTATGGTTACAACTGATGCAGATGAAACAAAAGCAGCAATTGATGCGTTCAAAGATGCATTTAATGCAGCAGTGGAAAAAGCAGTTAAGGAAAAATTAAAGGGAGAACCACCAACTAAAGGTGGTACACCTAACTTTGTTTCAACACTAACAAAAGAGCAGATAATGGCAATTAAAGATCCTGAGCTAAGGCAGAAAAGAACGCTAGAGAACAAAGAGCTATTTAATTTTTAGGAGGAAAAGATATGAACAAGAACAAAATGAACTTACAGCTATTTGCAGTTGACAAAAAAACAGTAAAATCTGCACTTCTAACAAAAGTTAGAGATGTAGACTTCACAGAAAGATTTTCAACAAGCATTGAAACATTAATGAAAATGTTAGGTACAACAAGAAAGATCGAGAAAAAGGTTGGAGAAGTGCTTAAAGCATATAAGGTTAAGGGAACACTTGAAGATGGGAAAGTTGCAGAAGGTGAAGTTGTTGAAATAATTGTCCGCCGGCTTTAAAGATTACTTGGTAAAAACGTAAGCAGGCGGACGAATCTTACTGTTTTTAGGAAATGTACTGCTTTTGAAGGATTCAGAGGGTTAATTTAAATGAGTTAATGCCACTGTCTTATATAAGCACCTCAATCTACTGCCCTAAGTTAATGCCCCCATGTAAGAGACTGCGTCAAGTTAGGGCTTGTTTTAGTATTATAATTAAAACCAATTTATAATATACCTTCAGCAAGTAATCGTTCAAATTTGAAGATATCTATATCCTTTGTAAGACCTATTTTTATGTAGCCGGCTTTTGTCCAAAGCTCTACTTCAGTACCTATGTCAAGAGGGCTATTGCCGGCACAGTCCTTAGTTGACCACATTACGATAGAAGAGTAAGGCAGTGAAAAAATCTTGGCATCTTCATCAGATATGCCATCTCTATTTTTGACAATCAGTCTTTTATTGGTGAAGATAGCAATATCGATTAAAGTCTTATAAGTTGTGATGATTTTTTCGCCAGGAACTAACACGTTTTTATCATTAAAAGAAGCATCAGACTCCTGGAAAAAATTCCATTCTGCTATGGGTTTTATATTTTCTGTCATATATCCTCCTAGTATTCTTCAAGCTTTATAGGGATTTGTTTATTAATTGTTAGAGTGTCAGGCGAAACTGAGCAATCATAAGCTAAAATATGGACCCCTGCATTTTTAGCAGCGATTAAGGTTTCTGCAAATTCCCTGTGAGTGTCATAATTTGGTGTAAATAATTTCATGCCCTGGATTTGAACTACGAAAATCGCGTAAGCTTCAAAACCGGCAAGTTTAGTGTCTATAAGCTCGTGAAGATGCTTTACTCCTCGCTCTGTTGGAGCATCTGGAAATCTAACGATTCCATCCTTTTCTAAGGTTACACCTTTTACTTCTATATATCCCTTTTTACCATTTGCATCTTCAACATAAAAATCAAATCTGGAGTTTTTGTATTTTTGCTCACCTTTTATAATAGATAGCTGGCTCATATTTGGAAGTTTTATTGTGCCATCTTTTAAGGCCTCCATAACTACCTTGTTTGGAGATTGGCTATCCATATTTATCACCAATTTGCCTTTTTCTTTAAAAACAGAAATCAAAGAGTAGCGCAATTTGCGTGTTCCCATGCGGTTTTTAAAATCTTCCATATAAACAGTAGCGCCAGGAATAAGTAGTTCTTTGCATCTACCGGTGTTTTTTACATGAACTTTTTCATCATGGCCATCTATGTCAACTATAGCTATAAATCTATTAGGTCTACTTACAAATTTTCCTTTTACTATATTTGAATAAATCATTTTAATCTCCTAATTTTTAATGAATAGATTTTATTATACCACGGATATTAATGGTTTTAAAGAAAATCGAATATATTGTGGTGAAATGTTTATTATGACACTAAATATGGGTTTATTGCATTTTTAAAAGTGGTTAAAGTGGATGAAGGTGGAGATAAAAAGACTTAGTTTCCCATTTTTGATAGAAAAATAATTGAAAAGTGGAGTAAAGTGGAGTAAAATGGACATACCAAAAGTGGCTTATTATGCCCAAAAATAAAAATAATCTATCGAAAGGAGGCAAATCTCATGTTTATGGGGACTTATCAAAACTCAATAGATGCTAAGTATCGTATGATAGTTCCTGCTAAATTTAGAGAGGAGCTAGGCGATAAGGTTGTTTTAACACTTGGTATTGATAATTGCTTATATCTTTATCCTATGAAGGAATGGGAGAGTTTCATAGAAAAGCTTTCCGAGCTACCTATTTCAGATAAAAAAGCAAGAAAATTTTCTCGTAGCTTCACTGGAAATGCAGAAGAATGTGAAGTAGATAAACAGGGACGTTTAACAATTCCTGCAAATTTGAGAGACAAGGTAAGCATTACTAAAGAGCTAACAACTGTAGGTTGTGTTAAGAAAATTGAAATTTGGAGTCGTGAGGTTTACGAATCTGACGATGAAGATGTGCAGATGACAAACGCTGAAGTAGCAGAAGGAATGATAGAATATGGAATTTAAACATAAGTCAGTACTCTTAGATGAGTGTATAGAAAATTTAAATATTAAGCCAGATGGTATTTATGTGGATGGTACATTAGGTGGTGGTGGCCATAGTTCAGAAATTTGTGCTAGATTAAGTGAAAATGGTACGCTAATTGGTATTGATAGAGACCAAGACGCCTTAAATGCAGCATCTAAAAGATTAGAAAAGTATAATTGTAATAAGATATTTGTTCAAAGCAATTATTCTGATATAAAAAACGTATTAGAAGAGCAGGGAATAGACGGCATAGATGGAGCCCTTTTAGACTTGGGAGTTTCCTCATTTCAGTTAGACAATGCAGAGAGAGGATTTTCATATATGCAGAAGGCTCCTCTTGATATGCGTATGAATCAGGATGATACTTTTACTGCTTATGAAGTGGTAAATGATTATTCTGAAAGTGATCTTTTTAATATTATTAAAAAATATGGCGAGGAAAAATGGGCAAGTAGAATTGCAAAGTTTATAGTCAAAGCTCGTAAGGAAAAACCAATTGAAGATACGCAAGAGCTTGTAGAGATAATTAAGGCTGCCATTCCTGCTAAAGCAAGAAGAGAAGGCCCTCATCCTGCAAAGAGAACTTTCCAAGCTATAAGGATAGAAGTAAACGATGAATTAGGACAACTTGAAAGAGCTATTGGAGATTTTTGTGATGTTTTAAACAAGGAAGGGAGATTTTGTGTAATCAGTTTCCACAGTTTAGAGGATAGGATTGTAAAGGAAATTTTCAATGATAGATTTGATCCATGCACATGTCCTAAGGAGTTTCCAATTTGCGTATGTGGCAAGGTTGCGCAGGTTAAAAAGATAACTAAAAAACCGATAGTTTCAACAGATGAAGAATTAGAAGAAAACCCAAGAGCAAGGAGTGCAAAGTTAAGGGTTATTGAAAAAATATAAGGAGAAATAAATGTTAGCAGAAAGAGTTTACACGCCGGAATATGCTCCTGTCAGAGAAAAAAGCGTAAGACCTGTACAAAAAAAGAAATCAAATACGTTATTAAATCGCAAAACAAAAATTCGTATGATTGCTGCTATTGTGATTATTAGTGCATTATTCATTGCGGCTGTAGTTACTACAACAATTACTGCTGGATTAGCATATACAAATAGCAAAATACAATCAGAAAATGATAAGATTGCCAACGAAATCAAGGATATAAAAATTGAGATGAAAGGTTCAGCTAATATAGGCACTATCGAAAAGATGGCAACTAAAAAGTTGGGAATGGTATATCCTGTGGGCTCACAATTTGTGAAACTACATAATGATAGTAAGGGGATGGAGAATTTTGCTGCAGCTCTTAAAAAAGAAGCCTTTAATTAATAGCTGCGTAAATATATTAAATACAGGGTTGGACAGCTTAGTTATTAGAATATAAGGTCCAACCTTTTTTTTGGGAGACGTGATGAAGAAAGATAATAGCAAAATATCAAATTTAAATAAAAAGCGATTGTTCTTTGCGTTTATGGTGTTTAGTGTACTTTTATTTTTGCTGTGCATTAGAGTGGGATTTGTTCAAATTATAAATCATGAAGATTTGAGTAATAAGGCTATGAAGCAGCAAAAAAAAGATGAAATTGTAAAACCTCAGAGAGGTGAAATCGTAGACAGAAACAACAACGAGTTAGCGGTAAGCATGGATGGTTATTCTGTGTGGATTAGACCGGGTGATGCTGCTTGGGGTGACACAAAATCTGAGCAAAAGGGAAATTTAGAGAAAACTGTTTCAAAGCTTGCGAAGTTGATAAACAGAGATAAAGATGAACTTTTAAAAGAGGTTCAAGGAACAGATAAGACTCTTCTTAAAGTTTGTAAATTTGTTAAAAACAAGGATGCAGATAAAATTAGAGAAGCTGGCTTAACAGGTGTATCTTTAAGCGAAGAAGTAAAGAGATATTATCCTATGGGCGACTTTTTATCTCATACACTTGGAAGAGTATCAGACGATAACAGAGGTATCGGTGGTTTAGAACTTGAATATGAAAGATATTTAGGTGGTGTAGACGGAAGATGGGTTAAAAATACAGATAAAGAAGGGACATCACTTGCTAATGGAACAGAAAAGTATTACAAGCCAGAAGATGGCGGTGATATAACTTTAACCATAGATCAAGCTATACAAAGCTTTACAGAAAAAAGTGTAAAAAATAGCCTTAAAGAATATGAGGCTAAAAGGGTTAGTTGTGTTGTAATGGAAACTAAAACTGGAGAAATACTTTCTATGGCATCAGCACCTAGTTTTAACCCAAATGAGCCAAGTAAAATCTTGGATAAAAAAGAACGTAAAAAGTATGCAAAGCTTTCTGATAAAAAAAAGAGCGAGTATATGTTTAAAATGTGGAGAAATCCTATAGTAAGTGACGTATATGAACCAGGATCTACAGCTAAGCTTATTACTACAGCATCAAGTTTAGAAGAAGGTATTACAAATAAAAATGATACCTTTACTTGTAATGGAAGCTATACTGTAAGCGGTGTGCCTGTTAAATGTTGGAGCTATTTACACCCACATGGTTCACAGACACTATATCAAGGAGTGGGGAATTCTTGTAACCCGGTATTTATGCAGTTAGCTTTAAGATTAGGATTAGATAAGTATTACGATTATATAGAGTCTTTTGGCTTAACTGAAAAAACGGGAATTGATTTTCCAGGTGAAGCAAATCCTATTATCGTACCTAAAAATCAAGCTACTAAGTTAAATTTAGCTATTATGGGATTTGGTCAAACAAATGCTGTAACACCAATGCAGATTATTACAGCAGTTTCTGCTCTTGGCAATGATGGTAAGGTTATGGAACCACATTTGGTGAAAAAAATAACTGATAACGACGGTAAGACTATTAAGAATATAAAACCTAGAATAGTTAGAAAAGCCATTTCTAAAGAAACAGCAGATGAAATGTGTAAAATCATGCAATATGTTGTAGATAAGGGTGGTGGAAACAAGGCACAGATTCCAGGATACAGAGTTGGTGGTAAGACAGGAAGCTCACAGGTTATAAGCGAAAAGGGAGGATATACAAATGAGGTTATAGCTTCTTTTGTAGGAATGGCTCCTATGGACAATCCTGATGTTACTATTTTATATATTATTGACTCGCCTGCGGGAAGGCAGCATGGTGGTACAATTGCAGCTCCTGCTACAAAAGATTTGTTAGAACAAATATTAAAATATAGAGAAATTAAACCTAAATATACTAAAGAAGTAAAAAAAGAGCCTACTGAGGAAATGATAGAAGTTCCAAAGGTAAAGGGTAAGAAATTAAGTGAGGCTAAAAAGATTTTAAAAGCAACAGGTTTTAGCTACAAAATTTCACCAGAACCTACAGATAAAAAAGACTTTGTTGTTAAAGATCAATATCCAGCAGCAGGTAAGAAAACGCAAAAAAACGGTATAGTATATTTGTACAGAGAATAGAATTGTTATATAATTAAAAGTCAAAGAAAAACTAGGAGTATGTAAAATGAAATCACTTAAAATCAGTGAAATAGTAGAAGCTGTAAAAGGAAAATTAATTTCTGGAGATGAGACATTATGCGTAAGTAGTGTATGTCAAGACTCAAGGCTTGCAAAGGAAGGATCGGTATTCTTTGCAATCAAAGGAGATGCATTTGATGGCCATAATTTTATATCATCAGCTAAATCAAATGGTTGTAGTGCGGTAGTTTTAGAGAATATAGATGCAATAAAAAATATTGATACAACGGACTTAAGTGTAATACTTGTTGATGACACTATTTTAGCTCTTCAAAATTTATCAAAATCATATTTAAGCAAATTAAATTTGAAGAAAATTGCAGTTACAGGTAGTACAGGTAAGACTTCAACTAGAGATATGACGTACTATATATGTAAGGAAAAATATAGGACACAGAAAAATCAAGGGAACTTTAATACTGTAGTAGGAGTTCCACTGACAATTATGGAATTTGATGAAGATATTGAAGTTGCTGTAATTGAAATGGGAATGGACAGACCTGGTGAAATAGATACTATGGTAGACATAGTAAGACCAGATATTGGAATAATTACAAATATTGGTGTGTCTCATTTAGAAAATTTTGATAATAAAAGAGAAGGCATTTTTAATGCAAAGATGGAAATTACCAATTATTTTGATAAGAGCAACATTCTTATTGTTACTGACAGTGAAGAATATTTAAACAAAGAAAATATAAAAGGCGATTTTAAATTAATATTGACTGGCGATAAAAATGATGATGCATTTGTTGTTTCTGATATAGATCAGACAAGTGACGATGGAGTGAGATTTAAAGTGACTTATAAAGACGAATCAGAAGAGTTTTTCGTTCCTGTATTAGGAAAGCACAATGCATTTAATGCCACTCTTGCAATAGCAGCAGGTAGACAACTTGGAGTTTCGTTTAAAGAAGCGAAAAATGGTCTTAAGAAAATGGAACTTACAGGAAAGAGGCTTGCCATAAAAAAGAATAATGATATAAAGGTAATAGACGATACATATAATGCAAGTCCGGATTCAATGAAAGCAGCCCTAGATATATTATCTAAAACAGTTGGAAATAGACACGTAGCGGTATTAGGCGATATGTATGAACTAGGCTCAAATGAAGCTGAGTTTCATAAGGAAGTTGGAAAGTTTGCAAGAGAAAAAGCCGATGAACTCTTTTCTATAGGGGAGCTTGCTAAAGAATACGAGGCTGATAGACATTTTGATACTGTAGATGAGTTTGTAGAAGCTACAAAAGACTATTTTAAACCGGGAGATGTAGTGTTAGTAAAGGCATCACGTGGAATGGCATTAGAACAAGTAGTAGCTGAGATTTTAAAATAAAGGTAATAGTTATAAGAAGTTAGGAGTATAATATGAGTATTCAGTTTGGTGATATATCATTGACAATATTATTGGGATTTTTGCTTTCATTTTTCTTTACAAATAAAGCGATTCCAATTTTACAAAAAAAGCAGATGGGACAAAATATAAGAGAAGAAGGTCCAGAATCTCATTTGAAAAAAGCAGGTACACCATCAATGGGTGGAGTTGCTATAATACTTGCAGTTGTAATCGCGGTCCTTGTTGGAGCAGTTGGCAGAAATACTTTGGGTGATGCATTGGTATGTATAAGTGGTTTTGTTGTGTTTGGTGCTATCGGTTTCTTTGATGATTATCTTAAAGTTATAAAAAAGCAAAACGAAGGCCTTAAGGCTTATCAGAAATTTGGATTGCAGTTAGTTTTCGCAATACTATTTGCTATTTATATGGTGAAACTTTCAGGACTTGGAACAGAAGTTTATATTCCATTTTTTAAGATTTATATTGATTTTGGTATTTGGTATGTACCATTTGTAATATTTGTAATTTTAGCTATGACAAATGGTGTAAATTTGACAGATGGACTAGATGGTTTAGCTGCTGGAGTTACAATGATTGTATCTTTATATATGTGCTATGTAGCAGCTGACATAGGAATAATATCAAGTGAAATTTTCTTTGCTGCTTTGGCTGGTGGATGTTTAGGATTTTTATTACTAAACAAGAACCCAGCTAAAATCTTTATGGGTGATACAGGTTCACTTGCTATAGGGGGAGGTATCACAGTAGCAGCATTTTTAATGAAGATGGAATTTTTATTGCCAATAGCTGGTATAATCTATGTTCTTGAAACTTTATCCGTAGTATTACAAGTAGGGTATTTTAAGATTACAAAAGGTAAGAGGTTATTTAGAATGGCACCTTTACATCATCATTTTGAAGAAGGTGGCATGAAGGAGACAAAGGTAGTAGCTATGTTCTGGTGCATTACAATTATTTGTAGTGTAATTGCTGTATTTATAGCATAGGGAGAGAAAAAATGGAAAATTATTTAAAGGAACTTAAAAATAAAAGAGTTTTAGTAGTAGGCTTTGGAAAATCAGGAATTGCAGCTATTAATGTATTAAACGATGTAGGAGCAGAAGTATCTTTACAAGATTCAAAAAAGGAAGAGGATATTTCACAAAAGAGTATAGATTTCTTAAAAGAAAACGACATCAAAACTTATTTTGCAAAAGTACCTGAAGATATGTCTGGATTTGATATGATTGTTTTAAGTCCAGGAGTACCTCTGCAGATAGGATTTATTAATGATGCTATTGAAAAAGGTGTTGAAGTAATTGGGGAGCTTGAACTTGCGTATAGATGTGGTAAAGGAAAATACTTAGCTATTACGGGAACTAACGGAAAGACAACAACTACAACACTAGTTGGGGAAATTGTAAAAAATGCAGGTAAGGACACTAGAATAGTTGGAAATATCGGAAATCCAGTTGTTATAGAAGCTGTAAATTCTAATGAGGATACTTGGTTAGTTACAGAGGCTAGCAGTTTTCAGCTTGAGACAATAGATAAGTTTAGACCACAAGTATCGGCTATATTGAATTTAACACCAGATCATATGGATAGACATAAAAATATGGAAAACTACGGCAAAGCTAAAGCAAATATTATGGTAAATCAAACACCAGATCAATATATGGTTGTAAACTTTGACGATAAAGAATGCTTGAAACTATCAAGAGGAACTAAAGCAAAAGTTGTACCATTTAGCAGAATTGAGCATTTGAAATTTGGAGCTTTTGTTAAAGATGAAAAGATTGTCCTTATTAATGAAGATGAAAAATTAATTGAAATATGTAAAATAAGCGATTTAAAAATCCCAGGAAGTCATAATTTAGAAAATGCTCTTGCCGCAGTGGCTATAACATATTTTGCAGGCATAGATATTGAAGATATTGCTAAAACTTTAAAAGAATTTGATGGCGTAGAGCATAGACTTGAATTTGTTAAAGAAATTGATGGTGTAAGATTTGTAAATGACTCAAAAGGGACTAATACTGATGCAAGTATTAAAGCTATTGAAGCTATGAGCCAACCAGTTATTTTGATTGCAGGAGGCTATGATAAAAATGCTGATTTTGATGAATTTATAGATAGTTTTAAGGATAAAGTTAAATATGCAGTTTTACTTGGAAAAACTGCAGGTAAAATTAAAGCAGCAGCAGAAAAAAAAGGTTTTAAAAATACTATAATTGTAAAGGATATGAAAGCGTGTGTAGATGAAGCTTTCAGACTTGCAGATAAAGGAGAGACTGTACTTTTATCGCCAGCATGTGCTAGTTGGGATATGTATTCTTCATTTGAAGAAAGAGGTGCTGATTTTAAAAATTGTGTTAAGGGATTAAAATAGATATTTAGATGAATAAGAAAAAAGCAGTTAGGAAAAAGAAAAATAAATTTGTAAAATTCATTAAAAGTATACCACCGGCAGATTTTGGTATAATAGCTGTAACTTTGATACTGATTTTTTTTGGTATTATTATGGTTTTTAGTGCTAGTTACTATTGGTCGATGGATCAATCTGGTAAACCTTATTCATTTTTATTTAAGCAAATAGTATGGGCTACTATGGGTATTTGCTTAATGGCGGGTTTATCGATAATAGATTATAAAAATTTTCAAAAGTATTCAAAACCGATATTTTGGATTAGCATAGTACTATTGTTATTGTTATTTTCACCTCTTGGCAAGGAAACTAAGGGTGCTACAAGATGGCTTAATTTAGGAATAACTATTATGCCAGGTGAAATAGCTAAAATTGTAGCTATAATATGTACATCAAGCTTTTTGACAAGAAAACGTAGAAATATAAACGACTTAAAAACTTCTATTATGCCATTGCTTATGATGTGTGGAATATATGTAGGTTTGATAATGGCACAACCTAACATGTCAACAGCAGTAACAGTTGCAGCTATAATAATATCTATTATGTTTGTTGCAGGTATAAATTTAAAATATTTTACTGCAATTGGAATTGGTGGAGTTGTAGGCGGAATAGCATTGATATTTGTTGGTGGAACATATAGAATTAAAAGAGTAACATCTTTCTTAAATCCATTTGAGGATGCTTCAGGAGACGGATACCAGGTGTGCCAATCACTGATAGGTATGGGCTCTGGTGGTATATTTGGAAAAGGTCTTGGAAATGGTGTAGAAAAAACACTGTATTTACCTGAACCACAAAATGATTTTATCTTGTCCGTAATAGGTGAAGAATTAGGAATGATTGGTGTACTTATAGTATTTTGCCTATTTATAATATTAATCTGGAGAGGTATTAAAGTTGCAATTAATGCTCCAGATAAATTAGGATTTTTGTTGAGCGCGGGAGTTGTAATGATGATAGGTTTACAGCTATTGTTTAATATTGCTGTAGTAGTATCTGCTATGCCACCTACAGGGGTTGCATTACCATTTATAAGCTATGGTGGTAACTCTATGCTTGTATGTTGCTCGGCAATCGGAATAGTATTAAATGTTTCTAGACAAACTAAGCGAAAAGAACTAGAAGAAAAAAGGAATATGCTAAAGGAAGAAAAGATATATTTTAACAGAGGTGTAAGATGAGAGTTATAATGACTGGCGGAGGAACAGGAGGCCATATATATCCTGCTATTGCTATTGCAGATAGAATTAAAGAAAGAACATTGGATTCTGAAATTTTATTTGTAGGTACTGAAAAAGGACTTGAAAAGGAACTGGTACCTAAAAATGGATATGATATTAGATTTATAACTGTAAGTGGTATTAATAGAAAAAAACTACTTAAAAACTTCAAGGTACTTAAAGAATACAATCAAGGCAAAAAAGAAGCTAAGAGAATAATCGAAGAGTTTAAGCCAGATGTTGTAATTGGAACTGGCGGATATGTTTGTGGTCCTATGGTTAAGATGGCATCAAAGATGGGAATAAAAACTTATATTCATGAACAAAATGCTACGCCAGGTTTAACTAATAAGATGCTTGAAAATTTTGTTGATGGAGTATTTTTAGGATTTGCAGATGCTGCGAAGCATTTTCGTAAACCTGAAAAACATATAGTGTCAGGAAATCCTGTTAGGGATACTTTTTTCAAGGCTAGAAAAAACACCTCAAGAGAGAAGCTAGGTTTAGATGAAAATGATTTTGTTATTTTATCTTTTGGTGGAAGCCAAGGTGCAGGTAAAATTAATAAAGCTATGCTAGAGGTAGTAGAAAAGTATAATGGCAAGGAAGGTGTTAAGGTGTTCTTTGCTACTGGTAAAAGATATTATGATCCTATTTTAAAAGAATTAGAAGAAAAAAATATAGTTTTAGAAGAAAATATAAAGATATTAGAATACATAGATAATATGGAAACTTATTTGTCTTGTGCTGATGTGGTTATTTCAAGAAGTGGTGCTCTTGCAGTATCAGAAATTGCTGTCTGCGGAACTCCTTCAATTTTGATACCATCACCAAATGTTACTGGAAACCATCAGATGTACAATGCAAAAGCTATTGCCGACAAAGGAGGAGCAGTCATTCTTGAAGAAGAAAATTTATCTGGTGAAAGTTTAATTGAATCTATAGTAAATCTAGAAAATGATAAAGAGGCACTTAATGAAATGAGTATAAAAGCAAAGGAATGTGCACCGCTAGATGCTTCTGATATCATTTATTATAATATTATAAATGGATAAATATAAATGGATAAAGATACATTAGAAATACCAATAATTGATGAAGAAGAATTAAATAGACCACCTAGAAGGAGAAAGAAAAGGCGTAAAAAGCGTTATCTTTTACGCCTATTTGTTATACTGATTTTAATCGGTGGGATTTTGTTTGGATTGTCATTACCTTACTTTGATATTGTTTCAATAAAAGTTGTTGGCAATAAATATGTGAAAACGGAAGAGGTTTTAAGGGACTCTAAGCTTAAAGTTGGAGAGAATATATTTAAAAATCAAGGTCGTCAGATTAAAAAGCGCATGATGGACAATCCTTACTTTGAAGAAATAGATATTGATAAAAAACTACCAAATGAGGTTGTAATAAATGTAAAAGAAAGAATTCCTATGGCTGTGTTACCTTATGGTGACAGATATGTTGTCCTTGATGGAAATGGAATAGTTTTAGGATTAACAGATAATCATCCAAAGCTTACTGAAATTACAGGTACGACTATTAAAAATATGGAAAAAGGCAAAAAAGTCATAGCTAAAGATGAGAAAAACTTTGATAAAGCATTGGACCTTTTGGAAGTGATAAATAAAAATGATTTATTTTTTAAAAGTGTACGCATAACTGGAACAAAAGTAGAATGTGTTATATATGATAATTTACTAGTTAAGGGTAAATACGATGACCTTATAAGTAATATAAAAAATGGTAATTTATCTAGTGTTTTGTATGATCTTTATAAAAAGAAAATCAAAAGGGGAACAGTTAAAATAGATGGTGAAGAATATTGTTCATTTACACCAACTTTTTAGGAAAATTTAAAGTATTTTCAGTATATTTGTGTTACACTATATAAGTATTATATGTTATAATAATTTAGTGTTTAATAAACCGAAATTAACGGGAGGAATATATAAATGGGCGGAAGTTTTTTAGAATTTGAAATAACCAATGAAGGCAAGGCTAAAATCATAGTTGTTGGTGTTGGTGGAGGCGGATGTAACGCTGTGAACCGTATGATTGAAGCTGAGTTAAGAAATGTTGACTTCATTGCTGTAAATACAGATAAACAGGATTTAGATATTTGTAAAGCTGAAGTAAAGCTACAGATAGGTGAAAAGCTTACTAAGGGTCTTGGTGCAGGTGGAAACCCTGAAGTTGGTCAAAGATCTGCAGAAGAAAATATCGAAGATATTACAAGACTATTAAGTGGAGCTGACATGGTGTTTGTAACTTGCGGTATGGGAGGCGGCACAGGAACAGGTGCAGCACCTATAGTTGCTAAGGTTGCTAAGGATATGGGTATTCTTACTGTTGGTGTTGTAACAAAACCATTTACTTTTGAAGGCAGAAGAAGATCTGAACATGCTGAAATGGGCATAAAGTTTTTGAAGAAATTTGTGGATTCAATAGTTATAGTACCAAACGATAGATTACTAGATATTGCTGAACCTAATACTACTATGATCGAAGCTTTACGTATGGCTGACGAAGTACTAAAGCAGGGCGTTCAGTCAATTACTGAATTAATCGGTGATAACAGCCTTATTAACGCCGACTTTGCCGATGTACAGACTGTAATGAGAGACAGAGGTGTTGCTCATATGGGTATTGGTATTGGTAAAGGTGATAACAAGGTTAAGGATGCTGTTACAAACGCAGTTGAAAGTCCACTACTTGAAACTACTGTAGCAGGAGCTAAGGCAATCCTATTAAATATCGCAGGTGGTTACGATATGGGTATGCTTGATGTAAATGATGCTGCTAATCAGATCCAAAACGTAGCTGATAAGGATGCTATCATTATCTTTGGTACTTCAGTTAAGGAAGAACTTAAAGATGAAATGCGTATAACTGTAATAGCTACTGGTTTTGAAAATAGACCAAGCAATTATTCAGATGTACAGACATTTGATGAAGAAATTGAAGAGCAGGAAAAAGCAAGCGGTAAAGAAACTAAAGATGAAACATTTGCAGATGGAACACCAAAGAAACAGACTTTGCGTGAAGTTTTAGTTGATTTAGATCAGAATACAACACCATCAAGACCGTCATCAAAATTTGATATTCCATCATTTTTAAAATAGATTAGTTGTAAAATAAAAAAGCCGGCGCTAAAACCGGCTTTTCTAATAAAAAGAAAGGCTTATATAAATATATGAAGATTATTACCTCAAAGGACAATAAAATATATAAGCAGTGTCAAGCACTCACTTCAAAAAAGCACAGAGATAAAATGGGGCTTTATATTGTTGAGGGCGAAAAACTGGTAAAGGAAGCCTATGATGCAGGCATGATAGAGCTTATAATATATGACGCAGACTACTCTAAAGGTATCCATTACCAAGGGGTGGATATAGTCTTTATGATGGGTAAGCTTTTTGAAAAGCTTGCCCAAACAGAAACAAGCCAAGGCGTTTTAGCTATTGTAAAGAAAAAAATATATACGAAGGAAGAATTTAGCCAAATAATAAACGAAGGTACAGGAAATGTTGTAGTTTTAGATAGGTTGCAAGATCCTGGAAATATTGGAACCATAATAAGAACAGCTGATGCAGCTTCATATAGTGGCATGGTTTGTCTTAAGGGAACTGGAGATGTTTACTCTCCAAAGGTTGTTAGAGCTGCGGCAGGTTCTGTTTTAAGATTACCAATCTACTTTGTAAAAGACGAAGAAGAAGCGGTAGATTTCTTAAAAGAAAATAGCAAAATGATAGTTGGCACTGCCTTTAATACTGATAAGTATTATTACGACGTAGATTTAACTGAAAACGTTGGACTTGTAATAGGTAATGAAGGCAACGGTATGAGTGAAAAATTTATACAAGATGCGGATGTAAATGTTAAGATTCCTATGAGACAGCCAGTTGATTCGCTAAATGCGGCAGTGGCAGCAGGAATTTTAATGTATCAATCGAAAGGAAAGGTAAAATAGGCCATGCAAAATAAATTAAATGAAATCTTAGAAAGAGCAAAAGCAGAAGTTGCTCAGGCAAAGGTATTAAATGAAATAAATGATTGTCGAATTAAGTATTTAGGTAAAAAGGGTGAAATCACTGCTATTATGAAGAGCATGGGTAAACTAACTCCTGAAGAAAAAAAGGAATTAGGAAAGGCTGCAAATACAGTGAGAGCAGAAGTAGAAACACTTATTAATAAAAAGATGGAAGCTATTAAAAAGGCTGAAAAAGAAGCACGTTTAGCTGCAGAAGTAATAGATGTTACAGAACCAGCTAAGCCTGTAGTTAGAGGAGTTAAGCATCCTATTACTCAGGTAATCGATGAAATCGTAGGTATTTTCCAATCTATGGGATACTCAGTTTACGAAGGACCGGACATCGATAGTGTATATAATACATTTGATGCTCTTAACTCACCGGATACACATCCAGCAAGAGATATGAGCGATACATTTTATGTAAATAAAAACACTGTTTTAAGACCACATACATCATCTGCAGAAGTAAGGGCAGAAAAAGAATTAAATTTACCATATAAAATTGTAATTCCTGGTAGATGTTATAGATGTGACACACCTGATGCGACACACTCACATACATTCCATCAGATTGAAATGATGGTTGTAGGTGAAGATGTAAACATGTCACAGCTAAAAGGTTCTTTAGATTATATGGCTAAACAGTTATTTGGACCAGAAACTAAGACTAAATTTAGACCTCATCATTTCCCATTTACAGAGCCAAGTGCTGAAATGGATGTATCTTGTTTCAACTGTGGAGGTAAAGGATGTAATGTTTGTAAGGGAAGTGGCTGGATTGAAATTTTAGGCTGCGGTGTTACTCATCCACATGTTCACCAAGCTGGTGGAATCGATACTGAAAAGTATACAGGATTTGCTGTAGGAATGGGTGTAGAGAGAATTGCGATGCTGAAGTACGGTATTGAAGATATCAGACTTCTATTCGAAAACGACATGAGATTTATCAATCAGTTCAAATAGGAGGTTTAATAATATGTTAGTTTCATTAAATTGGATTAAAGATTATGTAGATATAGATGGTGTTTCAGCGAAAGAATACTGTGACAAGATGATTATGTCAGGTTCTAATCTTGAAACATGTGAAGAATTAGGTTGTGGTATCGAAGGTGTTAAATTAGGTAAAATTTTAAAGATTGAAAAACATCCAGATGCTGATAAATTAGTAGTTTGCAAAATTGATGTTGGTGAAGATGAACCAGTTCAGATTGTAACAGGTGCACCAAATGTATTTGAAGGAGCATTTGTACCAGTGGCTGTTGACGGAAGTCGTATTCCGGGACCTTTACATGGTAAGCCAAAAGTTGAAGGTGGAGTAGTTATTAGTAAAGGTGCCTTAAGAGGTGTTGAATCATGTGGTATGCTTTGCTCAGCATCAGAATTAGGTTATGATGATAAGGTTGCTCCTATGGCGTCTAAAGATGGTATATGGATTTTAGATGATGATTGGTCAGAAAAGGTAGGAATGGATTTTGTAGAAGCTTTAGAGCTTAAAGATTATAAAATCGATTTTGAAATTACACCAAATAGACCTGATTGTCTATCAATGATTGGTATGGCAAGAGAAACTGCTGCAACATTTGATAGAGAACTTAAATATCCTGATACTTCATGTAATACTATCGGCGAAAATGCTGCTGACTATATCAGCGTTGAAGTTAAGTCAGATTTATGCAAAAGATATACAGCTAGAGTTATTAAAGATGTAAAAATTGCTCAGTCACCATGGTGGTTACAAAAGAGACTTATGGCTGCAGGTATGAGACCTATAAATAATATGGTTGATATTACTAATTTTGTAATGCTTGAATACGGTCAGCCACTTCACGCATTTGATATTAACAGCATATCAGGAAACAAGATTGTTGTAGATGTTGCAAGCGAAGGGGAAAATTTCACTACACTAGATGGCAATGAAAGAATTTTAGATGGCGAAATGCTTATGATTAAAGATGCTGAAAAATCAATTGCTATCGCAGGTGTTATGGGTGGTTTAAACTCAGAAATTATGGGAGATACTGATACAGTAATTATCGAATCAGCAAATTTTGTTGGTTCAAGTGTAAGACAGACTTCAAAGAAATTAGCTTTGAGAACAGAGTCTTCAGGAAGATATGAAAAAGGTATCGATCCGAACTTATGTGAAGATGCAGCAGATAGAGTTTGTCACCTAATTGAGCTACTAGGTTGTGGTAAAGTTGTAGAAGGTTCAGTAGATGTATATAAAGAGCCTGAGGTTGCTCCAACAGTAAAAGCTAGAGTTAGTAGAATTAACAAGGTTATAGGTATTGACATTTCTCGTGAAGAAATGGTTAAAATGCTAGAAAAACTAGAAATGAAAGTTGAAGGAGAAGGAGACATACTTCTTGTAACTGCTCCAACAATAAGACAAGATATTTTAGAAGAAGTAGATATTGTAGAAGAAATAGCAAGAATGTATGGCTATGATAATGTTCCTATGACTCTTCCAGAAACTGTAACTAAATCACAGTTCTCAAAGAGCTGGACTATTAGAAACTTAACAAGAGATGTTTTATGCGGAATGGGAGCTAATGAAATTCAGACATTCTCATTTATCAATAATAAGATTTTAGACGCCGTAGGTATCGAAGAAGATTCTTGGGAAAGAAATATGGTTGAGCTTATTAATCCTATGGGAGAAGATACAGCTGCTATGAGAACATTTTTAACACCAGGTATGCTTGAAGTACTAGGAAGAAATTACTCAAGAAATATCGAAAGTGTAAAAGCTTATGAAATAGGTATTACATATATGAATAACTTAATTGATGAGGATGGTTTACCTGATGAATCACGTAATCTATCTGTCGGTGTTTATGGACCAGATGAAGACTTCTTTACACTTAAAGGTATGGTTGTGGAACTTCTAAATGTATTAGGTATTAGAGGTGTTGAGTTTATCGCTGAAAGTCAATATGGTGTATATCATCCAGGTAGATGTGCAAGAATCGTTTTAGATATAGATGATGGTAGCAGAAGAGAAGCTATCTTAGAAAATCTAAATGAAAAACTAGAAAATAATGATGGCACTCTTATTGATGAAGAACTTCAGGTTATGAGAGATTTAGTTCAGGCTATTACATTAAGTGCAGGTGAAGGCCCAATAGAGTTAGGTATCATGGGAGAAGTTCATCCTGATGTAGCAGAAAGATTTGGTATTGGTACTAGGGCATACTGCTGTGAATTATTCTTTGATCAGTTAGTAGAAATGGCAAGCAATGAAGTTCACTATGCACCATTACCTAAATTCCCATCAACTTCAAGAGATATTGCTATCTTAGTTGACGAAAATGTTGCTGTTGGACAAATTATAAAAGCCATCAAGGCTCATGGAAATAATATTCTTGAAGATGTAAAGTTATTTGATATCTACAGAGGTGAACAGGTAGAAGAAGGCAAGAAGAGTGTAGCAATTTCATTAACTTACAGACATCCAGAAAAAACACTTACAGATGAGGAAACTGGAGCTGTACATGAAGATATTTTAAATACATTAAATGAAAAATTTGATGCTGTACTAAGAGAAATGTAGGAGGCAATTAATGAGCAATAAAGTAACTGTAAATATTTTTGGACAGGAATATACTATTGCTGGTGAAGAATCTCAAGATAGAATTATTCAAGTAGCATCTTGGGTTGATAGTAAAATGAGAGAAATTGAAGAGGCAGTAGGTAATGCGCTTCCTACTTCATCTATGGCTGTGCTATCAGCTGTAAATATTGCCAATGAATTATTTCAATGTAAGGATGAGCTAGAAGAAAATAAAAAAGTTTCAAGTCAGCTAGAAGGCGATATACAGCATTATATCCAGCTTTGGGATGAATCCAAAAAAAATTTCCTAGAGTATAAGGAAGAAAATATTGCAATCCAAAAGGAAAAAGAACAGCTTATGATTAAGCTTCAGGCTAAGGATAAGGAAATAGAAAAGATTTTACAGGGACAAGGAAGTATTAAAGAAGAAATTCAAAAGGGTACTGAAGCTCAATTAAAATCTGCTGAAGCGAAATATAAGGACTTGGAAAACAATTTCTTTGACTTACAGATGGAAAATATAAGAATTAAAAGTGAATTAGAAAAATTAAGAGGTAAGATGAAATAAATGAACGAAAAAGCTATGAAGGTTTTGGAGTACAATAAAATCATTGAGCTTTTAAAAGGACAGGCAGGCTCTGAGATGACACGTAAAATCATCTCAGAGCTTAAGCCGTTTACAGACCCAAGGGTAATTAGGACCGTTTTAGAAGAAACAGACGAGGCTGTGAAGCTGATAACTTATAAAGGACCACTGCCTCTTGGGAATTTTTATGATATAAAATCTTCTGTTGTATTTGCTCAAAAAGGTGGAACACTAAATATGAAGCAGCTACTTCAGATTCTTTATAACATGAGAATTACGGCAAATGTCATAACATGGCTTAAAGGTGATGTACCACCTTTACCAATACTCCAGTCGTTGGTAGAGGTTCTTGCTGTATTTAAGGACTTAGCAGAAGAAATAGATAGATCTATAGAATCAGAAGATACTGTAAGTGATAATGCAAGTTCAGAGCTAAGAACAATTAGAAGAAGTATAGTAAGACAAAATGAAACTATTAAAAATAGAATAAATCAAATGATAAATAAGGCTGATAATCAGAGTATGCTTCAAGATGCAATCGTAACAGTTAGAGATGGTAGATATGTAATACCAGTAAAACAGGAACATAGAAGCAAGTTTCCTGGTATTATTCACGACCAAAGTGCATCAGGAGCTACATTGTTTATAGAGCCTCAAGTTATAGTAAATTTAAATAACGAATTAAGAGAACTTGAAGTTGCCGAGCAAGTTGAAATCGAAAGAATTTTAGGAGAGCTATCTAGTAGAGTCGGTGAGCATGCAGCTCAGCTAAATAATAATCAGGAAATTTTAGTTCAGCTTGATTTAATTATGGCAAAAGGAAAGCTGGCTCATTTGCAGCACGGCGAATGTCCTAGTGTTAATGATGAAGGCGTTTTAAGGCTAAAGGAGGCTAGACATCCTTTAATAGATAGAAAAAAAGCAGTGCCTATTAATATAACTATAGGTGATAAATATAACACGCTAGTTGTTACAGGCCCTAATACAGGTGGAAAAACTGTGACTTTAAAGACGGCAGGGCTTTTATCTATGATGGCTCAAACAGGACTTCATATTCCTGCATCATCAGGAAGTACCATTCCTATATACGAGAATATTTTTGCAGACATCGGTGATGAGCAGAGTATAGAACAGAGTTTATCTACATTTTCATCACATATGAAAAATATTGTAGATATAGTAGATAAGGCATCTAATAAAACATTGATTTTACTAGATGAACTTGGTGCTGGTACCGATCCAACTGAGGGTGCTGCACTGGCTATTTCTATTCTTGAAACTTTGAGAAATAGAGGAGCTCAGATACTTGCAACAACTCATTATACTGAACTTAAAAAATATGCTATTGAAACTTCAGGTGTTGAAAATGCATCTATGGAATTTGATATAGAAACTTTAAGTCCAACATATAAGTTGACTATAGGAATCCCAGGAAAATCAAATGCATTTGAAATATCAAAGAAGCTAGGGCTTCCTGGAGAAATAATAGAGAAATCAAAAGCGTTACTAGAAGGTGGAGATATTAAATTTGAAGCCGTTTTAGAAGCTATTGAAGAAGATAAAAAAGCTGCAGAAGAAGAACGTGATGAAGCTATAATGATTAATATCCAAATGAAAAAGCAAAAGGAAGAAATGGATAAGCTTGAAAAACGTACGAAGGCTATGCAGGAAAAGATTATTAATGAAGCAAAAGAAGAAGCTAGATCGATGCTTGCAGAGGCTAAGGAAGTAAGCAAGAGTGTTCAACAGGAGCTTCGTGAGTTGGCAAAAATCGAAAGCTTAGGAGAAAGAAATAAGCGTCTTGATAGATCAAAGAGAAAAATTAAGGATGCAGCAGGTAGATATAAGGAAACAATAACGCGAGAAGAAAACGATAATCCTGTTTCTATTGATGATGTAAAGGTTGGAGATAGAGTTAAGGTTTTGACTATTAACCAAAATGGTGAAGTAATTGCACTTCCAGATAGCAAAGGCGAAATTATGGTACAAATTGGTATTATGAAAATGAAGTGCAAAGCTGAAGATCTTAAAATTATAATTGACGGAACTCAGAAAAAGAAAAAAACTAAAAGCTCTAAGGCAAGCTATGGTAGTCTTTATAAATCAAAATCCTATAGTATTTCGCCTACTTTAAATGTTCAAGGTCAAAATTTAGATGATGCCTTAGCAAATGTTGAAAAGTACTTAGACGATGCGTTTATGGCGCACTTAGAAGAAGTTACAATTATTCACGGTAGAGGAGAGGGTATCCTTAAAAAAGGTATTCATAATATGCTAAAAAGACACAAACAAGTTAAGGACTTTAGAAAAGGAAGCTATAACGAAGGTGGCGAAGGAGTAACTATCGTAAAGCTAAAATAAAGGAGTAGTTAAGTATGGATAAGGTTTTTATACGTGAAGGAAGACAGGAAGATATTGGAGCTATTGCTAAGATTTATGATGATTTTTTAGACTATGAAGCTATTAATGGAAGTAAGACTAATTGGATAAAAGGCGTTTATCCAACAGCTACTAATGCGCAAAAAGGTCTTGAAAATGGTACTTTGTATGTTGGAGAGCTAGATGGGAAGATTATTGGTAGTTATGTGTTAAATCATGTGCAACCAGAAGAATACGCTAAACTTGATTGGGCGTTTTCAGGAGAAGGCGATGAGGTTATGGTTATTCATACTCTTTGTATTGACGTAAATATTCAAGGAAAGCGTTTAGGAAAGCAGTTTATCGATTTTGCTATAGATTTTGCTCGTAAGCAAGGTTGCAAAACAATGAGACTAGACACATATGAGTTTAATGAGCCTGCAGCAAAATTGTATACTAAATATGGTTTTAGATATGTTGGTAAAACTGAATTTTTCTTTGAGCAGGCTATTTTGGAAAATTTAATTTGTTTTGAATATAAATTAGACTAAAAGGATATAATTGATGAGTAAAAGTAAAAAAGAGATGGATTTTACCCATGGTAGCATTTATAAAAAGATATTTATATTTTCTATACCGCTACTTTTGGGAAATTTATTACAACAAATTTATTTTATCGCTGATTCTATAATCGTTGGTAGACTTATTGGAAGCAATGCTCTTGCAGCGGTTGGAGCAGCTACATCTATTACAGTGTTATTAATCTTTTTCTTTCAAGGTGTAGCAAGTGGTGCAGGTATTTTGATTTCACAATTTATTGGTGCTGGAGAGCCTCATAAGATGCAAAAGGTAATACATGCATCTAGTATCTTTACAGCTGTGGCAGGAGGCATATTATCTGTAATAGGATTTGTTCTTACAAAAAATATTTTGCACTGGATAAGCGTACCAGAAAATGTATTTCATCAGACTTATTTATACTTGGCAGTTTCTTTTGCTGGAATGTTACCTATGTTGATTTATAATATGGGAGCAGCAATAATGCAAGCTATGGGAGATTCGAAAACTCCATTGTATTACTTAGCAGTGGCTAGTGTTATAAATATAGTTTTAGATATTGTATTTGTAAAAAATATAGGAATGGGTGTTGAAGGTACAGCAATAGCTACTGTAATAGCTCAGGCAGTATCAGCAGTTCTTATATTTATAACTATTCATAAGAAAAGTAAACGAATTAGCGAAGAGTTTGTAGGCCATGATGATGCATCTTTATTAAAGCTATTTAAGCAGATTATAGTTATCGGTATTCCTATAGGAGTTCAATCAATAGTTATAAATTTCTCAGGAATAATAACTCAAAATCATATCAATGGTATTGGTGCAGATGCTATGGCTGGATGGAGTATATTTTGTAGAATCGATACATTTGTAATATTGCCATTTATAAGTTTTGGTATCGCAGTTACAACTTTTGTAGGACAAAATTATGGGGCTAGAAATATAGAGCGTATTTTTAAGGGCGTAAAAGCAGGAATGATTATGTCTATTGCTGTAACTGTTGGCATAGGTGTAATAATATGTATTGTTCCAGAGTTTATTTTTAGCTTCTTTACAGATGAACAAGTAGTATTGGATTATGCATGTGATATGATTTGGCATATGGTTCCGTTTTACTTTATGCTAGCTATGGCAAAAGTTCACTCTAGTGCTGTGTCAGGAACAGGTAATTCGGTAGTACCTATGATAACTAATATATTGTTTATGTGTGTAATAAGAATTATTTTAATACCGATATTTACGATGACAATTGGTCATAATATGATGGCGCTTTACTTGACATATTTTATATCTTGGATATTAAGTGCAGTAAGTATTGGTGGATATTATGAAATCAAAACAAAAAAGCAATTGAAGGCCTATGGCAGTATGGTATAATGTAGTGTAAAAGTAAAATATATAAGGAAGGCGAAGATTATGTATATAGTAAGTGCATGCCTACTTGGCGAAAAATGTAAATATAATGGTGAAGATAACTTTACTCAGTGGGTTCATGATTTAATGAAAAATCATATGTTATGTATGGTTTGTCCAGAGACTTTAGCTAAGCTTGGAACACCTAGAGTACCAGCAGAAATAAAAGATGGTAAAGTTATAAATAAAGATGGTATAGATGTAACAAAAGCTTTTGAAGAGGGCGCACGTATCGCATATACCAAAGCTGTAGTTGCTGCAAGATCTATAGGAGAGGAAATTGAAGGAGCTATTTTAAAATCAAATAGCCCTTCTTGTGGAAGAGATAAAGTATACGATGGAAATTTTACAGGAACTTTAGTAGATGGTGAAGGCATATTTGCTAGAGTGTTAAAGGAACATGGTATTAAGATCATTACAGAAAAGGAGAAGATAGATGGTTAATTATAAAGCATTAATTGCAGATATTTTATCAAATGTATTAACAGACATGGAAAAAGATGAAATCATGTCTATGATAGAAGTACCAACAGATGAAAAGATGGGAGACTATGCATTTCCATGTTTTAAGCTAGCTAAAATTTTAAGAAAAGCCCCACCTTTAATAGCAAAAGATGTTGTAGAAAGTATTAGAGATAATGAAATCTTTGAAAAAGTTGAAAATGTAAATGCATATGTAAATATGTATATATCAAGAGCTAATTTTGTTGATGGTATTGTTAAGGAAACTTTAAAACAAGGCGAAAGTTTTGGAGGTAGCGACCTTGGCAAAGACAAGACTGTAATTGTAGAGTTCTCATCACCGAATATCGCAAAGCCATTTCATATTGGACATATTAGATCTACAGTAATAGGTAACTCTTTATATAAGATTTACGATAGCTTAGGTTATAATACTGTAAGAATTAACCACCTTGGCGACTATGGTACTCAGTTTGGTAAGATGATCAGCGCTTACAGAAGATGGGGTAATAGGGAAGATGTTGAAAGAGAACCTATAAAGACATTGTTAGAATACTACACAAAGTTCCATGTTGAAGCTGAAGAACATCCAGAACTTGAACAGGAAGCAAGAGATATTTTTGCTAAGTTAGAAAAAGGTGAACCTGAAGAGGTTGAATTATGGCAGTGGTTTAGAGATGAGTCACTTAAGGAATTTACTAAGGTTTATAATATGTTAGGTATTGAGTTTGATTCTTATGCAGGTGAGTCTTTTTATTCAGATAAGATGCCTCGTATAATTGATGAGCTAAATGCAAAAGGTCTTTTAGAAGAGTCAAGAGGGGCTCAGATTGTAGATCTTACAGAATACAAGATGACACCAGCTCCTATTATCAAATCAGATGGTTCAACACTATATATCACTAGAGATATTGCTGCTGCAGTATATAGAAAAGAACATTATAATTTCGATAAAAATATTTATGTAGTTGCATCTCAGCAAAACTTACATTTTCAGCAGTGGTTTAAAATCGTAGAACTACTTGGTTACGATTGGGCTAAGGACTGCGTACACGTTCCATTTGGAATGGTAAGCTTAAAAGATGGAACTATGTCTACAAGAAAGGGAAGAGTTGTTTTCTTGGAGGATGTTTTAAATAAGGCAGTTGATAAGACCAGAGAAATTATTGAAGAAAAAGGCGTAGCTACTGAAAATGTCGATGAAACTGCAAAGCAGGTAGGTATCGGTGCTGTAGTATTTAATGAATTATCAAATAACAGAATCAAAGACTATGTATTTGATTGGGATAAGGTTCTTAACTTTGAAGGAGAAACAGGTCCATACGTTCAGTACACTCATGCAAGAGCTTGCAGTATTTTAAGAAAAGCAGGAGATGAAGCTGTTAAGAAAGCGATGAACCTTGAAGGATTTGATGCAAGCATTTTAACTTCAGATAGCGCATATGAATTAGCTAAGTTGATTTATAAGTTACCTGCAGTAGTTGTAGAAGCTGCAGAAAAGTATGAGCCATCAATTGTAACTAGACATGTTGTTGATATTGCTCAAGCATTTAATAGATTTTATCAAAATGAAAGAATTGTTGTTGAAGATGAAGCTGAGCTATTAAGTAAGCTGTCATTAGTTATTGCTGCTAAGACTGCAATTAAAAATGGACTTGCACTTCTTGGCATGCAGGCACCGGAGAAAATGTAATGAGATACGAAGGAGATATTTACAGACCACCAAGTGAAGCGAGAAGTTATTTGCTTCAGGTGACTATGGGATGTACACATAACCAATGCACATTTTGCAGTATGTATAGAGAAAAACCATTCCGTGTTAGAGATGTAGAGGAAGTAATCGAAGATTTACATATGGCTAGAAGATATTATTCATATGTGGACAGAGTATTTTTATGCGATGGTGATGCTCTTTGTTTATCTAATGAAAAGCTTTTGTTTATCATGTCTAAGATTTTTGAAATTTTACCAGAAGTTTCAAGAATAAGCACTTATGGTGCACCTAAGGATGTGCTTAATAAGACTCATGAAGAGCTAGTTGAACTTAGAGAAGCAGGTTTAGAATTTATCTATATTGGGGCCGAATCAGGCTCCGATATAATCCTTAAGGATATTAAAAAGGGTGCTACAAGAGCTGAAATTATTGAAGCTGTTCAAAAGATTGAAGCTGCTGGCATTAAGGCTTCTGTAACATTTATTTCAGGCTTAGGTGGCAGGGCAAATTGGCGTGAGCATGCTATTGAAACTGGTACTATGATAAGTGAGCTTGGTGCTTCTTATGTAGGGCTTTTAACATTGCTTCTTGAGCCTACAGCACCTTTATATAAGGATGTTTTAGATGGCAAGTTTGAAATATTAACTGCAGAGGAAGTAGTTGAAGAGACTATGCTATTAATGGAACATGTAAATGTTTCTGCAGATAAACCTTGTGTATTTAGAGCAAATCATGCTTCAAACTATGTGGTTTTAAGAGGTAATTTACCATTTGATAAGGAAAGGTTTATGAAGCAGTTAAAAGCAGCATCTGAAAATAGCAGTTTATTGAAAGATGAGAGATTTAGGGCGTTATAGATGAATATATTACTTACTACACTTAATTCAAAGTTTATCCATACAAATTTAGCAATAAAATATTTATCAAATAGCATTAGGGATAAATTAAATGATTTATCTGATGTTTGTGTGGAAAAAAGGGAATTTACTATCAATAATAGCCAAGAATATATTTATAATGAAATCATAGCAGGAAAGTACGATATAGTGTGTTTTTCCTGCTATATTTGGAATATAGAAAAAACATTGCATCTTTGTAGGATTATTAAAAAGGCTATTCCTAATGTAACTATATTATTAGGAGGGCCTGAGGTTACTTTTGATGGTGAAAAGATATTAGGTGAAAATCCTTTTGTAGATATTATTTTATGTGGCGAAGGAGAAGTTGTTTTACCTAACATTTTAAGAGAAATATATGATGATGGCTGTGCATCGAAAAAAATTTATAAAGCAATGCCAATTACTACAAATGATATGACATTCCCCTATAGAGATGAAGAAATAGAGGAAAATAAGATTATATATTATGAGGCTTCTAGAGGTTGTCCGTATAATTGTAGTTATTGTATGTCTTCTATTGAAAAGAAGGTAAGAGGGTTACCTATTGAGAGGGTTAAAAATGAGCTTAAATTCTTTTTAGATAGAAATGTGAAGCAAGTTAAATTTTTAGATAGAACTTTTAATTGGCATAAAGAAAGAAGTTATGAGATTTTTAAGTTTTTAATTGAAAATGACAATGGTAAGACTAATTTTCATTTTGAAATTTGTGCTGAAAATATGACAGAAGATACTATAGACCTTATAAGTAAAGCTCGTTGTGGTCTATTTCAATTTGAAATAGGTATACAGTCTACTTACGATAAGACACTGAAAGCAGTAGATAGACTTTCGGATGTTGAGCTTTTGTTATCTAAAACTAAAAAACTTATAGCCCTTAGAAATGCTCATATTCATGTAGACCTTATTGCTGGACTTCCATATGAAAATTATGAGAGATTTAAAAAGTCATTTGATGATGTATATCTTCTTAAGGCAGATGCTTTACAGCTAGGTTTTTTAAAGCTTTTAAAGGGCACTAAAATTAGAGAAGAGGAAGATAAGTTCAATTATATATATGATGACAAAGCTCCATATCAAATAATAAGAAATGAGTTTATGTCACCATATGATTTAGTTAGTCTGAAAAAAATAGAACATGTTTTAGATGATTATTATAATAAAGGTGGCTTTGAAAATAGTTTAGATGAATTTGTAAAAATCTTTGGGAGTAGTTTTGAGTTTTTTAGTGAGTTTGCACAGTTTTATCATGAGGCTGGATATCAGCATATGAGCCATAAAAAAGAAGATAATTATAGAATATTAAATAAATTCGCAGAAGTTGTACTTGATAATTACAAGATAAAAGAAGTGATTTATAAAGATTTGATAAATCGTATGAATGAAGATGCAGTAAAGAAATTTAATAAAAAAGGATGGGAAATATAATGTCAGATTTTTTAAAAAAAGACAGAATTTCTAAATATTTTAAACAGTATTTAGGAAAGTTTTTATTTGTAGAGTTTTCAGATGAATTTATGAAAAAACTTAGAATTGATGATATTACTAAGGGAGTTAGAGTTCCGATAATGCCAGAAGATTTGCAGCATTTTGCAGGTGGAGAAGGTGTTTCTGCAACTAAAATTGCTGAAAATATGGTATGGGTAGTTGGATGTGATCCTAATTTTAAATTTGCTGAAGATTATAAGAAATTTATGAAAAGATTTTTTAACGACCAGCTTTCTAAGGATGTGCTTATGATGGGTGTTTCTGCAATTGAGCATGAGGACTACGAAAATGCCTGTATACATTTTAGAGCAGCATTGTTCTTAGAACCTAATATGCTTGAAGCTTTATATAATTATGCAAGAGTATGCCGAGAAATGTATATGAATTCTGAAGACGCTGAATATATCGGATGGTTTAAAGCTGAATCTATCGATGCATTTGAGCAGCTCACTATAGATCATCCAGATTTTGATCAGCCTTACTATTTTTTAGGGTATGCTTATTTGAATCTTGGTCTTTATGAAAAGGCTGGGCTTGCTTGGGAAAAGTTTATGACAAAATCAAAGGACACTCAGATTGTTGCAGAAGTAAGTCAGCGCTTAAGACAGATTTCAGAGCCAAGAAAAATCGAGGAAGGTTGTAATCATGTTATAAGCGGAAGATATCAAGAAGGGTTAAATATTTTAATCTCTTTTTTAGGTTCAAATTACGATACATGGTGGCCACTTCATTTTTACTTGGGTATTGCTTATGAGGAATTAGGCAATGATGTAATGGCGGCAGAGGAATATAAAACTGCTTTAAAATATAATGCAGCTAATTTAGATAGTATTGACGGTCTGATTAGAATTTACACTAGAACTGGTAATGAAGTTATGGTGAACAAATATAAACAGAAAAAAGAAATTATCAAGCATAATTTAGAGGAAGATGCAAAAGATAGATAACATAAGAGAGAAATAAAAGAGGTATTAAGTTATGAGGTGGGGAATTATAATTCCTTTGCTTTTGTATTTAATTAATATAATTTCGATTATAGTAATTATATTTTTTAGACGCAAAGAAATCAGTACATCATATGCATGGATTATGGTTCTGATTTTCTTACCTATTTTAGGATTTTTATTATACTACTTTTTTGGTAGTACATATAAGCTAGAAATGATGTCTAAAAAATATAAGTTAACAGAAGTAGAAGATCAATATATGAATGAGTTAGAAAAATATTTATCTGATATTCGTGTTGCAGGAGATCCATTTAAAAATCCTAAGACACTGAAATATGAAGATATGATATTGATAAACAGCAAAAATGCTAACTGTTTTTTCAGTGAGGATAACAAAGTAGAACTATTAGTAAACGGCCAAAGTAAGTTTCCTAGGATGTTTGAAGAAATTAAAAATGCAAAGCATTCGATTAATGTTATGTATTTTATATTTAAAACTCACGATCAGGTAGGTAAAGAATTTTTAAGTTTACTTGAACAAAAGGCTTCTGAAGGAGTAAAAGTGAAACTTCTTTATGATGGTTTAGGATGCTTAAAAACCAAATTAAAGGACTTTGATGGCATAATAAAAAATGGTGGAGAAGTTCAAAGATTTTTACCATCAGTCACAAGAACACTAATGACTGCTAATTATAGACTTCATCGCAAAATGGTAGTAATTGATGGTAAAAGTTGTTATACAGGTGGTATTAATGTAGGTGATGATTATCTTGGTAAATATAAACATATAACTCCTTGGCGCGATACTTCTATTCGTATAACAGGCAGTGCAGTAAAGGAGCTGCAACTATTATTTTTTAGAGATTGGATGTTTTGTGCAAAGCAAAATAAAAAGATGCGTAATAGTTTTGATGCTGTTAAATTTATGCAAGAAACAGAAGACAATATGGCATATTTTCCTGAACCAGAGGAAACAGGCTCTATGGGCTGTCAAGTAATTGATGGAGTTCCGGGAACTAAATATGCAGTCTTAAGAGATAGTTATGTTAAAATGTGTACTTCTGCTAAAGATTATTTATATATACAGTCGCCATATTTTGTACCAGATGAAACTCTTTTAGATGCTATAAGAATGGCAGCGCAAAGCGGTGTAGATGTTCGTATGATGCTACCTGGTATAGCAGACAAAGAGTTTGTATATAAGGTTGCTATGTCTTATGTAGAAGAACTTTTAGAAGCAGGTGTAAAAATATATCTACATGAAGGATTTATTCATTCTAAAACTATGGTTATTGATGATTTTGTATCGTCAATTGGCACTACAAATTTAGATATACGTAGTTTTAGACTTGATTATGAAGTAAATGTAGTTACTTATGATCAAGAATTTGCAGTTCAATGCAAGGATACATTTTTAAACGATATTAAGGATTCAAAAGAGGTAAAGCTAGAAGAATTCAAAAAGCGTGGAAAGATTCAGTATATTCTAGAATGCCTTTGTAGATTCTTTTCACCTTTGTCATAGGATTAGTTATATGAACAATAAATAGTTTATTAAAAGAGCTATTTTAAATTAGCTCTTTTTTTATGAAAATTTTTTAAAAAAGACTGTTGACAAAATGATTTAGATATCATATAATCAATATTGTTGATAAGCAAACTATCAAAAATTGCTTGTTAAAGATGTTCCAAGGTAGCTCAATGGTGGAGCAACCGGCTGTTAACCGGTAGGCTGTGGG
>SAMEA3387475__coassemble_1280_pt1 | contig 28168 bp, 27 predicted proteins | sample SAMEA3387475__metabat2_high_PE_008 | metagenome-assembled genome bin SAMEA3387475 (sample SAMEA3387475) | Felis catus | biome: Faeces | place: United Kingdom | collected 2012
CCTCCTAATCGTTAGATTTTTTTGGTCTAACTTTTAGGGGTCGGTACATTAAATTTACATAATCTCTCTTTTTTTATTTTTCATCGTTTAAGCTGCCCATAGTAATCTGATGCATATGAAGACCATCTTCTTGTTGCATATCGTCTCCATCCAACTCAGTGTCAAAATCATCAATTACAGGTAGCTCATCAATAGATTCTAAATCCATATATCTTAAAAATTCAGATGTTGTTCCATATAGTATAGGTCTTCCAAGAGCATTGCTACGACCTACTTCTTTGATAAGATCCTTTTTAACTAGACCATCTAAAACTCTATCACATTTGATACCTCTTATAGATTCAACTTCTCCACGAGTAACTGGTTGCTTATATGCTATTATCGCTAAAACTTCTAAAGCTGATTGAGTAAGCTTTTTGCGCTTTACAGGTGTGCAAAGCTTTTGTACATATTCAAAATTATCTAAATTAGTTACAAACTGAAAGCTCTTTTCAATACGTCTTATCTCAATTCCTCTACCCTCTTGTTTGTATTCTTCTTGAAGTTCTAAAAAAAGATCATACACTTCTTTCCAATCCATATTAAATACATCTGCTGCCACTTTAACATCAAGTGGTTCACCCCAGGTAAACATCATGGATTCAAGAGCTGATTTTATAGTTTTTTTACTTGTCATTTTCTAATTTATTCTCCTTATCGAAATTATCACCTTTTGAAACAAAAATTTCACCAAAAATAGAATACTGTTCGGCATTGATTTGTCTTTGCTTTACCATTTCCATTACAGAAGTGAAAGAAAGAGCTATATCATATTTGTCATCTAAATCTGAGACAGTCTTAGAAAACGTATACTTTTTGTTTGGATCTGCTTCAAATAGATTTCTAATAAATTCAACTCTTGCTTCTGCTGTAATTTTCTTTTTTTGTACATTTTCATAATTTGCTTTAATTTCGGAAACTTTTTTCTTTTTGCCTATAAAACTTTCAAATGCATTCATAAACTGTTTTGCATCAAAAGACAAAACTTCTTCTGGTTCATCAGTGAACTGTGAGATATCCTCCTGAGGCTTTTCATAAATTCGACTACTTTGCTCTTCTAACTGAGCAAAGAATTCTGATGCAGCTCTAAACCTTTTATATTCTATTAATCTTTCAACCAAATCTGTTCTTGGATCTTCAGGATTTACTTCTTCGCCTTCGCTGTTAATACGAGGAAGAAGCATTTTAGACTTAATTTCAATAAGCTGTGCTGCTAAAACCATAAATTCAGAAGCTAAGTTAACTTCAAGTTCTTGCATCATACTAAGATATTGCATATACTGTTCTGTAATTTCTGATACCTTTATATCATAAATATCCATACGTGCACTTTCTATTAAGTACACCAACAAATCAAAGGGGCCTTCAAAAGCTTCTATTTTTACTTTATATCCCATCTATTTCCTCTCTAACCTAAGATTTTCTTTAAATTTACATCATAAGGTGGCTTTATTACTCCCTTTTCTGTTACTACTGCACTAATAAGCTCATGAGGTGTAACATCGAAGGCAGGATTATAACCATTGATACCATTTGGAGCCATTCTCTTATCATACCATTTGCTATATATTTCTTCGCTATCCCTTAGCTCAATTTTAATATCATCACCACTTTTAATAGACATGTCAATAGTTGATGATGGAACATACATATAAAATGGTATACCAAAGTGCTTTGCTAAAATAGCAACTCCTAAAGTTCCAATTTTATTTGCCCCATCTCCATTTGAAGCCATGCGATCACAACCTACCACTACTGCATCAACCTTCCCTTTACTCATAAGACTTGCTGCCATATTATCACAAATAAGAGTAACATCTACACCTAGTTTCTTCATTTCCCAAGAAGTAAGTCTAGCACCTTGTAATAATGGTCTAGTTTCATCTGAATAAATCTTAAAATCATAGCCCCTCTCTACACCAAGATAAATTGGTGCAAGACATGTGCCTATTCCGCTAGTAGCAAGAGCTCCTGCATTGCAGTGAGTTAAAATTGACATACCTGACTTTAAAAGAGTAAGTCCATTTTCTCCCATAGCTCTACAAAATTTCTTATCTTCCTCATGAATCATTACTGCTTTGCCTTCAATAACTAAAAGAGCCTCTTTTGCACTTTTTACTTTTTCCTTGTTTTCATTCATGGCAAGTTCTAATTTATCCATGGCATAAAATAAATTTACTGCTGTTGGTCGTGAAGTTCTAATATAGTCCGTTACCTCATAAAACCTTTTTATAAATTCATCTTTTGTCTCATATACAAATTTGTTCATTACAGCACATACACCGTATGCTGAAGCAACACCTATGGCAGGTGCCCCTCTTACCTTTAACTGATAAATAGCATCCCACAAATCATCAGCAGTATCAATTTTTATATACTTTTCTTCATTTGGTAACAATGTCTGATCTAAAATAATCAGCTGTCCATCCTTATAATCTACAGTCTTAAAATTCATCATAATACTTTATTATACCATCTTTTTGACCGGAATGCTAAACCTGGTTACATAATCTACATCCTCAGAAGCAGTTAGGTTATCCACTATACACTCCTCATAGCTATCTCCTATAATTTCATATCCATCTTCTTTAATTTTGGCAAGAGCTTTGCAATAAGTTTCATCAGCCTTGCTATATGGACCTCTGTGATAAAATGTAGCATATAAATCTTCAGGAAATACCATACAGTTTTTATCTTTTATTTTTTTATCAAGTATCGTATAGCATCTATATGCCTTTAAAAAATCCTTTTTTAAAAGATTTTCCATAGATACTATTGTACCAATTTGATAATTGTGAGTAATCTTTGCCTTAGAAGCACGCTCAAACATAATCTTAATAGCAATATCTACATCAAAAGCTGTAAATGGTTCACTTACATCAACATAATACAAATATCTTTTTTTGCGTATTTCATAACGTATCTCATCTACATCCTTAAGATTACTAGCTTCTTCTAACTGCATCAGCTTTGCATCAAGCCTATTTCTAATCTGAATCTGCTGCTTAATTTTGCTTTCAAGCTGATTCTTTTTTTCTCTTAAAACTTCTATTGCCTGATTTGTGCCACGATTATTTAAATATACCTTCATTTCTTCTAAAGGAACTCCGATTTCCTTTAGCATAAATATAGTATCTAAAACCTCTAGTTGACTTGCACTATAATATCTATATCCATTTTTTTCATCTACATATGCTGGTTTTAGTAAATCAATCTTATCATAAAAAATAAGAGCCTGCTTGCTTAAACCATGAAGCCTTGCAAATTCACCTACAGTAAAATATTTTCCCATAATCTATAATTCACTCCCAAAACTATATTGACAATATAGTTACTATACCGTTTATAATCAAAAAAGTAAAGAAACTTCAAGGAGAATATTTTATGATAAACACAGCTTTTACAAATTCCCTATCATATAAAGAATATTTAAAGTATCTAGCACCATCTATAGTTTCGATGGTTTTTTTATCATTTTATACTACCATCGATGGATTTTTTGTTTCTAGATATGTAAACGCCAATGCTCTTGCAGCAATAAACATTGTTGTTCCATTAACCTGTGTATTTTTTGGTATCGCCGTAATGCTTGCAACTGGAGCTGGTGCTATAGTCGGTATACGTCAAGGCGAAGGACGCAGACACGAAGCTAATCAATTTTTTACATTTATAGTTCTTTGTCTCTTAGTTATAATACTTATACTAACCTTAGGATTTTTAATTTTTTTAGATCCTATACTTCGCATATCAGGTTCTAACGATACCTTGATACCATATACGCGTCCTTATGGCTTTTGGACTATTATGATGATACCAGCTATGATGCTAAAACTCTTTTTAGAATATTTTTCGCGTATTGATGGACATCCTAAATTAGCCATGGTTATGTCAGTTACAGGTCTTGTAGCAAATCTAATCTTAGACTGGCTATTTGTTGCCATATTTAAGCTTGGCATTTCAGGAGCAGGAATAGCTACCGGACTCTCTATGTATATTTCTGCTTTTATAGGCATACTTCACTTTGTCTCTGGGAAAAGTAATCTTAAACTAGTAAAACCTAAAATGCAATTTAAAGGATTTATTCGAGCTTGCTACAATGGTTCATCAGAAATGATGACTGAGTTTTCAACTGGTATAACAACTTTATTGTTTAATTTAACACTTCTTAAATTTGCAGGTGAAAATGGTGTAGCTGCTATGTCTGTAATAACTTATTTTTATTACTTCTTTACATCAGTCTATTTTGGTATCACAGTAGCAGCTCAGCCGATTATATCCTATAACGTAGGAGCTAGAAACCAAAATAAATTAAAGGAAATTGTCAGACAATCGTATTTTACACTTTTATGGTCATCAATTGCAATCGTTGGACTTTCATTTATATTTGCAAAACCTCTAGTAATGATTTTCTCTGTAGATCCAAAGGTTTTAGCTATTGCAATTCCAGGATTTAGACTATTTTGTATAGCTTTTTTACTATGTGGTTTTAATATCTTTATATCTGGCTATTTTACAGCTATTGGAAACGGTGGTATGTCAGCCATAGTTTCATTTTGTCGTTCTTTAATATTTGTTTTTGCATACCTTATGATACTACCTAAGATTTTTGACTTACCTGGTGTATGGCTAACAAATCCAATGGCCGAAATCACTACTGCGATTATTGCATTTATTTTATATAAGGCATTTAATCTGCAAAAAGATAAGAATTTTAATAAACTTAATATATAATAAAATAAAGCATTGCTCTTGCAATGCTTTATTTTATTATTATGCTGCTACAGTTAATTTCATAAGAGGTTTTCCAGCTTCCCACAGTTTCTTATACAAATACTTACATTTATCAAAACGTTCAAAACTCTTTAAAGCTTCACATTCATTACAGTATACCTTCCAACAACCTACGCATTTACTATTTTTCCCTGAATTAGTTATAAATCCCTTAACATCACCAAGTGGATATCCTAAAAAAATACCAATTTCATGAGGAAAATCCTCTTGTTTTTTTAATTTTTCCCTTAATACACTGATGGCAGAGTCTGCATCATTGTTATCATATCCATAGTTTTTCATAAATTCACTAACGCCATCTTTACTTAGGTCCTTTTGGAGCTGATTTTTTCTGCAAAGATATATTAGAGCTCTCTCTCCTTCTTCTTTTAAAAGAATCATCTCTACGCCTTTTTCTCTAAACTTATCGTTCCAATTTTTAATATGTCTTTTTAAGTCTTCAATTTCTGAAGTTACCATGCTAAATAAATTTGCTGTCTTTATGGATGCTAGGGTCGGTGAGCAATGTTCAATTAAATACTTTTCTAACATCTTTCTTTCCTTTCTCATTTTGGATAAAACGAGGGTTAGCCACTGCTAACCCTTGGAGGTTTTTTTACGGATTCCTTAGGAATCCGAATTATTATGAGGTCAATTGTCATTGTGAAAATATACATTTTTCATTAGTTAGTTTTATCTAACTAACTGTATTTAGTATACCACCCATTCTTTAACTATGCAACCCCTTATATAAATAATTTTGTTAAATTTGGCAAGTTTTCTATCACTTATTAATAAATATGCACAAATCGCGTATAAACATTTAATACGACCTAATCTTATGATATAATATATATAGTTGAATACGTAAGAAAGGAAGCAATACCATGAGTAAGAAAAAAGATGATAAAACAAATGTAATGCGTGTATTAGATCAAAAGAAAATTTCATACAAGCACTATAATTACGTTAACAGTGGCGTTATAAGTGGTCTTGAAGTTGCTGCTGCTATGGGTCAAAACCCATCTCAAGTTTTTAAAACACTAGTTACTCGCGGCAAAACCGGAACAAATTATGTTTTTGTTATTCCTTCTGATAAAGAGCTTGATCTTAAATTAGCAGCAAAAGCTGCTGGCGAAAAATCCATTGAAATGATTAAGTCAAAAGAGCTATTACCACTAACAGGTTATATACACGGTGGTTGCTCACCAATAGGCATGAAAAAAACATTTACAACTTTTATAGATCAGTCAGCACAAAATTTTGATACCATAATTTATAGTGGCGGCAAAATCGGCTATCAAGTAGAAACTAGTCTAGACGATTTATACAAAATCGTACGCTTTGCACTTGCCCCATTAACTGTATAAAATTTATTTTATAGATGAACTTAATTATCAAGTTCATCTTTCTCACATAGAAAAATCGCACTAACAAAATATGAGGTGTGAGGTGACCCCAAAAGTTAGACTTTATTAGCGAGACAGTTTTTAACTGCCTCGCTATTTTTATGCAGCTTGAAGAGTGAGTCTGTATTGCACAGGACTCATCCATTTTAATTTTTCCTTTATTCTTTTCTCGTTATAATACTTTATATATTTCTCGATTGCTACTTTTAATTCCTCATAGCTATAGTATTTTGATCCGTAATACATTTCTTGCTTAAGTATTCCAAAGAAATTCTCCATTACAGAATTATCGTGGCAATTTCCTTTTCGAGACATACTCTGAAATATTCGCTCATCTTTAAGGCGATGAGAGTATGCTTTCATTTTAAATTCAAAGGTATATTTAGCTATAAAAATACCGACCTCCTAATCGTTAGATTTTTTTGTCTAACTTTTGGTGGTCGGTACATAATGCGATATATATTTTTTATTATTTTTTTTCCAATAATTCAGCTGCTTCTAAAATAGCAAATTCTGCACTAGCAAATACATGATCCTCACCTATTATCTCCATAAGTCCACCTTGTCGAAGTTTCTTTTCAACCTTAGGCTGAACACTTGTAAGCATAACTTTTATGCCTTCTTCACCAAGTTCTTCTACAAGCTCAAGCATAGCTTGAATACCAGATAAATCAATAACAGGTACACCTCTCATAGATAAGATTATAACCTTAGCATCATCAATATCAGTCAACTTATTTTTAATTTTTTCTGTTACTGCAAAGAAAATTGTGCCTGTTAAATAAACAACTTTTATCTTGTTGAATGCCTCAGTATGATCTATTCCCATCTGCTTTAACTTTTTATCATCTACGTCTGCAGTGTTAATCTCAATATCTGTCATCCTTACTACAATTAAAATAGCTGCAAATGACACACCAATGATGATGGCCTGAGTAAGGTCAAGAACAATTGTAGCAATCATAGTGATAAAGAACTTTGCCATTCCTGTTTTAAAGCGATTGTTAAATATAAACTTTATATTTTCCCAGTCATTCATACGCCAAGCTGTTACAATAAGCACTCCTGCTAAGGCAGATAAAGGAATTGCAGACATAATTGGTGCAAGAACAAACATTGAAAGAAGCAAAATCAATGCATGAACAACTCCAGCCATACGTGTTTCACAACCAGCCTTAATAGCAACGCTAGTACGAGCAATAGCCGCAGTTGCAGGCACACCTCCAAAAAATGGAATTATCACATTACCTATACCTTGAGCAATCAGCTCTCTATCGGCATTATAGTCTTCCTTTTTTAGCTTACTTGCAGAAGCTACACATAATAAACTCTCAATCATAGCAAGAGCAGCAATAGATAATGCTGGTATTACAAGATCCCAAAACTGCTGTAAATTAATACTTGCAAGGGATAATCTATCATCTAAAAATATAGTTTTAGGAATATCTCCTACCACTGCAACATCAAATTTTGCAAAATGGTTTACAACTAGCACAAGTACTAATGCTACTAAAGAAGATGGAACTTTGCTATTCCACTTTGCTGGCCATAAAAACATAAATATTACTACTGCTAGACCAATACACATCGTTGGAATATCAGGGTTAAATCCATCTGTAAAATATGAAAAAACCTTAGCTATAGCCAGGTCCCCTTTAGATGTAACACCAAAGAAATTATCTAGCTGACCTAATGCGATAATCACCGCAATCCCAGATGTAAATCCAGTAATAACAGATGACGGTATAAAATATATGATCCTTCCCAACCTAAAAATTCCAGCTATAATAAGAATCACTCCTGCAAAAAAGCTTGCAATAAAAATACCTTGCATGCCGTATTTAGCCGCCAATGTTACAAGTATTGCTGTCATGGCGCCCGTTGGGCCAGACATCTGAAATGAAGCACCGGAAAATACTCCAATAATTATGCCTCCAATAATAGCTGTAACTAAGCCTGCTGCTGCACTAGCTCCTGAACTAACACCAAAAGCAAGTGCTAGTGGCAATGCAACTGCAGCTACAGTAATACCTGCCATAACATCCTTCATCATCTTTTTACTGTTATATCCTGTAAATTCTCTTTTTAAATCTGAGATATAGTCTCCTATAATATTCAAGTTTTACTCCTTCCTCTATACAATATTTTAACTCATACACTAAAATTATAACACAAATCTGGTAAATGTCATAGTACAAAAAGGTTTACCAGTGAGATTGCTGTATTGGTTAAATACTGGTAGTGGTACTGGACCCTACTGAAGGTTTTGGTATGGCGACCAGGCGTACCAACCACTTCAAAAAATAAGAATAGTTGTTACTAAGTTTACAAAGTAAATGACTCTATATCTTAGGTTTTAAAACTATTACATTCACCTGCTTTTTAGCGCAATAAAAAAAATCGCTATACACACCGTATAGCGATTTTAAATATTTTTGTAGTTTATGTTCTGTTTAAGATTACATCATTCCTGGCATACCGCCCATACCCTGAGGCATTGCAGCAGCGGGATTTTCATCAACAACATCTACTACTCCTGCTTCAGTAGTTAGTAGCATTGCTGATGCTGATGCAGCATTTGCTAATGCTGATTTTGTAACCTTTGCAGGGTCTACAATACCAGCGCTAATCATATCCTGATACTCTTCGTTGTAAGCATTAAATCCAGTTCCAACTTTGCTTGTCTTAACCTTTTCAACTACTACGCTTCCTTCAAATCCAGCGTTTTCTGCAATCTGTCTAACTGGTTCTTCTAGTGCTCTCATGATGATTGTTGCACCAGTCTTTTCATCACCAGATAAAGTCTTAACAAACTTAGCTACTGCAGGGATAGCATTTGCTAAAGCAACACCACCGCCAGGTACGATACCTTCTTCAACACCAGCCATTGTAGCGTTTAGAGCATCTTCGATTCTTAGTTTTCTTTCTTTTAGTTCAGTTTCTGTTGCAGCACCAACCTTGATTACAGCAACTCCACCAGTTAACTTAGCAAGTCTTTCCTGTAGTTTTTCCTTGTCGAAATCTGAAGTAGTTTCAGCAATCTGGTTTCTGATAAATGCAACTCTAGCGTTGATTTCATCCTTATCTCCAGCGCCACCTACGATTACAGTATTATCCTTGTCAACCTTAACTGTAGCTGCAGTACCAAGCATGTCGATTGTAGCTTCCTTTAGGTCATATCCTAATTCTTCAGCTAAAACTGTACCGCCTGTTAAAACTGCAATATCTTCCATCATTGCTTTTCTTCTGTCTCCAAATCCTGGAGCCTTAACTGCAACACATTCAAATGTTCCCTTTAGTTTATTTAATACTAGTGTAGCTAATGCTTCACCTTCAACATCATCAGCAACAATAACTAATTTTCTTCCTGCCTGTACAACCTGTTCAATTAATGGAAGTACTTCCTGAATGTTGTTGATTTTTTTATCTGTTAGTAAAATTAAAGGATTATCTATTACAGCTTCCATTTTTTCTGGATCTGTTGCCATATATGGTGATAAATATCCTCTATCAAACTGCATACCTTCAACTACTTCTAGGTTAGTTCCAAGAGAAGTTCCTTCTTCTACTGTAATAACGCCATCTTTGCCAACTCTTTCCATTGCTTCTGCAATTAGCTGACCGATGTTTTCATCTGCTGAAGAAACTGATGCAATATTTGCAACTGCTTCTTTAGTGTTAACTTCCTTAGCATTTTTCTTAATTTCTTCAATAGCAACATCTACAGCACCCTGGATACCTTTTTTAAGGATCATTGGGTTTGCACCTGCTGCAACATTTTTGAATCCTTCGCTAATAATAATCTGAGCTAACAATGTAGCTGTTGTTGTACCATCACCAGCAACGTCATTTGTCTTAGTTGCAACTTCTCTAACTAAAGCTGCACCCATGTTTTCAACTGGATCTTCAAGTTCAATTTCTCTAGCAATAGTAACACCATCGTTTGTAATTAATGGAGTACCGAATTTCTTTTCAAGAAGAACGTTTCTTCCTTTAGGTCCTAATGTGATTTTAACTGTATTTGCTAATTTATCTACACCTTTTTGTAGTTTTCTTCTGGCATCTTCGCCATAATATAAATCCTTTGCCATCTTTCTTCACTCCTTCACATTTATTATTCAACAATTGCTAATATATCTTTTTGGCTCATGATAGTATATTCTGTTCCGTTGTACTTAACAGGTGTTCCTGCGTACTGTGAAAAAATAACTGTATCTCCAACCTTAACTTCTATTTTAACTTCTTCTGTTCCAGGTCCTACTGCAACAACCTTTGCCATCTGAGGCTGTTCTTTTGCCTGTCCTGCTAACAAAATACCACTTGCTGTTTTTTCTTCTGCCTTTACTCTTTCGATAACTACTCTATCTCCTAAAGGTCTAATTCCAAAGCTCATCTTTCTTACCTCCATTTTGTTATATATTATTAGCACTCATCTCTACCGAGTGCTAACCATAACTATATTGTACTCTCTATTTCATTATTGTCAATACTTTTAAATTATTATTTTTACTAATTTAATAATCAGAGGCCTTGAAGTTATATACGGACTTTAGAACTTCTATAATTTCTGTTGTATCGTCTATTTGCAATAGTATTTCATCAATTGATTTATATGCCATTGGAGATTCATCTAAGGTAGCTTTATTAACAGAAGTTGAGTAGATTTCTTTCATGCTTTCCACATAATTATCCATAGATAATTTCTTTTTTGCTTCGGTACGAGACATTAGTCTTCCAGCCCCATGAGGTGCAGAATAGTTCCACTGTTTATTGCCCTTACCTACAGCCAAAATAGATCCATCTCTCATATTTATTGGAATCAAAACTTTTTCATCTTTATGAGCCGCTATAGAGCCTTTTCGCAGGATCATTTCATCTGTATCAATGTAGTTATGAATAGTATGAAAAGCCTCTTCACCATGTAAAGCTGTTTTTTCCATAATAATCTCTGCAATTTTTTCTCTATTTTTCTTAGCGAATTCTTGACAAATATTTATATCATGAAGGTAGTCATCTAAAAATTCACCGTATAACCAACATAGCTCTGATGGCACCTTTAGTTCTTTTTCAATATATGATTTTGCTAAATCATCAAGTGCACTTTGGATTTCTTTTTTTCTTCCGGCTTCTTTGTATGTTTTAATTATCTCTTTCTTTTTATTAAAGTATTCCTCTTTTCCCTTATGTAAATCTATAGCAAGATTTTGATAAATTTCAGCCACTTGCTTACCTAGGTTTCTACTTCCAGTGTGAATAACAAGATAATATGTTCCATCCTTTGAAACTTCAATTTCAATAAAATGATTTCCACCGCCCAAAGTTCCAAGAGAGCGTTCTAGTCTTTTAGTATCCTTAAGAGATCTGTAGCACCGTAACTGCTCTAGGTCAAACCTTTCAGTTCTGCCATCCCACACAGCCATTCCTGATGGAATGAAGTGTGCTGCTTCGTCGATCTTTTCAAAATCCAAATCCTTTTCACGTAGCTTCACCATGTACATGCCACAACCGATATCCACCCCGACTATATTAGGGCACACCTTATCACTAATTGTCATAGTTGTACCAATAGTGCAGCCTTTACCTGCGTGAACATCGGGCATAATTCTAATAAGGCTACCCTCCGACAAAGGGTAGCTACACATTTTCTCTATTTGCTCTTTTGCGCCTTCCTCAATTTGGGAAGTATAACAGATAGCGCTGTTAACTTTTCCTTTAATTTCAATCATAATCTATCATTCCTTTTTAATTTATGCTGCAATTTTAGCATATCTTTCACTTTCAATTACATCTAACATACATTGATACGGGGATAGCTCGCCTGCCACCATGGCAAAAATATTAGGCGATGCACCTGACACCAAGGCAACTCCTCTGTCATTGACAGTTACAGGCTGCTGCCTATGTCTGCTGGAAACATTCCAAAAAACCAGCTGTGGCAATTGATATCCCTGCTCTTCAAATTTCCTTTTAGCATTTTCAAAGTTGCTGATTTCTGCATTTTGGGCGCAATAATTAAATTCCATATCCGAAATTATCACTATTTTTTTAGGCAAACTATCCGAAGATACCTTATTTTTTACTGCTGTATTTAAAATTAAATCAAACACTGCTTCTATGTTGGTATCTGCAATTTCGCAAAAAGATAATACATAATCTAACTTCTCTACAAAATCTCTTCCTTTTATTTCAATTAACTGAGGCCTTTGGGAAAATTCAATAAAACAGTTTTTAAAAGGACCTTCATTTCTTTCAGCAAAATACATGCCCAAAGATATTGCAACTGAAGCCGGCGTAGGCTCACTGCCTCCAAACATTGAGCCTGATGTGTCAACTACAGCAATAGCATTTTCATCACTGCAAAAATCAGGAATGGCACGCCAAGTTGCGTCAAAGATTTTTCGCTGTTCCTGGCTTACTGGATGTTGGCTTGCCAAATATCTTTCTACCAATTCATATGGCATAATATTATCTGCTGCAAGCTTTGCTTTTCCTTGCAAACTTTTATTAATAAAGTTGAAATATCTCTCCTTATCATTTTTTGCAAAGGCATTTTTATACTTAAAAAGAGCTTTTGACGGCAAATTTTCATAGTTAAATGAAAAATCCTGTTCTCTTAAATTATTTTCAACTATACCGATTTTGCCTCTTAATTTTGTTAAGGTTTTTCTGTATGTCTCATTGGTCATGACTAAACCTTTAGCAATTTTCTTAGCCTCATATCTAGTGTTTTTACTTGAAGCGTTTATAGATGGTAACCACTTACCAAGTAAAGAAACTTGGGCATTTTCATCAAGACTCCTTAAATCAGTATCTAGCTGCATTTTAATTATTTTCATCATTTCAGCTTCACAAGGGGTATCTATAAAGGCTAAAAGATCATCATATCTGCCATACTCAGCAATATACTGCATATTTTTACTTGCGCTGTTTGTATGATTAAAAGCTAGCCATCTCATAATTGTCTTAAAAGTATGTCTTTCGCCTATACCCATGCGTATATCTCTAGCAAAAAACAAAATTTTCATAGCTAAATCTGCATCCTCTGCAAATGCCAATAAAAATCTATTTATTTTCTCTTTATCATCTGCATGTCTAAGTGCTCCAATTGTTCCAAACAAGTTCAAACAATCCGAACCTGATGTTTTATTTGTAACTGCACCATTTTCTGTATATGTGATATTCGCTTCTTTTTTCAACAAATCTAGCATATGAAATCCCCCTCAAAATAAAATAAACAAAGCTCTATTACTCATTAAAATCTTCTTTTATATGTATTATAGTAATTTTTTTGCTGTTAGAGCCTTTATAACAAGATGCAATAAAATCATTTTATTAAAGTTGATCATCTTTTATTACATGTTTGGTTTGCTGTTTGCATCTTTAACTTGATTTTATTTTACACATATGCTTCTCATTTATCGTGGAAAAAAAACTGCGAACTTTATATTTCTAAATATTTTTGTCGTCTTAACCTATCTTTTATCTGCTCTACAAAATAGTCTGGACTTGTGACTTTTATCATTGGACCAAAAGACAATATCCGTATTACCATTTCCGATTCATCATCCTTATCATATCTTACAGTGACTTTGTATCGCTTATCATCAATTCGCTCAGCTTCCTTTTCAAAATGGGCAAAGTGAAGCATAATTCTCTCCAGTGCATTTCTCTTATCTATAAGTTCAAAGGTCACACTATCCTTTATTATTTTCCTCTTTTTATTTTCAAATATCTTTTCATCTATTTCATTGTCCGTAAGAGCTTCACAAAATGTAATGCGGGCCAAATTAACTATATTCATATGGCCTGAGCCCACTCCTACAAGCCTAAATTTATCATCCTTTGAAGAATACTCCAAAAGCTCTGGCTTGAAAAATTGCACGACTTCTCTTCCCTTACCTGTTTTCATTTCTATTTTAAGGATTTGCTTATTATTAATAGCCTTTAAAATAGTCCTAAAATTATTTATATACTCCTCACTTTCGAAAGGATCTCCATCTAAAAACCTATCAAAATAACAAATATCATCTAAAGTAAAAAGTGGCTCTACATCTTCTAATCCCTTAATTTCATCTGTAAATAGCTTCATGCGAGGATCTAAGAATATAGCTTTAAGCCATCTTTTCTCTAAAAAGCTCAATGGCCTTGTAACTTTATGCTTTATTGGCGTTAAGCCATCCTTTGATATAAGCTGCCATTTTTCTTCGTCTATGGATTTTTCTATATTTATAAGACTTTCACTAAATGCATATTTTTCAATTATCTCTCTTTGTTCTTTACTGCTAATTGGCCCCTCTTCTAAAATGTTATTAATAATATGGGATACAGTGTTGTAATAAGCACCGTAAATTTCGCTAAATATCATATAATTTATACATTCCTTCCATGTCTTTTTTAAACTGGTTTTCAAGTTCCTTGTTTGAAAATTTAATTTCAGTTATTCTGCAAATAAAAGTTCTTATCCAGGGAATAAGTTCCCCTGAATCAAAAACTTCCGCCGTGAACCTGCTACAATTTTTGCTTAGCTGCTGAGCCATTCCGCAGCGCTTCTCCCTTAAAAGTCTGTTGTAAATGTACTGCTCATGATCCTCGTCGGTTATGGTAAATGTGACTTTTTCTAGGCTTCGATTCTTGCTGCTTCCTAAACTAACGCCCCAAATATTATCTTTATGTTCTTCTAAAATCTGGCTGTAGTGCTGATAATCATCTAAAATCTCCAGTAACTTTACCTCTTCGATGTTGTCCACCCTGTATGACATGAGCCTCTCTTCGCCAATGTTAAATGCCATCAAATACTGCCTGCCGCTTCTAAGGCTTATGTAGATTTTCAATGGCACCACCTCTACATCTATGGCCGTTAAAGCTATTTTTCTCTTCTCGAGAATAGCTATTAGTATTTTGCATAGTATTTCGCTGTCCATAGCGCCGGTAATATAGTGATGCTTAAATGTAAATTCTTTGTTTTCTTCTTCATTTTTATCTAAAATATATGAACCTAAAACTCCGCAAGGAGCAACTTCAGAAAAGAATTTAACACTGTCCATATTAAAGTCAGCTTCATCATCTGCTCTGCTATACTTATAACTTCTTCCCACTTTTTCTGTTTTTATAAATCCTTCTTTTACATATTCATTTAGTTTTTTGCGAATTGTAGACTTATCGTAGATTTTCGGATTTTCAAATGCCTGCAAATATTCATCTATTTTTTCTACTATTTCATTTAATGTATATGTTTCTTTCGAATCGTGTAATATGTCCAAAATTATAAAGTGGAGGGTTATATCTGCATCTGTGAAGCTTTTAGCTTTCAATGCTTTATACAGTGGATTTTCTTTTATGGCTCGGCTATCTATAGACAAAAATATATTTTTGCCTTCTTTAGTGTATCTAAATCCCATATACTCCCCAAGCCAGCTTTCTATGCGTCTTTTTTCATCATCATAAAGGCGCAAGCTCTTTTTATTAAATTCGTCTCTGCTCTTAAAGCCATAGACATAAAAATCTCTCATATAACCTCGAACACCATTGAAGTTTTTTAATAGTTCATTGTAAGCCATAATTTTTATCCTTTTTATATTTTGATTTTGTTAAGAAGTTCTCCATTAAAATTGATTCTATAGAAATTATCTTGCCAATCATATAGTTCAATTGTATTATCTTCGCATATAGAAAATGCCTTTCTTTTTGAATCAGAAACAAAAATATCGGATCCAGAAAAAGTCCATTTTACTTCAAATTTTTTGTCTAGCATTGTAATTTCTCCTTCTCCATAAATTATATATCCATTTTTAATTTTATAGATTTCAAAGTTTTCACCATAGCTATATAGATGCTTGTGTAAGATAATGCTTCCATCTAAAACATTTATTTTTATAATCATATCATTTTGTAGCACTATTAACATATTTTCCTCAAGAATAGAAATATTATTATTTGTATCTACCGCACCACCTATTAAAGCTATCTTAAAATTATCGTAGTACAAATTAACTTTTACAGATATGATTGCATAATATTCATCCTGATTATATTCATCTAAATTATAAACAATATCATAATTCCCTTTATTTATTGTATTAATATTACAAGTATTATCCCTAACTATCTCAATTGTACATATTTTATTTTTAAAAATCATAATTTTTAACTTTTCTCCTTTTTTCAAATTATACTATATATATTGTCCATAAAACTGTACCCACACTAAATAAATCGCCAATCCCCATAGTACACTAAAAATCACCGGTAGATTTTAAATATAAAAAAATAGATGTCTACACCAGGCGAAAACATCTATTTTGCTTCTATTTAATTGTAATTTTTATATACGATCTTTTCTTTGACAAATTTATTCATAACTTTTATTTTCCCTATGAGCATAAACAATAAAGCGCCTACTACAACTCCTATAGTATTGCAAATTATATCGTCTATATCACAAATATGATTAGCATAATTTGTAATAATATTTATCAACAATTGCACTAATTCTATTCCAAAAGAAGCAAGTATACCTATTCCTATAGATTTTAATGTGGTTTTTTTTCTGCCTTCCATTATGTATCTTATAAAAAAGTACATCGGTACAAACAAAAGAATATTTCCTATGATTTGTTTTATAAAGCTATACATAGTTATATCTTGTAATCCTGCTCCAGGTATTAGCTGAAAAAAAGCGCCTTGATTAGTATCAATAAAAGTACCTTTACCTAATTCTGTAACAATAGTTATAGGAAATATAGTAACAGAGAAAAAAACTAAAAGATATATTATAAATAAAATCATGAATGATAGTTTGTATTTATGATTTTTCTTTAATTTATAATATAGCAAAACTCCAACTAAACATGCCAATAAACATATTACAAATAAAGGCATTTGCATTTCAAAAGTGTATGAGTATATTCCCATAATTCAATTCCTTTCTTAATTCACATAATTTATATCATATAAATATATTATCAGCCTCTCAAATAAAATCAACAATTCTCAAAAATCTTTAGAATTCTTTAGATTTAAACTACTAAAAAAATCATATAGTTAATTAGTCTACAAAAAAACTACCACACAAGCCTTCTTTAGCCCATATGGTAGTTTTGTTTTCATTTTATCTTACTTATACTTTACTAAAATATGAATCTTCACAGTATTTACATTTATATGTATAAATTCCTGTACTTGGATTATATGCTACTCTCTCATATTCATGTTTCCCCTCTAAATTAGGAAGTACGGTACTTTCTCTCTTATTACATCTGTAACAAAATCTTGCTTTTTCTCCATCTAAAACACAAGTTGGATTAGATACGATATACCAATCACTAATTTCATGTTCACAAGGAGTAAGAACATCACCTGGCTTTGTTAAATTGCACTGAGTACATTTATACTTTTTAACTCTAGTATCATTCTTTTCAACCACTGTATAGCCACAACCACAAACAGTTAAAACATGAGTAGCAATATCATATTCATTGCCAAAGTGAGCATGACAATCATTACATTGCCAGTATACAATTTTTACATATTCTGCTTGCATGTTATGTCCCATTTTAGGTATGTCTCTTCTTTGAGTGTGATCGCAGTACTTACATTTGCGAACATCATAACCATCACTTGTGCAAGTTACTTTTTTCTTAATAACCCAGCTTCCGTAAACATGATTGTGTCTCATGTTTACCAGCTTGCTTGAGCTATATGAGCCATAAATTTTAGTAGGAGAATAATAGCTTCTTACCATGTAGTAGCTCTTACCGCGGATTGGCTTTTTGTCCACATAAGTTGTAGTCTTAGCCTTAAGCGTAGCAAGACGTTTCCATGAGTCACCTGCTACCTTGCGATATACACGCACGTGAGTGCTACCCTTTGGCTGATACCATTTAACAGTTACACTCTTCTTATTTGATGCAAGCTTAGCATATCTCATCTTTACCTTTTGAGGCTTAGTGTATGTAGTTTTACCCTTAGAATCATACTTTCCATTTCTTTTAGACTTGCTGTTGTAAGCCTTAACTGTGTAAGTATACTTCTGACCAGGCTTAATTGCTCTCTTCTTTGAAGAAGTGTGAGTGTAGCTTCTACGATTGCCCTTTACAGTAGCAACGCTAGTCCATTTCTTAGCCTTAGCCTTTTTATAGTAGATTTTGTAATGAGTAGCATTTGATGCTTTTTTCCACTTAATGTTTATCTGGTTATATGCAGGAGCTGATATCTTTGTCAGTTGCACCTTTGAAGGAACAACTTTTCTTTTAGCTGCCATAGCACTAATAGGAAACATGGTTACTACTAATGCACATACTAATAACATGCATATAAATGATTTATTCTTGTTTTTCATATTTGCACCTCTCTAAAGCATTTTAACAAAACTCCAAAAGAGTTTTAATCCGTAAAATATAATTACAATACCACATACAATATTTATAATCTTTAATGTCTTGTCTGTAATTTTTCTGCTAAACAATGATAAAATAGTCGAAATCCCTAAGAACCAAATAACTGATGCAGAGGCAAAACCTATTACGAAAAATAGATCCATTCCCGGTGGCAATGTAGCCTTAAATGCACCCAGCATCATAGTTCCGTCAATTAGAGCCTGAGGATTAAACCAGGTCACTACGCAAGCTGTAGTAACAACTTTTAAAATTGGAATATCCACTTTAGTCGACTTATCTAAAGAGCTTTTATCTTTCAGCAAACTTACACCTATCCACATTACAATTAAGCTGCCGATTAATAGCACTGCTTTTTCTAAAATAGGCCACGACTCCATCACAGCACCAACACCAAAGAAACAGGCCATTCCTAAAGTAACATCAAAGAAAATTACAATGAGAGCGGTCATGTATACCCTTAGCCGGTGCTGGGTGATAGCTGTATTTATAACAAACAGATTTTGTAAACCTATAGGTGCCACGTATGCTAGACCCATAGTCAAACCTTGTAGATAAATTTCCATATTTCACTCCATTATTTAATGTTATATGGTATATTTTATCATTTTTTTCTAATAATTTGTATAGATTATTGCTATATTTGTAATAATTTAGGTGCACCTTTTAGTAATGCTTGATGCACCCTTTTCACTTTTAAAATGGCATGTCCTCGCTAAAGTCCAGGTCTTCTCCGAAGATTAGTTCATCTTCATCAAAAATGCTATCATATGCTAAGTTTTTTTCCTCGTATGGAGGAACTCTGTCTATGAGAATGCCCCTTTTGCCTCGCTCAATGAAATAGGCTTTGCCTGCTGGCATTAGCATCACGTTGTCTTCTGTTTTGTTTGAGCGATGTCCTATGTAACTTGCTGTATTTATGTCCTGACCTCCCAGGTATAGGAGATGGTCACAGTTAGTTATAATTGTATTGGCTTGACCTTTGGTATAAAGGGCATCTAGCTGTGATAAGCTCTGCAAGATTACGCTTACTGATATGTTTCTTGAACGTATTACTGATATGATCTTGTCAAAGTTATCTATGTATACACTTGATGCGAAATCGTCTAGGATGAATCTTACAGGAGTTTTAAGTCTGCCATTTGGCATTTTCTCAGCCTCTTCAAATAGTATCTGAAATGCTTGTGCGTAAATTAGGCTCACTAGCACATCTGCATACCTGTCAATATCGCTTACATTTAAGAATACTACCGTCCTGTCATCACATAAGTCTAAGATGGACACTGCATTTTCTCTGCTAGTTGGTACTGCAAATATGTCATCTGCTTCTTCGAAGTCAAAGGGCTCTATGGCTTCTGCTACAAACTGCATTATGCATGCCCAAGTTTTGTCAACTGACATAACGCTTTCAAACATGTGAAACTTCCTAGCTGCATAAGAATCTGGATTTTCCATGCACCATACTTTCATCTTTTCTACTCCAAGTTCATCTTGAAGCATATGATAAAGCTCAGCCACAGTTACCATGCTGTGATCGCCTTCTACGAAGGCTTCAAGTGTAAATGCTATTAGAAATGATACTACAGTTCTGGCGCTTTCTTCCCAAAATGGATCGTGTTTTATACGTGAAGGCACTAGGATTCTTGCCAGTGACACGATGTCTTTGCTGCTGTATTTTACATAATCTTCTTTCACCTCCCTTACTCTTATGTATTCTATCGGATTGTAGCTCATAGATTTTTCCGGATTGGCAAAGTCTATGACCTTAACTGTGTAACCTTTTCTTTCAAGGTCACCTCGCAGCTTTTTTACCAGCTGACTTTTGGTGTCAGTTACCAGTAAGTTGCTGTTGGCATTTTTTATGTTGGGAATGACATATCCGCCTGTCTTACCGCTTCCTGATCCACCAACTATCAGGTCGTTATTGTTGTATCCTGATGTTAAGTCATCGTTTGAAATCCATAAGTCTTTACCGATGATTCTTTTATTATTCATATTTTCCATATTGTTTACCTACTTTCTTTTTATTATTTCTGTTGCTATACCTAGTTTCATAGCCTCACTTGCTGTAAGGTATGTATCTTCTTTAGTTTTGTTGTAGACCTCTTCTTCATTCATATTTGAATTTTCTACTATGATGTCTACAAGTGTTTTACGTACATCTATAAGCTTATCTAGTTGTTTTTGTATTTCCAGTGGCTTACTGCCGCTTAAGATGTTCTTTGCAAAGCTTGGATCGTGAATCATAACCTGTGAGTTTTCAAGCATGCTACGATTTTGGCCACTGAGAAAGAGTATTGCACCCATACTAGCTGCCATTCCTATACATACTGTATTTACAGGAGACTGCATGGTTTTTATGTAGTCGTAGACTGCAAGCCCACTTGAAACATCTCCGCCAGGGCTATTTATGTACAGGGTAATTGGCTCATTATCCTGACTGTTTTCAAGATACATCAGCTGCTTTATAAGGTCTGCTGAGGACTGAGCCGTAACAGGCTCTATTAAGAATATGTTTCTGCTTAAAAGCATCTCATCGTCCATAGCCACTGGCTGAATTCCTCTTACTGTTTCTTTTAAAATATTTGGTATCATGATTTTGCTCCTTTCAAATTAGGCTAAGTCTATTTCTGTTTGTAACTTAAATAACTCTACTAAAAATTCCATAATTATGAAGTGACCAAGGTCTAGCTTGTTTTGATCGTAAGTGCCTTCATCTTGGATAATCAGACATTCATTTATTGCATAGTTTAATACTTCACCTATGGTCATAAAGCTTAGGTCAGTTATATTTTTTTCCATGTAATTGTAGGAATTTCTTAGTTTGTCAGCTAACTCTACTTTATTTTGATTTAAGGACTCTTGTATAAGAGTTCTGTAGAGCACTTCTATACTTACGCGCATATATAGTTCCTGCACTAGATGTGCATCTTTATCATACTTATTGTTAAATTCTTCTATATTTAGTTTGTACATATTTTTACCTATTTACCCTTTCTGTTATAAAACTTATTGATACCGCCAAGTGTTATTAGTATTGGCAATGGCTGATTTAACTTTTTTTCTTTTTTATTTGTGTAGTATATGTCGCTAACCATAGCTGCTATGTTGCCAAAGTTAAGTCTTAGGAAGCTACTGTAATTTGGCAGCTTCATGCCTTCTGCTTGCAGCTCATCATATACCCATTGCCAAGGTGTAGGTTTATAAAACCTATACCTTGGATGAAATATATATTCAAAGGAGAAACACCACAATTTACTTAATAATGTGTTGATCAAATTAGGATCGCGAATATATTGATAACCTGTTTGGTTTTTAAATTCTTTTAAATACATTTTTGTCATATTATTATGCTCCTTTCCTTATTAGCTTTTATGTTTTATTTCATATATTCACTCGGATGCCGTAAGGCATCTTTTATTATTTATTAGTTTTTTTGTAGTTCAAATTCTTTTGTTTGTAAACTTCAAGTGGCATCGCTACCGCACATTATCATATATGGATGCCACTTGAGCTTACTTTGTTCGTTTATATATAAAGAAAGAAAGGAGTTAAAACTTATAAGCGAACAAAACTTATCATTACTCATGAACACACAAATTTTCACCCGGGAGCCGCCAGGCGACTTTTTTCTCTAGTTATTAGAATTAACAACTAGGTTAAGAACAACTCAGTTAGCATCTAACTTCGTTATTCAAAAACTCACCCGCGAGCCGCTAGGCGACTTTATATATCATAAACAAACGCTCCCGGGCACCTTTGGTGCCATTTATTATCTACATACACGTAAAAACGTGTATAAAAAAAGACCCCCTCTTTTTAGGGGGCTAATAAGTTAACTAATTTATTTAACTTATTTTTTTATTTGCCTTACGGGCAAAAACTATAACTATACTGTTTTGTAAATTATTAGTATTTCAGTGGGTTTATGATATGTTTTTACAAAAACGCACTTTTTTATTTGTAGAAATCTATTTCTACACCTACAACGCTTTTACCTTCTCCTCTTATCAAATTATATGATTTTATTTCATCCATTAAGATATAATAATCAAGTATCTGACAGACCTTTTCTACTATGGCAGCATATTTTCTCTTTTTTAAATATATATTTTCGCCTAAATCTATATCTAATATATCAATCATCCCTACTCTGCTAGATATATGATTTTCAAATAAAATTCTTCTGCTAGCTGGCTTGCCACTATCCTTAGATCTATATGGCTTTGAAAGGAGCATTCTTCTTGCAATGTAATGTCTTAATTTTAAGTTTTCAATAGAGTTTGGCATTTTCTTTTCTTTAGATATTACATTTAAAAGCTTTTTATCGATTGTAAAAAACTGGCCGTGAGAAGCCTCTGCATACCTATATAAAATAGGCGTTTCAACTACTTTATATGCTGATTTTCCAGTCTTCTCTAGTTTTAAAAACTCTCCTGCAAAAACTTGATTAAAACTATCAATTATTTTAATTTGAGTATCCATCATCTTATGTATGCTTTCCAAAATGGCATTTTGTTTTCCACTCTTATCCTTTGAAATAGGCTTCATAGTGGCATCTTCATCTCCTGCCATTAGCTCTAAAATATTTCTTAAATAGATTTTATCCTTACCCCATACATGCAAAGTATAAATAGCATCGGCAACCATCATATCAAAATAGCTTAACTTTGTATCCATAAAAAATTTTACATACTTTTTCTCTTTGCCAGTGGTTATATTTACAATATTTTCATCACAGCAATTGTATATGCCATTTCTTATGGCCTTGCTTACTTTTGTTTCATTGGTATATAAAACATCAACATCTAAAAGCCCTTTAATATATCTATCTTTTGATTTTTCAACATCTTTTGAAAGGTGACTTTCAAAATTATCATCTGAAAAATACTCTACAATCTTCTTGTGAAGCTGTGGACTTTTACCTTTAAATCCCAAGTCCACATACTCTTTCATAGCCCCAAGACGTTTTGCATCCAAAGCATTTATACTCTTTAAAAGATATCCATCTACCTTTTTCTTAATAAGCGGATTTTCATTTGGGCCATTAAAAATATTTTCGTCTTTTGGCATATAAAATAATACACATTCGCCTAATCCACCATCTCTTGCAGCTCTACCGATTTCCTGATAATAAGACTCAATATCTCTAGTCATATCAAAATGCACAACAAATCTGATATTCCCTTTATTTATACCCATGCCAAATGCATTAGTTGCAACCATTATCCTTTTTTCATCGTTCATAAAATCTTGGAAGTTCTTCTTTTTTTCCTCTTCATCAAGAGTCGCATGGTAATAAGTCACACTGTAATCATTTATTTTCAAATGCTGGTAAACTTCCTTTACATGTTCTACAGTCGCGCAATAAATTATGCCGCTTTCATCCTTATGTCTATTTAAAAATGCATATATTCCTCTGTATTTGCCGTTTTGAGTTTTAATATGATGCACAGATAATTTTAGATTTTCCCTTACATATCCATCGTTTGATATAAAAGGATTTTTCATATGCAAAATTTTTACAATATCATTTTTCACATACTCTGTTGCTGTAGCGGTAAATGCCGCAATCGCCGGTCTTTTTCCTGCCATCTTAAAAAATCTTGGTATCTTTAAATATTCCAGTCTAAAATCATATCCCCACATAGATGCACAGTGAGCCTCGTCGACGACCACAAGACTTATATTTAGTTTCTTTGCTAGTCTTACAAATTTAGGTGATGCTAGTCTCTCTGGTGAAATGTATAAAATCTTATATTGCCCCTTAACTAAGCCTTCCATTATTTTGCCTTGCTCTTTTGCAGGAATGTCCTTGTTTATTGTCGTTGCTGGTATGTTTAGCATGCCTAGCTGCGCTGTTTGGTCATGCATAAGTGCGATCAATGGCGAAACCACTATAGCCATTCCTGGTAGCTTCATGGCTGCATACTGGTAACACAGTGACTTACCGCCACCTGTAGGCAAAACAGCCATTACATCTCGCCCATCTAACATGGCATTTATGATACCTTCCTGTGAAAACCTAAACTCGTCTATAGTAAAATATTTTTTTACATCTTCTAACAATTTGTTGCTACTCATCTGCTTCTGCTCCTGTCTAGTAATATACCAATATTATATATCTTAAATTTATTGCATGTATAATCTTTTTTAAGTATAATTATGGTAATTAGATATAAGGTATATATAGGAGGTTAACATGAAAAAGAAAATTTTATCCTTAGTATTAGCTTTTATCATGGCTATCTTTGTAGCTCCAATTTCTCTGGCAACTGCTAGCGATGATTCTAATGTGGTGCTACCTGAAGGCATTAATTGGACTGAAGGTTCTACTGTTTACTACAACGGTCAGTACTACAATACTTTATATGACGCACTTAAGGGCGTTTATATGAGCAGTCCTACTGATGTAGCTAAAGTTTACTGTAAACCAAATGCTGATCTTGGTACTATGACTCATGGTCATGTAGCTGATGATATTGTTATTTACGGTAACAACGCTTACGTAAGTGGTGGAGAACATGACATAGAAGTTGATACTTACAAGTACAGCAGAGAAACAGGCAACCAGGCAAATGATGGTGAATATCTAACTAAAGATATAACTATCAAAGCTTACAACCTTGATGGTATTGCTGTATGGGGACAGAGAAACACAAGTCATACTGTAAATGTAATATTTGAAAACTGCCAAAACATACAGAGAATGTATATCAATGGCACAACTGGACCTATAAATTATACTGTTAACAACGGTTCTTTTGATGGTAAAAATGGCAGCCACCCAAATACAAGCATTTACACAAATGCACCTGGAAATATCGTAGTTAATAATACAACATTTAGCAATGTAGGTCTTGGTATTAACTTAAACAACAAGTCTGATGGTGTTCAGAACATCACTCTTACAAACTGTACATTCCATGACTGTGCAGGTAAAGAATTATCAGCAAAAATTAACTCTACTACTTATGGCGCTCCAGTGCGTATAGTTGCCCAGAAAAATGCAACATCTAATTTATCACTATACTCTGTAGATTTTACTTATTCTGATGGTTTTGAAGTTATAAAAGAAAATGGTGATATTTTAATCGGCGATGGTCGTAACAATGAAGGAGCTCCTGGTAAGACAACTCTTTACGCTAAAGACACAAATGCTAAACTATCACGTCAGATGCCTAACTTCTATGGACCTAATGGAGAAGTGGCAAACCCTTCATTTAACCATGTTGATGAGTTTGATAAATCAAAAGTTGTAAAATATAGCTCAGATAACGGTATTGAATTTAACTGTGCTCATAAAAATGTTTCTCTACAAGGCGCTAAAGAAGCAACTTGCATGAGCGAAGGATATACTGGAGATAAAGTATGTGCTGATTGCAAAGCTGTTATTGAAAAAGGTAAAGCAATTGCAAAGCTAGACCACAATTATGTTGATGGTAAGTGTAGCCTTTGTGGTTCTTTAGATCCTAACTCAAGCAACCCACCTGCAGTAAATGATCCTACAGATGATAACGCTACAGATGATAATGCTTCAATTGACAACAACGATAATGATAAAAACGATAAAAAAGATCCTGTAAAGACTGGAGATGAAACAAATCCTGCTTTACTATTATCATTACTAGCAATTGCTGGCGCATCATTTAGCTTATTGTTAAAAGTAAGAAAAAACACTAAATAGTATTTAAGCTTGCAAAACTACTAATGCCACTCTAAATATATAGAGTGGCATTTTTTATAATTATATATACTTTTCAAAGGATTCCTTTAGACTCTTCTTTAATGGATAGCCTAAATCTTTAAATGTTTCATCAAGAGCTGACATAACTAGCTTCATATCTTCTATATTGGCGTTTTCACCCATATGACCTATTCGAACTACTTTTCCTGCTAATACATCAAAGCATCCTGAAATCATAACACCATATTTATAAGTTAGTGTGTCTAAAATTTCTTTATCTGTAAGACCTGTTGGTACACAAAAGACTGTTACAGTATTTGAAAAGCCATTGTCAAGATATAATTTAAGACCAGCGTCAGTAATAGCCTTACGTGTAGCTTCTGCAATTTTCGCATGCCTATTATAAATATCATCATCTTCCTGTACATTTTCAAGAGCAATTCTTAAACCTGTGATATCACTAATAGGCATAGTATACGGGAACCACTGATTTTTATAGTAATCCTTAAAAACTAGTATATTGCAATAAAATGAAGCAATTGGAGTTTTTCTATTTTCCATAATCCTCATAGCAGCTTTACTTATCCAAACCATAGTTAATCCAGCAGGCGCTGATAAAGCTTTCTGCGAACCACCACACAAAATCCCAATTTTACTTTTATCAAAATCAAGAGGCTCTCCAAACATCCCTGCTACTGAGTCTACTACTAAACAAATGCCATATTTATCTAAAAGATTTCCTATAGCTTCAATATCATTTAAAACACCACTTGGTGTGTCACAATGAACTACTGTCGCATATTTAAAATCCGAATCCTTTTTTAAGAATTCTTCTAAATCATCTACATCAACCGGTTTATGATAATCTGATGTGTATATAACTGATTGACCACCATATATTTTAACAAAATCAGCAAAACCTTTACCGAAAATTCCATTGTCAATTACTAAAACTCTATCACCTGGCTCAGTTAAAGATGCGCATGCCGCTTCAAGTCCTAAAATACCTTCACCACCAAGAATATAAGCATCTCCACTACAATGTAATAGTTTCTTTAAAATATCACAAGTCTCCTTATAAAAATCAAAAAACTCTCTATCTAAGTCTGGATTAGTAGTTTCCTGACTTCTTGCCTTACGAACATTTTCTCTGACCTGTGTGGGTCCTGCAGTCATTATTTTATACATCATCTAACTCCTTTTTTCTTATGCATATTTTTTTAATCTCTCAGCTATAGGCAATACAATTAAAGCTGCAACTGATACCTGTAAAATATTTCCTGGAATTGATCCTAAAGGCGCAACCCAATTTCCAAATAAAATTACTTCTGCAAAATAATAGCCTACAACTTTTATTATAAGTGCAATAAACATTGCAATAAAAGCAGCTACATACGGTCTCCTTTGCCATTTTTCTGTAATGCTTCCAACAACAAATCCCATAGCACCTACAATTAAAAATGTAAAAGGTGCCCAAGCTGTCCATCCAGAAATCAAGTCAAATAATCCCATACCAAAAGCCCCTGCAATCGCTCCAGTTTTCTTACCATAAATAATTGCTGCTAAAAATAATGGCACATTTCCTAAATGAATAAGTCCACCATTGCCTGCAAAAGGTAATCTAATATTAATAAACATAGTTGCTACTAATGTTAAGGCTATAAATAAAGCGCTTATTACCAATTGCTTTGTTGCCGAATATCTTACACTGCTCTGTACATTTGAACTCATTTGTTCCTCCCAAATCTTTGCAATATTAACTTGTTCTCCGGAGAATAGATATAAAAAAATTGTATATATCTTAGAAACTATTATAGTCTCAAAATGAATATATTAAAATATACACATTTCTTTTTTTTGATATATACAAT